>ERZ1292625.2056-Hain-H41-01um-R1-2056-length-20125-cov-6_pt1 | contig 20125 bp, 18 predicted proteins | sample MGYA00564400_ERZ1292625 | MGnify/ENA primary metagenome ERZ1292625 (study PRJEB36523, sample SAMEA6512639) | groundwater metagenome | collected 2019-01-08 | study: AquaDiva: Metagenomics assemblies of 32 groundwater samples
CGTCTAGCTGGGGATGATTTTCTAACGCAGCCCCATGGGGATGCGAACGTCGCGAGTCGCTATACAGCAACTCGCTCCCACGAACCCATCGGTGCGTTAGCTCCGCCACGGGAAACCCCCGGTTTCCCGACCCCTGCCTACCGGTAGGCAGGCCCTTCCCGTTCGATTCCCCATGGGGCGAAACGCGAACAGACACCTCTTCGAAGTGCTTGTTCGCGTTTTGATCCGTAGCCCCAAGGGGAATCGAACCCCTATTTGCGCCGTGAAAGGGCGCCGTCCTAACCATTAGACGATGAGGCCTCTCCTTCGCTCCGATACGTTATCGGAGCTTCGGAAGAGCAAGCATTTCACGAGGCGAAGCCGCTTGTTCTTTCGAAGCTCAAATATTGCTTGACGCAAGATAATGCGGCAAGAACCACCTAAACGGCTGTAGTGTATAATAATGAAGTCGATTATTCAACATAGTTAACAAAAACCACATGTATCCATTACTACTAATGTTTAGCGAACGGGCCATTTTCTTCCTGCGCGTGGTCTTGGGCGTCATCCTCGCGAAGCACGGCTGGCCGAAAGTTAAGGACCGTGCCGGTACGGATGCCTTTTTCCATTCGGTCGGCTTCCGCCCGGGATGGCTTTGGGGGCCGGTGGCGGCCGCCGTGGAGTTTTGCGGGGGACTGGCACTTATCCTCGGGCTCGGCACGGGGTACGTCGCGGCACTCGTCGCCGGACAGTTCGTCGTTATCATCATTTGGAGGTTGCTCCGCCACGAAAAGCTTAGCGATGGCATGGAGAAGGATCTCCTCATCCTCGCCGCCGCCGCGGCTCTCGCCACTTTGGGTTCGGGCGCCTGGGCGCTTGACGCCGCCCTCGGTTGGTTCTAGAAAAGGAGAATCTATCTCAAGAGTATGCTTCAAACCGCGTTTTCTGATATTTTCTCCGCTCCGCAAGGCGCGACGAGGAGGTTAGTAGCCAAAGCTACAGCTCCGAGGAGCAACACCGCGGAGCGAGAAAATAGCGAAAACCCTTCGGGATACGGCCAATTTCGGCTGATCGCGGCGTCGCTTCGGACTCGACGTACCGCAGTGGGTACGACTTCGTCCTTGCTCCTAGCGCCAACCGAAATTGGCTCGTATCGCGGTCGAAGATACTCTCGAGACAGATTCTAATGCAACGCTTTTTCGAAATCCTGCCGGCAACTTTTGCCTGGCTCACCCTCGTCTTGATGGTGGTGCTTTCGTGGCTCACGCCCACGGCGGTTTCCATCTTCATCATCATGTTCGACATTTACTGGCTCTTGAAGACGGTATATTTGTCGTTCCATTTGCGTTCGACATTCTCGCAAATGAGGGCCAACTTGGCGCTCGACTGGCTCGAAGCGTTGCGGCGCGATTTTGCGGGAACGTGGGAGGGCGTGCATCACCTCGTGGTCCTGCCGATGTACAACGAGCCCTACGTGGTGGTTCGGGAAACTTTCGAGAGCTTGGCGAAAACGAATTATCCGAAAGAAAAAGTTTTCATCGTGCTGGCGACCGAGGCGCGAGCCGGAAAAGAGGCGGCCGAAACCGCCGAGCGCATCCGGGCGGAATTCGCCGGAAGCTTCGGCGAGCTCTTGGTCGTCGCGCATCCGGGCGATATTCCCGGCGAACTTGCTGGCAAGGGCTCGAACGAGACCTGGGCGGCACGCGAGGCGAAGAAGTTTATTGTGGATAAGCGGAATCTCTCGCCGGATGAGGTGCTCGTTTCGGTCTTCGATGTCGACACGCAGGTCTTCCCGAATTACTTTGGCCGCCTCGCGCACGCTTTTCTCTGCGCACCGAACCGCTTGCGGACGATATATCAGCCGATACCGTTTTTCACCAACAATATTTTTGAAGCGCCCGCTTTGGCCCGGGTCGTTTCTTTCTCGGCGACCTTCTGGCAGATGATGCAGCAGTCCCGCCCCGAACGGTTGACCTCTTTCTCTTCGCAAGCCATCCCGCTTCGGGCGCTCATGGATATGGGCTTTTGGGAGGTCGATGTCGTTTCGGAGGACTCGCGCGTTTTCTGGCAGGGATATCTGCGCTATCAAGGCGACTTCCGCTGCGTGCCGCTTTTTTATCCCGTTTCGATGGACGCGAACGTAGCGCCGAAATTCTGGCAGACCATGAAGAATATCTACAAACAACAGCGTCGCTGGGCCTGGGGCGTCGAGAACACGCCGTACCTGCTCGACGGCTTTTTCCGCAAACCATCAAAGATACCGATGCGCACGCGGCTCTATTGGGCGTTCACCGATCTTGAGGGGCGCCACTCGTGGGCAACGAACGCCATCATGATCTTCGCGCTCGGCTGGTTGCCGGTCATGCTGGGCGGCAAGGCCTTCAACGACACCCTGCTTTCTTATAACTTGCCGGAGATAACGCGTTTCATCGTGAATCTTTCCATGATCGGCGTGGCGACCTCGGCCATCTTGAGTTTGATCCTTCTCCCGCCCCGGCCGCAGGACTTCGGCCGGAGCCGCTACTTGTGGTACTTCATCCAATGGGCGCTCCTGCCCCTGACCCTCATTATTTTCGGTTGCGTGCCCGCGCTCGAAGCGCAAACGCGGCTGGCCGTGGGCGGAAAATGGCGACTGGGTTTTTGGGTAACGCCCAAGGGGCGATACGCCCAAAAAGCGCGATAAGATATAATGGAAGCGTGCTCCATCACCTTGTTAATTTTTCGAGGCGTGGCCTGCCGGAATCCGCGATGAAGCCCAGGCGGTCCGGCCTCACTATCATCGAGCTTCTGCTCTTTTCCGCGATCTTCGCCGTGATATCGATGGTATTCATTACGATACTCATCGTGATCACGCGCATCCAGCTCCGCGAGAATGGCAATGCGGAAGTGAACCAGCAAACGCAGTTCCTCATTCAGACGCTCCAGTACCGCATTGAGCGCTCGTATCTCATCGACATTCCGGTCGATACGGCGACCTCAACGCTTACCTTGCGCACGTCGACAGGCACCGACCCGACGGTGATCTATGCCGCGACCTCGAGCGGCGTCACCAGTTTGTATCTTACGGAGAACGCCGGCACGCCCCAGCGACTCACCTCAAATCGGGTGAATTTGAGCAATCTAAACTTCACCCGAAGACGAAATGCTCCCGGCCACGACTCGGTCGTGGTTGCCTTCACGATGAATTATGTTACGCAAAACCCCCAACAGCAGGCCGCGAAGACGGTGAATCTTTCCATAGCGCGGAGCGGCAATATTCCCTTTGATTCCTACATTACTCTTTCCTCGGGCAATGTGGTCGGGACCGTTGCGGGGGAGTGGCGCTCGATAAATGAAACTATGTTTTTTCCGACGAACGGCAACGTTGGCATTGGCACCCCCAATCCGACGGCAAAACTCGATGTGGCGGGTAGTGTTCGGCTTTTGTCCTATGGGACACCAAGTTGTGACTCAACGATCCGTGGCACTCTTTGGTACGTAGAAGGTGCCGGAGGCGTCAAGGACCAGCTTGTTTTGTGTCGCAAGAGCACCTCTACTTACGGATGGGGAATACTTTATTAAAAAGATGAGCATCTTTCGAATCATTCGTTCTCTCATCGCCCTTGCTGTCCTGGGGGTCCTTGTTTTCGGCTTGCCCGGCTCCGGCCAGGCGATCACCTTTGACACCGACCTCCACTCGTCTTCGACGGGCGCATATCGTCTCGGTCTCTTGCCTGGCGAGTGGCGCACCATTAACGAAGTCATTCACTTTTATTCAAGTTCAAGCGTGGGAATTGGCTGGGCGTACAATCCTCCCATGGCGCGGCTCGAGGTCGACCAGGGATTGCGTCTCGCGCCAACCGGCGACAAGCCGAACTGCGATGCAACCGTGAGGGGCACTCTTTGGTATACAGCTAACAAGGCGCCCATTGTCGACACTCTGGAAGTTTGCCGCCAGAGTAGCGGCGCGTACGCCTGGTCGGAGATTACGGTTACATAGAAATGACGACACCACCTATTCGTTTATCGCTGGTTCGCGTCGCCATTCTCGCGGGGATTGTGAGCGCGTTCGTTTTTGCCGCATTCTTGGGAAACGCGCGCCCGGGATATGCCGTTACCTTCGACGGTGACCTTCGACCTTCGACCACCGACACATTGCGTATTGGCGAGCAGGGACAAGTCAATTCGATCAACAACACTATTTTCATAACGACGGCCTTTCTTGCTCCCGGCAATGTCGGTATCGGCGCCCCGAGTCCCGCCGTTCGTCTGGAGGTGAACGGGGGCGTGCGCATCAATACGACCGGCGCCCAGCCGACCTGCGCCGCAGGCATCAGGGGAGCGCTCTGGTTTACCCAGCCCAGCCCGAGTAGCACCGACTCTCTCCAGGCGTGCGTCAAGAATGCTTCGGATGTATATGCGTGGACAACGCTCACGCCGTAGCCATTATAAGATACGGCTCCCGTCGCGCCCTGTTCATAACCCGTCATTGCCGAACGGGGTACGTACTATAGAATAGAACCATGGCTTTTTGGGAGCATTGGGGACGAAAGATATTTGCGACCATCGGGGTGCTCTTGGCTCTTGGTATTGTTTTTTCCCTTGCCTATCGTTTGCCGCTTCGTCGCGGTAATTTGCCGACGACCGACGGTGTTTCTGTTCCTACGCGGGCAGATGTCTTGCCGGGCGTGGTGGTGCCAGAGCCGGGTGGGAACGTGCCGGATGGCGTGGCCAAACCCGAAGGCGTCAAACCGACCATGCCTGGCGGATTAGTCGATAGGCGCAATATTCAGGAGATCAAAGTTCTTGGCGACAAGTTCGAACCAAGCACGATCATCGTCTATCGCAACGAAGTCGTGGATATAAATTTCCTGGCCGTGGACAAAAACTATGATTTCACCCAGCCGGAATACAGTATGAGCGTTCCATTGCAGAAGGGACGGGGAAGGTTGGTTGAGTTTCAAGCGCTCGCGGTGGGGGATTTTGTTTTTTACTGCGCCTCTTGCGGCGGTCCGAAAAATGGTCCGGTTGGACACTTCATTGTTGTAGAGAAAAAACCATAACTATTTTATAAATGAAAAAATTGGTGTTTCGGAAAAAAACTTTCATTGTGGCGAGCGCGCTTATCATTCTTGGCGGACTGTACGTTACCCTTCGCGTGGGCGCGTTCACGGGGCCATCTGGGCAGGGCGGGACCGGCGCGGGGGCGGTGGCGAGCGATGCGGCCAACAATGTTGCGATCGGTACGTCGACGGTCTCCTCGACCGTGCGTCTCATGGTCTTGGGGTCGACGACAGATTCTAGCTATTTTTCATTCGACGCGCTTAGCAGGACCGCCGGGCCATTGCTTTTGGTTCGTAACGACGGCAAGGTAAGCGTGGCGACAAGCTCCTTCAGCACCACCTCCACGCTCCGGGTGGCTGGCTATATTGAAGCCGCGACCGGCGGCTTCGTTTTTCCGGACGGGAGCGTGCAAACAGTTGCCGGTGGCGGCGGTACCTCGACGCCGGCGGCGAATGTGACAGCGGGCGCATTCGGTTCGGCGGGCGCAGGCGGGAATTATTCTTTCCCGGCAAACCTTGCCATCGGGACGTCGACAGCGGCCGCAAGGCTACACGTCAAGCAGGGGAGTAATAATGTAGACGTTATAAGAATTGAGGATAATGACACAACCGACCGTTTTGGAATAGCCTATGTTTACCAAAATCCATACACTTCGCTTAGAACCAACTGGAATGGGACAGATCTCTTTAGTATCCTATCCAACGGCAACGTTGGCATCGGCACATCGACGCCGCAAGCGCTCTTATCTGTTGGCACCGCCACGAGCGGCTTGGTGGCCATCTTCGGCGGCGGTTCGGGCAAGATCGATGTCGGCACCGTCGACCCGGTTTACACCATCTTAGGTAAGCGTTACGCCACCTATATGGCGGGCATGGTCGGCGTGAAGGAAGAAACGACCGGCGTGGCCAAGTTGCGGGTTGCAAGCGATAAGAGACAAGGCATTTACGAATATGTGATCGACTTCGCCAATGAACCCGAAGGTTCGGACTTGTGGCTTTTCAGTAAAGTTACGCGGTTAAAAGATAACTTCGACAAGCTTACCGTGCTTCTCACGCCGGGGTTTGAAGGGAGTGCTTGGTACAAGAAGGATGCCGCGCGGCAAACGCTCACTATTTTCGGAAGCGCGGCGGGGGAGGTTTCCTATCGCTTGACCGCGCCGCGCTTTGATGCGGCCGCCTGGTCGAATATGAGCGACAGTCAGTCGGAGGGTTTCGTGATTAATGAATAGTCTGAAGAAACGTGAGGCGCTCGGGATGATCGTGGCGGTTTTGGCCGTCGTCATCCTCTCGACGCTTCCCGGTCTTGACCGTCAGGACGCTCGGAACGAGAAACCGGCTCCGACCCCGATCGCGCAAGGAGAGCAGACCTATTCCGTTTGGAGCGGAGAGGGGAGCGGTCCGAAGATCACGAAGGTCGTTGTTAATTCATTTGATCCAAAACGCGGCGAGCGGCAAACGATGATTATTTCCGTGGGAGCCGAACCGGCGGTCGGTGCTGTAAAAGTCGCTTTGAAAACGGATAATGGCGAAAAGACGTATGAGTTCGAGAAGGCGATTTCTTCCGGTCTGTGGGGGGCATCTTGGGTGGTCGAAGATACGCATGACTATATTTATTCCGCCCGCGTCGAGGCGATAAGCGGGAAAGACACGGCCAAAGTTGATTTATCATTCCGCTAATACCTCAATGGAGCGCGTATTTTCAAAAAAATCATTTATCGTTCTGGGCCTGGTGTTTGCCGCAGTTTTTTTTGGCGGCCCGACCCGCGCCCACGCGGCGGCTTGTGTATTTCCGGTATCCGGAAATAATTCAGATACCTCGAGTTGCCCTATTAATGGTGTTGATGGCGTGGCGAGCGGCACGCTCTCGGTTGCGAACGGCCAGACCATCACCGTGAACGCCGGCGCTACCCTCGTCTTCTATCCGGGGAAGAGCATAACGCTTACCGGTACTGGCTCGCTCGCCATCAACTCCACGGCGCAAATAAAGCAGACCTATCTTTGGACGCTGGATGCCGATGCGGACGGTTATCCGGGGAGCTTGACCCAAGTGGCGCAGGACACAACCCCAGGTGGGACCTATCGAGAGAGGAGCGTCATGACTTCGTATTTGACTATCGACTGCAATGACGCCGTATACTCAACGGCCAATTCATGTTTTACCGGCACGGGCGACGATGGCGGGCTCGTGGTCGCGAGCGGCACGACATTCAGCACCGACATGACGAGCACCGCTATTTCGGCAACTGTGAGCGCTGGAACATCAACTATCCCAGTTGCAACCACCACCGGTTTCACGGCAGGGAGCGAGGTGTTCCTTATTCAAATGGTAGGCACGGGCGAAGGGAACTACGAAGTAAGCCGCGTCTCCTCAACCTCGACCGGGAAGATCGTCCTAAATTCCACGACCACGAAAACATACACCATAAATGGTTCATCAAAGGCCCAGATGATCCGGGTGGCGAACTACACCTACGTTACGGTAGAGCAGAACGGGACCCTGACCGCTGGTTCTTGGGATATCGTGGGTTCATCAACTGGCGGAGTGATGTTCTTTCGCTCGACGGGGCCGGTGAATGTGAGTGGCACCGTGAGGGTGGGCGGAGCGAAGGGGTTTTGGGGCGGCACGGGCGGGGCGGCGCAAGGCGCCACCGCGGGCGGGCCGGGAGGCTGGGCCGGTTTGAGCGGCGGACCATATGCGTGCGCTATGGCGGGCTTTCCTTCGTTTGGCGGCAATGGCGGTTATGGAACGATGGGCGAAGGCGGTTCGTTCGGTGCCGTCGGGGGTTCGGGAGGTGTTGGTTATCCATGGAATACAGCACCTTGCACTGGCGGTACGGGAGGGGGCGGAGGTAATTCCGGATTGGGCGGTACCGGCTCGGCTGGTTCGGCAGGAACCGGCTCCGGCGGCGGCGCGGCAAACGGCGGCGGCGGTTCGAATAACACGGCAAATGATTTCAGCACCATTCTGATGGGCGCTGGCGGTGGTGGTGGCCAAGGCGCTGGCGCCGGTGGTGGTGGCGGTGGTGGTGGTGGTGGCGCGGGCAACGCCGACAATGCTCCGGGCACGGTGGACGGCAATCCCGGCTATGATGGCGGCGCTGGCGCGGCAGGATCCGGTCCTGGCGGCACGGGCGGCGGCGGAGGTGGAATCATCATTATCAAGGCGGACACTATCAACGTTAGCGGCGCGGGCTTTATTCGTACCCAGGGCAATTCTGCTGCTGCTGGTGCGGCTGGCGGTGCTGGCGGAAACGGTGGTTTCGGCGGCGCGGCAAACACTTCCGGTGGTGGCTCCGGCGGCGGCGGTGGTGGCTCCGGCGGCGGCGGGAACGGTGGCACCGGCGGCGGTGGTGGCGGAGGAGGGGCTGGCGGGTCAATCCTTCTTACTGCAAATACTATAAATATCGCTGGGGCGAATGCCGTGGCCTCTGCTGCTGGTGGTGGCGCTGGTGGTGGCGCTGGTGGTGGCCAAGGCGTTCCAAATAGCCCTGGCGCTGGCGGCGCGGGAGGGGTTCCCGGCGATGCGGGCACCCTCGGCGGTTATGGCGCGACAGGTTCTTCCGGGGCTACCGGCTCGGCCGGGAGTGTCGGGAAAATCCGCCTGGAGTACAATACTCTTTCGGGAACATCAACTCCGGCGCCGGTTTCGACGAGTACGCCGTCGTCATGGTAGTTGGAGCCCAGCCGCGTAGTAAAAACAAGGCCTCGCGGCGGCCATTGACCCCGCTAGAAGTCCGTCCTGCTTAGTATCGTTGTCGCTTTGGGGCTTACTTCTCACGGGGTTGACAGATATCCATTTTGTGTGATATAATGGAGAAACGATAAACAGTCGGAAAAACCAACCAAAAGATATTATTCATGAGCAGTCTTGAACAACCAACGGCGGAAAATCAGGAAAAGAGCGTTGAAGAAATCATCGATAAGGTAGCCGAAAAAGATCCAGGCGTTCTCGGAGAGGCGGGAAGCGTTGAGGAGATCATCGATAAGGTGGCGCTCAAAGAGGCCGCGAGAGGCAAGGGACCGATTGGTGAAATTATTGAGAAAGTTGAAACCAAAGAAGAGCTTGCCGCCGCGATCGCCAAGAAAGAAAAAGAAGAGGCCGACAAAAGGGCGGCCCTTGAAAAGACGGGATAGGAAATAAAAACCGGTCGCCTCAGGCGACCGGTTTTTTTGGTTATTCGCGTGGCTGTTTATTCCAAATGGATCGTCTTTCGGAATTCGGCGAGCTTTAATTTTAGAGCGGGGGAGCGAGTGAGATCCGCGTCGCGCTTCAAGACGGCGACGGCCGCGGCGCGAGTGGTGCGCACGAGCTCAAGATCCTGAAGGCCGCGCATGGCGTAGTCAGGAAGGCCGGTTTGTCTGTCGCCCAAGAATTCTCCGGGACCGCGGAGCTTTAGGTCGCGTTCGGCGAGTTCAAAGCCGTTTTTCGCTTCGACGATCGCCTTGAGGCGCTCGTTCGCGTTCTTTGCGCCGCTCTCGGTCGTCAAGAGACAGTACGATTGATATTCGCCTCGGCCAACGCGGCCGCGGAACTGATAAAGTTGGGCAAGGCCGAAGCGCTCGCTGCCCTCGATCATCATCACCGAGGCGTTCGGCACGTCGACGCCGACTTCAATGACAGAAGTCGAGACGAGAACGTCAGTTTTGCCATCTTCGAAATCTTTCATAACGGATTCTTTTGTGGCTTTTCCGCTCGAGGCGGCTTTGGCGGGCATTTGTCCGTGAAGCATGGCGACGCGGAGATCGGGAAAGATCTTCGTGGAAAGTTTTTCATACTCCTCGATGACGGATTTAGTGTCTATTTTCAATTTTTCGAGATAGGCATTCTTCGTGTTCAGAAGATCCGGCCGTTCTATGCGCGGACAGACGACGAAGACCTGCCGGCCCTTTAAAACTTCATTTCGAATCAGGGCATAGGCCCCGGCGCGTCCCTCGGGCGGCACAACGCGGGTTTCGATGTTCTTTCGCCCGGCAGGGAGCTCGGTGATGATTGAGATATCAAGGTCGCCGAAGACGGTAAGCATGAGTGTGCGCGGAATAGGCGTGGCCGACATGGAAAGGAAGTGCGGCAGAAGTCCCCGCGCGCTTTTCGCGCGAGCGGTCAAGGCCGCGCGCTGTTCGACGCCGAAGCGGTGTTGTTCGTCCACGATGACGAGTCCCAGATTTTTGAAGGCCAGGGGCTTTGCGGCCGCGGTCTTGGCACGCACCTTACCGGCGATAAGGGCATGAGTGCCGACGACGATCTGGATCTCACCCGAAGCGATCTTCTTTTTGAGCTCTTCTTTTTTCATGCTGGCCTCAAGATCGTCGGCATAAAGCACGCGCGCTTCGCTTGCGGTCATGAGCGCCACGACGGGCTGGTTCATCGCCTTGACCGGACCGAAAAGCTTCTTCAGGGTGGCAAAGTGCTGGCGGGCGAGAACTTCCGTGGGCGCCATAAAGGCGGTTTGCGCTCCCCGGAGGGCGGTGATAGCGGCGGCCAGAGCCGCGACGGCGGTCTTTCCCGAACCGACATCGCCCTGGAGGAGGCGATTCATCGGTTCTCTTCGCTCAAGGTCTTTGATGATCTCCCAGAGCGAGCGTTTTTGGGAAAGCGTGAGCGGGAAGGGGAGCTCGGAGAGGACTTGCTTCAAGTGGCCAATATCGGTTTTTATCTGCGGCGCCCTTTCTTTAGCGAGCGCCATTTTTTGGCGCAAGTTAGAAAGCTGAAGCAAGAAAAGATCTTCGAAGGAAAAGCGCGCTTTGGCCTGAAGCGCGGCATCAATGGTGTCGGGGAAGTGGATGGCCTGAAGCGCTTCGTTGATGTTGGGGAGATGATGCTCGTCGAGAATCGTTTTCGGTAGGTAGTCATCGATGGGCGCGATGCTTTTTAAAATCGGCTGAACCAGATAGCGGATGCCTTTCGAGGTGAGGCCGTGAGTTTCGGGATAAATGGGCACGAGACGGGCGGTGTGGCGGGTCTCGTGGGCACCGACCAGCTCGTAGGTGGGGTGACTTAAATAAAGTTCGCCGTCAGAGAGCGAAACCTTGCCGGAAAAATTTGCGCGCCGTCCGGGCCGAAGCGTGTTCTTGATATAGGGTTGATTGAACCAAACGATGCGAATGCGCCCGGTTTCGTCGGCCACGGTCGCTTCGACGATGACGACGCCTCGCCGCCAACTACGGCGGACATCTATCTCTTCGATCTCGCCCTGGATGGTGGCCTGCTGGCCGGGTTCGAGGTCGCTGATGGGATATATCTGCGTGAAATCTTCGTAGCGGACGGGGAAGTGGAAGACGAGGTCTTTGACCGTCTCGATGCCGAGGCGCTTCAAGTGAACGAGAAAACGGGCGCCGATGTCCTCGAGGCGAGCAAGCGGCGTATTGAACGCTATCATACTTGGTAATTCCGCATTATTCGGCGCGCCCACAAGAGAATCTCACGTCGCGAGCCGCTATACAGCAACTCGCTCCCATGAACCCGAGCGAGCACATGTGCTCCGCCACGGGGAAACTACCGTTTCCCCGACCCCCTTCCCGTTCGATCCTCGCGGGGAACATTTTCCTCAAATTAATTTATCGAGAGAGTGATGATGGATATTCATGCTTGGTGCACCCACGAGGGATCGAACCTCGGACCGTCTCCTTAAGAGGGAGCTGCTCTACCAGCTGAGCTATGGGTGCGTTTCTGGACAATAGTATAGCAAAGTAGTGAAAAAAGTTGAAGAGCGCCGAGACGAGGGGATGGGGAGGGCGCTCCGGGGGAGGGGATTGTGCATAAAGTTTTAATTGTGGCGCCATCTTGGGCGCGGTACAATAAATAACGTGATTTAGCGTTGTCCCCAGTTTCTGGGGACAACGCTAAATGAAAAACCCGCCGAGGCGGGCATATTTTGGGATAATGCATACAAAAACAAAGATTCCGTCAGCGCTTCGGGAAGAGATCTATAAAAAATGGCATAAGGGCGACTTTTCGCTCCGAGAATTAGGCGCCACTTATCACGTGGATAAGCGCGTTATTCAGCGCATTGTTTCCCGCGGGGCGGAGGGCGATTTTTCTGTGCACCTAAGCGTGAATCATCGGTATCAGAAAAAATCGGGGACCAAGAAGAAAAAGCCGGTCGCTCGAGGACGAAGCAGGCCGAAAACCATGCGTACTTTGGGAAAACCATAATGAAAGGAGCTACGCCCTCAAAAATATTTTCGTTACGCAATCTTCGCTTTCTTGCCGCCTCTGGCGTGGCATTTGCCGCCTTCGCTTTTTTGCTTCATTTCGCCTTCGCCGACGAGCTCAAAAACGTTTCTGATACCGTGAGTAATTCCGCGCCCGGGGCGGTGGCCACCCACGTAATTTCATACAATAACACCACGAGCACTCTAGCGGGCCAAACGATCAAATTAATTTTCGACCCCGCCACCGATGGGTTCGACGGCATTCAAAATATTGTTTTCGGCGATCTACAGTTTACGGGCGCAACGCTTATTTCCGATATTGGTTCGTGCACCGGGCCGACGAACGATGAGGTGTACTTCACTTCGACGAGCACGGCGCCCGGAGATGAGAGCATCGTCTTCACGGTATGCGCTGGAGATTCACTACCGACCGGGACGAAATCCATCGTCATTAGCAATAGAATAGTAAACCCCACCATAACCGGGTCTTATGTGATTTCGATCACTGGCACGCAGGCGGACAGTCAATTGGCCCGCATCGCGATAATTGAAAACGTTATCGTGACGGCCGCAGTGGATACGAATTTTACCTTTACCATCTTGGGTGTTTCGTCGAGTATTGTGGTTCATCCCGCCGGCGTAACGACAACTCTTGATTCGACACCCACCGCGCTTTCCTTTGGAACATTATCTATTAACACTCCTGTAACAGTGGCCCAAAGACTTTCGGTAATGACCAACGCGGCTGGAGGCTTCACCGTCGCTGTGCAGGAAAATCAAAACCTCCTCTCCCTTGACGGTTCGGACATAGATCTTTTCCTGGATGGCGCCGCCACGGCCACGCCGGTTCCCTGGTCAGCTCCGGCGGGTATTCCAGACCAAGAAGACACGTTTGGCCACATGGGCATCACCTCGAATGACGGCAACTTGAACGGCGGTGAATTCGGTTCGTCAACCGCCCTTTTTGCGGGCAATTTCAACCCTACCTCAAGCAGGGTGGTCTTTTCTCATACCGGTCCATCTGATGGCACGACGCAAGACAAAGGGCTGGCGACGGTTTCGTATCGTGTCGAGATCGGGGTGATGCAGGAGCCAGGAAGCGACTACACGAACACGCTGACCTACGTGGCCACGCCGAGATTTTAGGGGATCTCACAGTGCGCCCACCAGGACTCGAACCTGGAACTCTCTGCTTCGCCACGTAGAATTTCCTGAACTTTGTGCCCTTCCGCGGCCTCGGATCTTTGCGGGTCAGGCCCGACAAGTGTTCTTTGGGGTCGTCCAAGACTTTTTCTCGAAGCACCTCGATTACGGCTATTTCTTTCCTAAAAAGATCCCGTACCCTACCAGGCCCGCTTTGACCATTTTGTATTGAGCGATTCCAGCTGGGCCATTTTTAAAAACAATGTCCGGGATTAATCCTAATACATTGGCGACCCTCGCGAATGGATAAGCAATGAGGCATCGCTCGTAAAGTATTTTTGCCGATTTTTTGATGGCATCTGTCTTATCAAAAAACCGAGAACCGACGAAACCGACTTCTTTCATGTTTTCTCGAAAATCGGCAACTTGTGCCAAATTGGGCAATGCAAGGCCTGCCAGAAATTTATCATATAGATTTCGCTCGGGGCTGAGCGGCTTTCTCAATAAAAAGCCGTCTGCAACCACAAGCCGACCATTTTTACGGAGAATACGATGCGCTTCTTTCAAAAATTCAATCTTCCGTTCGGCGTGGCAAACACTTTCGATGGCCCAAACGACATCAAAGGAGTTGTCAGCAAAATCGGTATGAATATAATCTCCAGCGCAAAAATTCACTCTTTCTCCCAGATTGTTTTTGACGGCGAGTTCTTTGGCTCTTTCCAACTGCCGTGCACTGAGCGTAATGCCGGTTACGGTTGCGCCGATATTTTTTCCGATCCATAAGCCGCTCCCTCCTATGCCGCATCCGGCGTCCAACACTTTATCGGTAGATTTGATCCCCGCTATTTCAGATAAAAACCTATTTTCGTTAAGCAGAGCCTCTTTAACGCTTTTTGTTCCGTTCTCCCAAAAACCATAATGCAATGCATTACTCTCGGGATCTCTGGACCAAAATTTTGTGTAGTATGGAAGGGTTTGATCGTAATATTCCGCAATGTACTTTTTGTCGATAATAGGGTTCACCTCGTCCATTTTAAACATATTTCAGGAAACGCCAACAGGCCAGCTCGGTCGCACTGGCTTGTTGGCTACTTCGGTCGCTATCACTAAAGGGTGCCCCCGGAGGGAATCGAACCCCCAACAACAGGTTCGAAGCCTGCTGTGATATCCATTTCACCACGAGGGCAATTTACGGGATAAAAAGTCAGATATACTCTATCTTATTATTCCCGATTTCTACAAATCTTCGATTTGTCTAGAAATCGCAATCCCTGAAGCGAAGCGGAATGGGGAGCTATGGGCGCTTTCTTCGATATAATAGGGCTTTTTTCGCAGACGGCAAAGCGTGCGCTATAATTATGAAGACATGAATGACCAGCAGATCGTTTTTGGTGTTTTTCAATTCGTCGTCCTAATTTTTTCCGTTGTCGTCCACGAGGTGGCACACGGAGTGACGGCCGAGCGCCTGGGTGACCCGACGGCACGCCTCTTGGGGCGCTTGACCCTGAATCCGATCAGGCACCTCGACCCGATGGGTTCGTTCATCTTGCCGCTCATGCTTTATTTTTCCGGATTGCCGATCTTGGGCTGGGCGAAGCCGGTGCCCTACAACCCCTTCGTCCTAAAAGATCCGAAAAAAGGCGGTGGGATGATCGCCCTTGCCGGGCCAGCGACAAATATGTTTCTCGCAGCGGCTTTTGGCGCGGCCATCCGGATCATGGTTGCGGCGGGGATGACGGCGACGGCGCCGATCCTCATCTTGCTCTTGGTGCTCATCGTGAAAATAAATCTGATCCTGGCCATCTTCAACCTCGTCCCCATTCCACCGCTCGACGGTTCGAAGGTGCTCTTCGCGTTCCTTCCGAACACGCCCTGGGCGCGAAATGCGGAAATTTTCCTTGAGCGGATCGGCTGGCCGCTCGTCTTCTTTGTGGTGTTTTTCGGCTTCGGGCTCATCCAGCCGGTGGTCAATGTCCTCTTCGCGCTTTTTGTCGGACCATTGGCGCTCGGTCTCTAGCCCGCGCCGTTGACACGAACCCTGCCTTTGCGCTAGTATTTGCGGGTCGTCTTTCGACTGCCCCCACGCTCGGGCGGCAGCGATCGGCTGTTACTTAATGCCAACAATTCATCAACTTATTAAGCGTGGCCGTCTGACGGCTCGGGCGAAGACCAAATCGCCGGCTTTGTCGTACTATTTTAATACCATCAAGAATCGGCCGGTGGACTCCACCTCGCCTTTTAAGCGCGGCGTGTGCGTGAAGGTTTTCACCACGACCCCGAAGAAGCCGAACTCGGCCATCCGCAAAGTTTGCCGCGTGCGCCTCACGAACGGCATGGAAACCACCGCCTATATTCCAGGCGAGGGGCACAATCTGCAGGAGCACTCCATCGTCATGATCCGTGGCGGCCGCGTGAAGGACTTGCCAGGTGTGCGCTATCACGTCGTTCGCGGCGTGCTCGATGCGACCGGCGTTGACGCTCGGAAACAGCAGCGGTCGAAGTACGGTTCGAAGCGAGCCAAGGCTGGTGCTAAGAAATAATTTCCTGATATGAGAAAAAAGCGCGTCTACAAAAAGCACTATAAAGCCGACCCCAAGTTCGGTCGGGTTGATCTGGGCCGGTTCGTGAACTACGTAATGGAAGACGGCAAGAAATCCGTCGCCGAGCGCGTGGTCTACGCGGCCTTGGACGAGGTGAAACGGGTGACCAAGGAGGAGCCGATCGAAGTTTTCGAGCGAGCCATCGCGAACGTTTCGCCGCTCGTCGAAGTGGCTTCAAAGCGCGTCGGCGGGGCGAACTACCAGGTGCCGCGGGAAGTCAGGACCGACCGCCGCTTTATCCTCGCCGTACGCTGGCTTATCGGTGCCGCTCGGGCCAAGAAGGGCAAGCCGATGGCCGCCCGCCTCGCCGAAGAGCTTGTGGCCGCTTCGAAAAACGAGGGTTCCGCCATTAAGAAGAAGCAAGACACTCATCGCATGGCCGAGGCGAATCGCGCCTTCGCCCACTTCGCGCGGTAGAGAATGCATCTCCGCCGAACATCGAACTCCTAACGATTCGAACTTATTTTTATGCCCCGCATTTATCCGCTAGAGAAAATTAGAAATATCGGCATCATCGCCCACATCGATGCCGGCAAAACGACCGTTTCCGAACGCGTTCTCTTCTATACCGGCGTTTCGCACAAGATCGGTGAGGTGCACACCGGCGACACGGTCATGGACTGGATGGAGCAGGAGCGTGAGCGCGGTATTACCATCACCTCGGCCGCGACGACCGCTTTTTGGATCCCGACCTACGAAAATGGCAATAAACAGCGCGAGCATCGCATTAACCTCATTGACACACCCGGCCACATCGATTTCACCGTTGAGGTGAAGCGCAGCTTGCGCGTTCTGGATGGCGCCGTCGTCGTTTTCGATGGCGTGGCCGGCGTGGAGCCGCAGTCCGAGACGAACTGGCACTATGCGGACGAATATCATGTGCCGCGCATTTGTTTTATCAACAAGCTCGACCGCATGGGCGGCAACTTTATGAAGAGCTTGGCCTCTATCCACGAGCGCCTCACGAAGACCGCCATCCCGCTTCAGCTCCCTATCGGCACCGAGAGCAACTTCAGCGGCATCGTGGACCTCCTTGTCATGAAGGCCTACGAATTCCAGGGCGAGCACGGCGAACTTATCACCGAGATCCCTATCCCGGAGAATATGGCCGCCGAGGTGAAGAAGCACCGGCACGAACTGGTGGAGCGGATCGCCGATACCGATGACGCCCTGATGGCCAAGTATCTGGACGGCAAGGAAATTCCACTCGATGAGCTAAAGAGCGCTCTTCGCCGGGCTGTGATCGCCAACAAGATCGTGCCGGTCTTAACCGGTTCCGCCCTGAAGAACAAGGGCGTGCAGTTCGTCCTCGACGCCGTCGTTGATTACCTGCCTTCGCCATTGGACCTCCCGCCGGTCAGGGGCACCGACCCCATGAACGACAGTGCGGAGATCTTTCGCAAGGCCTCCGATGAGGAGCCATTCACCGCCTTGGCCTTCAAGGTGGCGACCGACCCCTACGTCGGTACCTTAACTTTCTTCCGCAACTACGCCGGCGTCATCCGCAAGGGTTCGTATGTCTTAAACGCCTCGAAAGGCAGTCAGGAGCGCATCGGGCGCATCCTGCGCATGCACGCCAACCAGCGTGAAGAGGTGGACGAAGTGTATGCCGGTGAGATCGCCGCCATCGTCGGTCTCAAAGACACGACGACAGGGGACACCCTGGCCGATATCGACAAGCCGATAGTTCTCGAGAAGATAATCTTCCCCGAGCCGGTCATCGGCATCCGCATCGAGCCGAAGACCAAAGCCGACCAGGAGAAAATGGGCGTGGCGCTTCGGCGCTTGGCCGACGAAGACCCGACCTTCCGGGTGAAGGGCGATGAGGAGACCGGCGAGACCATCATCATGGGCATGGGCGAGCTTCACCTCGACATCATCGTCGACCGCATGAAGCGCGAGTTCGGCGTGGGAGCGAACGTGGGCCGGCCGCAGGTCGCTTACAAGGAAACCATCACCGCGGAGGCCGAAGCGGAAGGCAAGTATATCAAGCAGTCCGGCGGGCGCGGTCAGTACGGCCACGTGTGGCTTAAAGTGAAACCATTGGAGCGCGGCAAGGGCTTTGAGTTCGTGAATGCCGTGAAGGGCGGCGCCATTCCGCAGGAGTTCATCAACCCGGTGGAGAAGGGCGTGAAGGAGGCGATGGACAAGGGCGTGGTGGCTCACTACCCGATGGTGGACGTGGAAGTGACGGTCTTCGACGGTTCGTTCCACGAAGTCGACTCGTCCGAGGCCGCCTTTAAGATCGCCGGCTCGATGGCTTTGCAGGAAGCGGCCAAACACGCCAAGCCCGTTATCTTGGAACCGGTCATGGGCGTTCAGATCATCGCCCCGATGGATTTCCTGGGCGAGGTGACTGGCGACCTCAACTCGCGGCGCGGCCGCATCGAGGCCATGAACGACCGGGGAATGATCAAGGTGATCGACGCCAAGGTGCCGCTCTCCGAGATGTTCGGCTACGCCACCGAGATCCGCTCGATGACCCAGGGCCGCGGTTCGTTTACTATGGAGTTCTTCGCGCTCGAAACGGTGCCGAGGAATATCGAAGCTGAAATTATCGAAGGGAAGCGCAAATAGGGGAGCTCAAGCTTTTTGTTTTGAAGAACCGGAATCGCCCTGCTCCCGCGGCAGGGCGTTCCTGCATCTCGGCGCAGAAATCCCTCGGCAACCTCGGGAGCCAAGCTTTCTGCGCCTCCGATAGCTTCTTCAAAATAAAAAGCTTTCGCGTAGGATTCTTCTAGTCGTTGCCGAATTGCCGAACGGCCCCACGGGGCCGTTTTGGTTTTTCTAGAAATTGTACTTGCCGCGCTCGGCGGGTTTTGTTTGGAGCCAGTCTTGCATGGTTAAGGTTTCCTAAAAGACAGGACCCGACCTCGCGCGTGCGAAGTCGGGTCTGGTGATGCCTCCCCCCAGGGCTAGTTGCGGAAAACCTCCATGTGTCTCGCGAGCATGTCGGCCTCGACGCCGTCGAACTCCCCGAGACCATTGATGCGCGCGCAGCTTCTTGGACTCGCAGCCATGTTCGGATTTCCGAAATCGCCACAGCCGATCTCCTCGCCGTCGTCGTCCAGCCAGGAGATCGAAACGAGGTCACGATGCTCACTGCGTATCGAGGTGCTGGCTCTCTGGAGGAGGTCGACGGCCTCCTTGATCTTCCCAGTGGGACCCTGCTCTTGTAGCATTTCGGCCACCGTCCTTTCCGTTTTGGGGTTGGAATGTGGAATGGTTTTGCTAGCACTAAAATAACTTCTTGGGACGCGTAGTGTCAAGGTGATATGGCAGAGGAGTGCCCGTATTGACAGGATTTGCGGTTTTCCCCTATAATTCGCACTTGCCGACTCTTTAGGAGTCGTAGTTTTTCCGTTAGGCATAAATAAACAATAGGTCGATGGCTTCTAGCTTTTGCCTGCCTGTTTCCGAAACAGGAGGACCGTGCAGGTAGTTGGAAGCAAGAAGCTAGTATCATTAAATAAAAATAATTAATTAAAAACACCATGGCTGAAAAAGAAAAATTCGCTCGGACGAAGCCCCACGTCAACGTTGGGACGATCGGTCACGTCGACCACGGCAAGACGACTCTTACCGCGGCCATCACAAACGTCCTTTTCAAGAAAGGATTGGCGAAGAAGTCGGAGGGAGTCGACCAGATCGACAACGCCCCCGAAGAGAAGGCGCGTGGTATCACCATCGCCCTTCACCACTCGGAATACGAGTCGGAAAAACGGCACTACGCGCACATTGATGCGCCGGGCCACGCTGACTACATCAAGAACATGATCACCGGTGCCGCCCAGATGGACGGTGCCATCCTCGTGGTGGCGGCAACGGACGGTCCGATGCCCCAAACCCGAGAGCACGTGCTCCTCGCTCGCCAGGTCGGCGTGCCGTCTCTTGTCGTTTTCCTCAACAAGTGCGATATGGTGGATGATCCGGAACTCATCGATCTCGTCGAGTCCGAAGTCCGCGAGCTCTTGAAGAAGTACGAGTTTCCGGGCGACACGACTCCGGTTATCCGCGGTTCGGCCCTCAAGGCCTTGAATGCGACATCCGCCGATGACCCGGATGCGAAGTGCATCTTGGACCTCATCAAGGCGCTCGATGAATTCATTCCCGACCCGGTGCGCGAACTAGACAAGCCGTTCCTGATGCCGATCGAAGACATCTTCTCCATTGAAGGCCGGGGCACGGTTGTGACCGGTCGCTTGGAGC
>ERZ1292625.2057-Hain-H41-01um-R1-2057-length-20123-cov-5_pt1 | contig 20123 bp, 24 predicted proteins | sample MGYA00564400_ERZ1292625 | MGnify/ENA primary metagenome ERZ1292625 (study PRJEB36523, sample SAMEA6512639) | groundwater metagenome | collected 2019-01-08 | study: AquaDiva: Metagenomics assemblies of 32 groundwater samples
GCTGGAGTGTCTGATGGATTTGCTTAACTTGCCGAATTCCCCCAACAAAGTTGAAGCGTCTGCCCTTTAAAACATTCTTTATCAGGAGAATCGCAAATTAAATTTCCATTATTGTCGTTGTGGGAAATAAACCAAATAACTCCTGTATCCCCCGACAAAAGCTCCTGCGGGTAATTAAATTCCACTTTATCTTCTCCAATCGATGTGACCAAGGTAGTAAAACTGGATTTATCAAGTGTCACTGTACCAGTTTGGCCAGCAATTAATGCCTGTTCAACTCCAGCTTCTGCAGCAGAAAAGGCTCTTAACGATTCTTCCTCTCGCGAGGTAACAGCAATATCCGTAATGGAGGAGGATAAAACAGACAATACCAAAGTTAAAATAACAGCCATCGACAAAAGAACAATTAGAAGTGCTTGGCCTGAATTATTGGACAGCTTTTTCATGCTATTTAAAGTTTATCACAAACCTTTTTTAGTTCAATAATTGCGTAAAAGGATCTGAGTTGAAGTGGTAATCGAGGCTGATTCGATGCCAGTTTTCCGGGCATCTGTGGCACCAATGCTAATTGTTACGGAAACTGGTGTGTTGGTAGTTGATGGCTCACAACTAAAGGCACATTGAACTATTTTTGTACTTTTGCTAGTTAAGCGGATCATCGCCGCACCCGAGGCAATGTATGAGTCAATATCTTGGCCACTACCGACATTAACACATGAGAACTTAGTAGTTGTACCAAAATCATCTACATACTCCAAAGTGTTGGTATCTGTTACCGGACAAACTGTAACATCTGAGGCGTTGTGCAGATTTCTCTCAATAGATGAGAGAGCATAATCAACATCGTTTCTAATTCTGGTTGCCGATTGAGCTTTGCCAGTAGCAGTAAGTGTAGTCAATATAGCTTGAGTTGAGATAACTGCCAGAATACTAAAGATAGTTAAAACAATCATAACTTCAATTAAAGAAAATCCAAATTTCATCTTCATCTGGTACTCCTCCAATCTGTATAGTAAGTTGACACTTTTACTTCATGATAGCCTTGAGAATCATTCCAAAACACTGTAATTTTTGCGTCGATTTGGTTGGCTGAAACAGTTGTTAAGGTCAACTCTCTTTTAAAAGGGGTTGCCGTAATGTTGTCGGTATCTGAGCACGTCCTGGCGCGTGTCCAATCAAGATCTTTCAGACACCAAGTAGCATCTGAGTAGGTAGTAAAAGTTTGCCAATTTTCATCTCTTTGTGATCTTAACCATTCTGATGCTTGCTGAGAATATCTTGAAGCAAGAGTTTTGTTTCTAGAGAAAGAGGTATTCCTAACAGATAAAATTGCAGTATTAATGATGGCCACCAAAATTGCTGACGTAATCCCTATCGCAATAATTACTTCAAATAAAGATTGACCACTAGTATTTTTAATTAACTTCACCATTTGATCCAATTGTAATTTGTGATGAATAGTTTATTTGTGAATTCAAAATTGTGAATGTTGCGTAATTACTGGCAGGGGAGGCAGTGATATTTGTTCCTTGACCAATAGTTTTAAATTCAATTGGATTTGGAGATGGTGTGGGGTTAATGGTAATTCCAGATGGTAAGGTAACACTTTTAATTAAAACCGAATTTGTACATTTTGCCGATATGGTATAGGTGTTTGAAGAAGTGACTTGGAAGGCATAATTAATTAACCCCCCATCACAAGTTGGAGGTTTTTTGCCATCTAATGCCTGTTTCTGAGTCAGATTTAAATCAGATTTGACACTATTAACTACCGAGTTGACTGCTTGTCTTCGAGAAAATTCTCGAAAGCCAGTGTAGCCTGCGGCAAATGTGGCAGCAAGAATTGAAATAGTAATTAAAATTTCAAGCAGTGTATAACCATTTTTATCCATTTTTATGGGTTGATTGTTTTGTAATTACAAGCAAGTGTAGTTGAACCGCTGGAGTTACAGGTTCCGGGACACACATCACTTCCTCCTCCTTCAAAGGCTGCACAAAGAACATAAGTCGTAGCTCCTCCTGAATAGTAATACTCACGCTCTGTTAACGGATCTTTGGGACGGGAAGCAATATATATATTGGCTAGTAAACAACTGCTTGAACTTCCATCTCCATTAAGGGTCGCTCCGGCGGCTGGAAAAGCAGTCGTATCAGGATATTTATCACAATCTGATTTATACAACTCCAATTGGGACCTAATCAGGGCTAAATCATTTTTTCTTTGATCATCGCGGGCTGAGGCTCTGATTCCCTGCAAAGCAAACAAAGAAATCATACTTAAAATTCCAATTATTGAAATTGTTATTAATAGCTCAATAAGTGTAAATCCGGTTTTGTTTTTCATATATATTAATTTAACGTCGTTGGGCAAACACCACCTGCAGGTATACTTGTGCTAATTCCACTTCTGCCAGTTGAGCAAACAACTATATAACTAACCGCTGTATCGTTTTCTCGTTTGGTCCACAAGACAAATCCAGTAGCCGTTGCTGTCCCCGCTGTACCATCTGTTGATTGATATTTATATTTATATCCAGTCGAATTATTGTTCAGTGGATCTTCTGGGCAATTACCCGTTAGGTTAAGTCCACTAGCTCCACAAACATTTACGCTAGATGCATCTACAACTGCAGGGGCTCCTAAATACAACCCAGAATTTTTATTGGCATACGTCTCCAGTGCTGCTTGATATTGCCTCAAATCTGACATTCTTCTGGCGTCCCTGGCTTTTTTTGTACTACCAATTGGGGCAAGAACCGTAAACGTAGCAATCGCACCAATAATAGCAATTACAATTAGAAGTTCTATTAGGGTAAAACCTAATTTAAAAAACTTGGCAGATTTCATACTTATATTAAGATTATATCAATTTTGTTCTTTTTCCAAATCCTGCACCTGCTTTTCATATTCTTCAATTGAAATATAAACAGGTAATTTCTCGCTTGCGCGACCGGTATTGCAAATTCGTGCCCCACAAGCAATGTTTCTGGCAACGACCTGGGCATCAAATTCAGGTTCATCATCGCTTTCCAAACTGGCAAAAATTTGGAATTTTTTTGAATTTGAAATATAGAAGTATCTTATTTTTTGATTGTTTTGCGGGTCAACTGGCATACGATCTCCGGTTGCCATGATTTCTCCCCACGGACACTTGGCAAAACTAACTACACCCTGGGAATCTGTCGTTAGATTGCACGCGTAAATATAGCCGTCACTATCAGAAGCTGGAATGGTCCCAAATCGAGATTGAAAATTGGTAATTATCCTTGTAATGTTACCCAAATCTTCTTTTCTTTGAAAGTCACGACTTCTTCTAATCGATACTCGAAGGTTGCCATAAACAAGTAAGGAAATAGTGACCAACAAAACAGTTGTCCAAAGTGTTTCTTTTTTTGATAGTCCCAAAATAGTCATTTTTTACAAACAAACAAAACAGTGTAAAGCTTCCCAATCTGCGGCTTTAGAGCTACAAATGTTGGTGGTTGTCATTTTTTTTGATTCTTTGTTGTATTCAAAAACTTTATTCTCCAGAATAGCTTTCCTTTTGTGATAAAAGGAGCGGGGAATAAAACAAGTGTTGTTTACTAAAGAGGGGAGGAGTTTACAACCATCAAAAATAGTACACGCTCTCGTGGGGTCTTCACTAGTAGCCATTTTGGATAGTTTTTCATCGAGCACTTTGTTGGCTATTTCCTCCGGGTTCACGGCAAATAGGACAACTAGGGTGATTGCTGCAACAGACACTACGGCAATGATTAAGTGGGGGATTGTAAATAACGGTTTAGGCTTATTCATATATGTTTACATATTAGTATACAATGCCGTTAAGTATCAAACTGATAAAAAAACCAAGTACCATAAATGGACCAAAGGGGATTGGTTTTTTAAGCTGTGCTTTGCCAATCATAATTAAAAATATTCCAACTAAAGCACCGACTACAAATGAAAGCGTAAATGTATACAAAGCAATATATGGGCCAACAATACTACCAAGCAACAGTGCCAGCTTGGCGTCACCCAGACCCATACCTTTTCCGCGGGTTACAAGAGTTACCAGTAAGAAAAACACAGCACTAACAAACCCAGTTAATAGGTAAGCATAAATATGTGTTGATCCAAAAATGAGAAGGTAGGTGATAACTATTAACAAGCCTGAAAACACTAGTTCGTCAGGGATAAGCATTTTCTCTAAATCGATAACAAAAATTGAAATTAGAAATATACTCAAAACAGCATAGTAAGCAAATTCAAGAGTTAGTCCAAATTTAAAAAATAGAATTCCAAAGGTAAGTGCAGTGAAAACTTCAATCAAAGGATATCTGGGAGAAATCTTTTGTCTACACCTTCTACATCTGCCAGATAACAGGAAAAAGGAAATAACTGGGATGTTGTCATACCAACTAATCTTTTTCCTGCATCGTGGGCAGAAAGATCGACCTTTCGCGATACTTATCTTCCTTGGCATTCGCCAGGTTAGTGCTGCTATAAAAGAACCAATTATTAGTCCTGTCAATTGCACTAAAAAAAACACAATCTCAAACATATTTTATTATGGTAAGAATGTAAGCGATCCAGCACCGGCTGGTACAGCTGGTGATCCAGCAGCTGCAACACACACTATACCTCCACGTCCATCGGCTGTTGAATAAACTGCAAATGCATCAGGGGTTCCTGCTGCACATCTACTATTGTTGGCTGTTGACTCAAGACGCGAGAAAACAATTACTGGCCCACCTCCGGCAGCAGTTGTAGCATCATAACAATAGGTGTTTTGTACGTTAGTTGCACATGCACTCATGCCCGCAATACTGTAGGTAGTTGTTTGTGGTGCAGTTGTTAATTCACCTGCAGTTACCAAAGAATCAATCCAGGTATTTGCTTCTGCAACATATGATCCATTATTACCAACGGCATATGCTTCAGCAGCACGACCTAATTGAACAACGTTTTGTAGTCTGCCTGAGTCTCTGGTTTGGGCAAGTCTTTGGATAGGATTAAGTCCCACAAAAACTGCAACTGCCAAAGCTCCGATAATAGCAATAACTATCAAAAGTTCGATCATCGTAAAACCTTTACTATTAACATTTTTCATTTTTTAAATTCACCTCCTTTCATTATCTGTATTCATTATCATACTATTTAAAACTACTAGTCAAATTATAAATCGGCATGATGATGGCGATCATCAAAAATGCCACCCCAAGACCTAAAACTATCATCACAATTGGCTCAATAGCAGCTGTTAAGCCTTTAACTTTTTGATCACTTTCAATTTCAAAAATATGGGAAACTTTGTTTAGCACGTCCTCCATTTTTCCAGTTTCCTCTCCAACTGCAATCATTTGTGACAAAATAAACGGAAATGCATCTGGGTGTTTGGCAAATGAGAAGGCGACCGGAAAACCTTTTTCAATTTTATCAGCAGCATCTTTTAGCGCATCCGATATTAAAGTGTTTGACACTACCGCAGCCGTAACGGCCATACCTTCCAAGATAGAAACCCCCGAGCCAACCATCAAGCCAAGAGTTCGAGTAAATTCTGTTAAGATTATTTCTTTTTGCAGCTGGCCATAAACTGGAATTTTAAACACCAAGGCATCAACCTTTTTTCTGCCTGCTGGTGTTTTTCTGTAAGCTCTAAAACCCCAAACACCAACCAATAAAGCCACGATAACAAATGGCCAAAAAGTGACAAAGATGTGTGAAACCGCAACTAATATCTTTGTAGGCAAGGGGAGGGTAGCATCAAACTCAGTATACAAAGAGGTAAGTTTTGGGACAACAAAGATCATCATAATAAAAGTAACAATAATCATTCCGACAACAACTATGGCAGGGTAGATTAAGGCTCCTTTTACTTTCCCCTTAAATTCTTCCTGTTTTTCCAAGTTATCAGCAATGCGGTTTAAAACATTGTCCAAAACGCCTCCTGTTTCACCGGCTTTAATAAGCGCTATATAAGTAGTATTAAAAATATCAGGATGCTTACCAAGGGCGGCAGACAGTGATTGGCCACCTTCAACATCTGAAAGAATTTGGCTGACAATGGGCTGAAGTGTGGGTTTTGATTGAGTTCTTAGAATTGACAAGCTCTCAGTAACCGGCAGCCCAGCATTAACCATAGTTGAAAACTGTCTAGTGAAAAGGGAAACATCGGCAGGTTTTACTTTCTTTTCAAACTTTGCTAATCCACCAACTAAAAACTCATTTGTCTTTGCCAATTTAATAACCAACAGGCCTCTGTCGCGAATCAACTTAACGGCAGATTTTTCGTCTGGAGCTTCAACCACGCCGGCAACTGTTTTACCTTCTTTGTTTTTGGCTTTATAGTTAAATCGCTTCATTATCTTTGGACAAGTCTATTAAGATCTTCAGGTCGAAGTGAAAAACTTTGAGCGATATCTAAAGTAATTGTTCCATTTTTAACAAGCTCTGCCAAAGACATTTCCAGGGTTCGCATGCCCATTTCAGTAGAAGTTTGAATAATTGAATCAATCTGATGTGTCTTGCCGTCGCGAATAGCAGTTTTAATAGCCGTACTTCCTAAAAGTACTTCATGGGCAGCAACCCGTTTGTTGGTCATAGATGGTACCAAGCGCTGAGAAAATACCGCCTCAATGACATTTGATAACTGCATTCTTACCTGCACTTGCTGGTTCTCCGGGAAAACGTCTACAATACGGTCAATTGTTTGAGCCGCGGAATTGGTATGCAAGGTAGCAAACACCAAGTGACCCGTCTCTGCAACCGTTAGGGCAGCAGCAATTGTTTCATAATCGCGCATCTCGCCCACCAAGACAACATCAGGATCTTCCCGTAATGCAGATCGCAAAGCCATTGTCCAAGAATGGGTGTCGCCACCCATTTCCCGCTGGGTAATAACTGATTTTATCGGTCTGAAAACAAACTCAATTGGATCTTCAATGGTTAAAATATGAGCCGCACGGTTAACGTTTATCTCATTTAAAATTGCCGCCAAAGTAGTGGACTTTCCCTGGCCTGTGGGACCGGTAACCAAAATAAGTCCCTGCCTCAAAGATGAAAATTTGTGAAGAATCTTTGGCATACCCATGCCATCAATTGAGGGAATAGTAACCGGAATTCTTCTAAAAGCCGCAGCCCAACTGCCTTTTTGGGTATACACGTTAACTCTAAATCTTGCCTGATCAGAAAAGGAAATTCCCAAATCAATTTCTTTATTTGCCACAAGCCGTTGCATTTGTTCGGTGGTTAAAGTCTCAGTTACTAAGGCAGTTATCATTTCTTGAGTTAAGATTCCTGCTCCATTAACCGCCAGTAATTCTCCTTCTACTCGCAAATAAGGAGCCACACCGGCCACCAAATGTAAATCTGAAGCATTATGGTCAATCGTTAATTGTAGTAATTCTTTTATATTCATCTATTTACTTACTCTTGTGCAACTCGTAAGACCTCCTCAATCGTTGTCAAACCCTCCAAAGCTTTTAAATAACCATCTTGCTTCAAAGTGATCATACCTTCTTCACGAGCCACTTTATCAATGTCTGATGCAGGTGAGCGCTCCAAAATAAGTCTGGCGATTTTTTCAGTTACTGGAATAACTTCATATATTCCAATTCGACCCAAATACCCGGAGTTGTTATTCTCGGGTGTTGGCTTACCACGATAAAGCTTTATGGACTGATTAGCGGGCAAAAGAGTTCCTAGGGTTTGACGGATATCGGCCACTACAGCAGGATCCGGGTCATAGTTTTCTTTATTTTTCTCATCAATTTTTCGCATAACTCGTTGGGCAACAATACAGGTTAGGGAAGATGCCAACAAAAATGGTTCAGCTCCCATGTCCAAAAATCGCGGGATTGCTCCCGCCGCATCATTTGTATGAAGAGTAGAGAAAACCAAGTGACCAGTAAGCGAAGCTTGAACGGCAAGTTCAGAAGTTTCTTTGTCACGAATTTCTCCCACTAAAATAATGTTGGGGTCCTGCCTCAAAAAAGATCTCAAACCGTCAGAAAAATTTAGTCCCGCTGCTGGATTGACTTGAACTTGGTTAACACCGGCAATCTTATATTCAACAGGGTCTTCCAAAGTAACAATATTAACTTTCGGAGTATTGAGCCGGCTCATCAAAGAATAAAGGGTAGTTGTTTTACCAGAACCGGTTGGGCCACAAATAATAATGATTCCATGTGGTCGCATAACGGCGTCTTCTAGGTTTTTCAAAGCCCTTCCCCGCAACCCCAGTTCTGTTAGCTGGGGAACAGCACCTGATTTTTTCAAAAGTCGCATGACAATCTTTTCACCCCAAGTTGTTGGCAGTGAGGAAACACGCAAATCAACTTCTTGATCTTCAGTTTTAAAATTAAATCTGCCATCCTGGGGGACTCGTTTCTCGTCAATTTTCATTCCCGAAAGAATTTTTATTCTGGAAATTAAAGCATCGTGCAGGGAATTGGGGATGGTTAGTTTTTCCTGCAATATGCCATCAATTCGATATCTAACCCGAGTCATGGTTTCTTGTGGTTCAATATGGACATCACTGGCACGGCCTTTAATTGCAAATTCCAAGATGTGGCTAACAATTTCACTAATTTTTTCTTCCCGAATAATGCCAGTTTTTTGCTGATTACTAATATCCAGTGTTCTAACCCGATCTCTATCTTGACCAACTTCTTTTAATGCGGCTGTGACCTCCTGGGAGAGAGAAGTGGAGTATTTTGAAAGCACAAAATCGGCTACTTTAGAGGGTTCCGCCGCAAAGGGTTTAATCCTAAAACCTGTTTTTTGTTCAACAAATTCAATCGCAGTCAAGTCCAGTGGCTCAGCCATGGCCAGTGATAGCTCTTTTGTATTCTTATCAATCGCCAGGGGGAAAACTTTAAATTTATCTGCAGTTTCCTGTGGAAGAACTGCCAGAGCTTCAGGATTAACAGGAGTTGCCGAAAGGTCAATAAAGGGAATGTTGTAGAAACTGGCTTTTGCTTTCACTAAAGCTGACTCAGTTACAAGATTCTGATCTTTAATTATATCTTCTTGAGATTTACCAGTTTGGATCTCAACCATCTTTAATTGTTGAGCAATATTTGGTTGAAGGGAGCCTTGAGCAACTAAAATATCAACAAGAGAATTGGCTGTATCTGAATTCTGAGCAGTAGGATTCATACACTCATTTTGTCACAGCTAACACATGTTATCAAGGCTCTTCGCATTAAACACCACTTGCTGTAAACTAAGATAAATGCACGCTTTCTTAATAGTCGGTCCAACTACAGAAAAAACAGATAAAGAAATTGTTAATCTTTTGCACATCAACAAGGCAAGCAGGTTTGATTTTGTTTTACAAAAAATTGCAGAGGTTAGAGATTTAAAAAAATTTACTAAAACAAATTTGGCTCAAAAAACTGCCATTGTTATTCAAAATTTCAACGAAGCTTCAGAGGATGCTCAAAATGCATTACTAAAATCCTTAGAAGAGCCACAACAAAATGTCATTTATATTCTGCTTTCTGGCAGTTTGGGAGGAATACTACCAACAATAGTTTCCAGATGTGAACTTATAGAACTAAATGGTAATGAAAACAACTTATCTGAAAAAGACCAAACCCAAGCAAGTGGTTTTTTGGGTTCTTCAACCGGTCAAAGATTGGTAATTATCACTAAGATAAAAGATAGGGGACAGGCAATTGAATTTTTAAATAATTTGTTAATTGTTGGCCACAAACAATTATTGAGTGGGGGACTAGAAACCAATACCTTGCAGGAAATTAATCAGTGTTTATTGACAATCAAGGCAAATGGAAACATTCAGCTTCAACTAACTAATATGGTTGTTAAGTTAAACAAATAATTACCATTTGTTGTTTGAGGCTAAAGAAGGTAAAATGAATAAAGAAAAGATGAGGTACCATTGCCAAATTTCGTTTGACAATGTAGGATTAGATTCGCATAAGGATAAAGGTATTTTTATATGGCAGACCCACAAAGTTATACAGCTGACGAAATTCAAGTTTTAGAAGGATTGGAACCAGTCAGAAAAAGACCTGGAATGTATATTGGCTCCACAGACAATCGCGGACTTCACGAATCTCTAAGAGAAATTATTGATAACTCCGTAGATGAAAGTTTTGCTGGAACAGCCTCTGAAGTTTGGGTGCGGGTAATTGATGATCACACAGCCATTGTCCGAGATAACGGCCGAGGAATTCCAGTTGATATGCATTCCTCAGGTGTTTCAGCTCTTGAGTTAACCATGACAAAACTGCATGCTGGTGGAAAATTTGGTGGGGGCGCATATAAGATTTCTGGCGGTCTGCATGGCGTTGGTGCTTCAGTTGTTAATGCACTTTCAAGTAATTTTGTGGTTGTAGTTTTGCGAAATAACAAAGCCTACTACCAAGAATACGTGGCCGGTGCCCCTAAGGCTTCAGTAGCCGAAATTACTCAGAAAAAACTTGATGACTTGCTTCCTGGAAAATGGGGAATACAGATCGGCAAAGGAGTAACGGGAACCATTACCAAATTCACCATTGATACTAATATTTTCAAAGATACTAAATTGGATGACAATAAAATTAAGAATCTACTGCGTGACAGAGCCTATTTAGTTGCAGGTCTTGCTTTCCATTTTGAAGATGAAAGAACCAACGAAGAAATGCACTACTATTTTGAAGGTGGAATTAAAACCATGGTTGCCCATTCAAACCGCGACAAACAAATTTTGACTGATGTTATCTATATGCAAAAGTCAGATGAAAATATTACTGCTGAAATTGCTATTCAATACACCGATGCTTATACAGAAAATTTAAAGGGCTATGTCAATGGTATTAACACCGTTGACGGTGGAACGCACGTAACGGGTTTTCGCATGGCTTTAACTCGCGCTTTGTCTGACTACGCCAAAAAGGCTGGAGCCCAAATCGATTTAACTGGGGACGACATGAAAGAGGGATTGTCAGCAATTGTCTATGTAAAAATGCCTTCTGAAGCTTTACAGTTTGAATCCCAAACCAAAGCCAAGTTAAACAATCCAGAAGTTCAAGGGTTTGTCATGAGTGCAGTTAAAGAAGGGTTGGAAACATACCTTGAAGAACATCCAGCAGACGCCAAGAAAATAATTGAAAAAATATCTCTGTCTGCCAAAGCAAGACTTGCTGCTCGCGCTGCCAAAGATGCAGTTCTTAGGAAAGGCGCACTTGAGGGAGCAACACTACCGGGAAAACTGGCTGACTGTCAATCAACTGATGCAGAAGTGTCTGAACTATATATAGTCGAGGGGGATAGTGCTGGTGGATGTTGGGTTGGAAATACTAAGGTTGCGTTAGTAGATGGTAGAAACCTTTCATTCATAGAGTTAATAGAAGAATACAAACAAGGAAAGCAAAATTTTTGTTATACAATGCAAGACAATGGACACATAGGTGTAGCTCCAATTTCAAACCCAAGACTAACAAAGAAAAACGCTGAAATTATAAAAATTACTTTAGATAATGGAGAAATTTTAAGGTGTACCCCTGACCATCTATTTAGATTAGTAAGTGGAAGATATGTTCCAGCTATCAAGTTGACTCCAAAGGATAATATTGCACCTTTATACAGAAGACTCACCGACGATAAAGATACAACTCCTTTAAAAGGATACGAACAAGTATTTGATCCTCGAAGCAGTAGATGGATGTTTACTCATATACTGGCAGATATCTACAATATTCAAAACAATGTTTATAAATCCTCACAAGGTATTCATCGTCATCATGTAGATTTCAACAAACGAAACAATAATCCAACCAATTTGAATAGAGTCACCAAAAATGAACACATGGCCATTCATTACGCACATCTGGAAAAGACATTACATCGCCCAGATTCAAAAATGAAATCCATTAAAACAAAACAAACATTAGAATTCAGGGAAAAAGCACGTAATAAATCTCTCGAAAAAAGTGAATTATTTCGTAAAAATGCTCAAAAACAATGGGGTGATCCAAAGTATAAAGAGTTTATGCTTAGCAAATTCCTAGAGTTTTATAATACAAATGAGAAATATAGAAAAGAAAATAATGAAAATCTTAATATTCAGCAAAAAAAATATTGGTCAAGCTCAAAAAACAGAGAGAGACAATCTGAGAAAGTGAAAAGATTCTTCGAAAATAATCCAGAACATAAAGAAGTCTTGAGACAACTTGCTAAGGATGAATGGAGCAATGAAAATCTCAGATTATGGAGAAGTGAGAAAACAAAAGAACAATGGAGTGATGAGTTTAGACTGAAAAGAAAAGATGCATACAACAAAACATATTTAGATAAAGGGTTAAAAGTTTTGCACCAGATTTATAAAGAAACAAATTCTGTTGATATTGACAAATATAATCAAATCAGAAAAGAAACGGGGGATAGAAGTTTAATCAAGTTTGATACTTTATGTGATAGATTTTTTAATGGAAATGGGAAAAGATTTATTGAGGCTGTAGCAAACTATAACCATAATATAATTAAGATTGAAAAACTAAACAAAAGAGCTGATGTTTATGACTTGGAAGTTGAAAAGACTCACAATTTTGCCCTCTCATCCGGAATTTTTGTCCACAACAGCGCAAAGCAAGGAAGAGATAGACGTTATCAAGCAATTTTGCCACTTGGAGGAAAAATCTTAAATACTGAGCGAGCTCACTTAGACAAAATTATTAAATTTGAAGAAATTAAAGATTTAATAATTGCCATTGGTGCTGGAATTGGAGAGACAATTAATTATGACAAAGTCAGATATAAGCGGGTAATTATAATGACCGATGCCGATACCGATGGAGGGCACATTAAAACACTGCTTTTGACTTTCTTCTACCGTCATATGCCAGAAATCATTAAGAGGGGATATCTATATGTAGCTTTACCACCTCTATATAGAATTCAATATGGAACCAAGAATGTTTTCTATGCCTATACAGAAAGTGAAAAAGATGAGATTGTTGCCAAAAATGGCGATGGCACCAAAGCTCATTTACAACGCTACAAAGGTTTGGGAGAAATGAACCCACAGCAACTTTGGGAAACTACCATGGATCCAAATACTAGAACCTTAAAACAAGTCACAATTGACGATCTTGACGAAGCAGACAAATTATTCACCATTTTAATGGGAGAAGAAGTTCCACCACGAAAGAAGTTTATTCAAACCCATGCAAAAGCTGCTAACTTGGATATTTAACTTCAAAGTAATATAATAGTTAGTATTATGGCAGATTTTAATAAAGTACTTGACCCAGGAGATTATCAAAATGGTGTTATCAACACAGTTGTTGAAATTCCCATGGGTTCAACCTTAAAAATTGAATACCGAAAAGCAACTGCCACCTTCGAAATTGACCGTGTTGAACCAGATATTTTTGCCAAACCAACTAATTATGGTTTTATTCCTCAAACCCTTGATGAAGATGGTGATGAGTTAGATACTTTAATCGTCATTAACCAAAGACTAACAACTGGAGTTTACTTAAAAGCCAATGTTATTGGCGTTTTAAACTTTGAAGATGATGGAGAAATGGATCACAAAATTGTTTGTGTTCCAGCAGATGACAGAAATACTGGCGACATGATTAAGTCACTTGATGACTTGGGGGAGCGATGGAAACAAAAGATCGAATTTCACTTTAGTCACTACAAAGATCTTAAAAAACCAGGAACTACAATAGTTCAAGGATGGGGAGACATAGAAGCTGCAAAGAAAATAATTGAGGAATCTATTGCAAGATATAACTCCAAGAATTAATTAATGGGTCTCAAAGTAATTGCTCTCACTGTTGGCCAGCTGCAAACAAACTGTTATATTGTCTTTGATGAAAAACATTCCGAGTGTGTAATCATTGATCCAGGAGACGATGGTCAATATATTTCTGTCTCAGTTTTAGACAAGGGATTAACTCCAACTGCAGTACTTGCTACCCACGGACATTTTGACCATGTCTTGGCTGCTATGGAAACAAAATTGGTATTTAAGGTTCCATTCATGATGAATAAAGATGATGAGTTTTTATTGTCCCGTCAACAAGTAACAGCTGAGTATTTTCTGGGAGTCAAAGTAGATCCACCATCAAATGTTGACTTGCCACTTGAAGACGGAGGAAAAATAAAAATAGGGGAGAGCTACTTAAAAGTTTTTGCAACTCCAGGACACACTCCAGGAAGTGTTTGTTTATATAACCTTGAGCAAAAAATGATCTTTGTGGGTGACTTAATGTTTGCTGACAGAACTTACGGGGAAGCAAACCATAAATATAGCAGTCCAATACAACTTCAAAAATCTATTTCTAGGATTAAAAAAGATTTTAAAGGCTTCACTGCATATCCTGGTCACGGAGAAATTTTTAATATAAGATAACTTCAAATGTCAGTCGTAATAATCAAGGATATACTAACAGTACAAGATGTTGAAAAAGCCCGTGAAGAATATAAGGATTATATAAAAATCACAGTGGACATTGACAAAGGCGTCGTTGCAATAGGTGGACAGTTTCATGCTGACGCTGAAATGGTTATGATGCAAGAATACAACTGCAAACAAAGCAGTATTTGGGGTGGAGGATATCAAATCTCCAAAGATACATTTATTGTAGATGCACTTATCAACATGAGACCCAGTGATAATAATCCAAGTTCTGATATTTTAAATCCTGAAAAAAGAGAAAAATTTCTTACACTAGCCAAACAAAAACTTGCTAATATAAAATCACTGTTATGAGTCACATACCAAATATTATGGATGCAAGTACTGATCTACGAAGATGTGTCAGTGCAAACATCCACGACGAATCATTCGAAATATTCTTGCTTAATGCGAAAAAAATTATTGACGATAACTTAAAGACAATTAGTCCCGAAACAAAATCATTAATTTTTGAGTGTATTAAAAATTCAGAAAAAAATGACCTGGAAGAAAATGAAAAGAAAGAACACTTATTAATGGCTGCAAGTTTACTTCAAATAGAATATTTATCTCAACTCAAAAACAACAGTGACTGACTTGTAAACTGTTTGGCTACCTGGTTCCACTGGAGTTGGAACACTTGTTGTATCTCCTCCACGGCCTTTAGACTCTAAAGCCACTGGATAATAAACTGGCGAACCTCCTTCTGAAACTGTTATTACTTTTCCAAGTCTTCTGCCAGATGCTTTTGCAATTTTTTCAGCTTTGGTTTTAGCATCAACAATTGCATCTGCCAATAAATCTTCACTGGCATCTGAATATGAATCCAAAGAATAGTTGGGACCACTTACATTTGTTGCTCCAGTAGCAGTAAGCATATCAGTCAAAGCTTGGGCTTTGGCAACATCTCTTAAGGTAATAGTTATGGAATTATTTGCTGACCATTTTGCTTGCTGCTTGCTGTCAGTTGGCGGATAGATAAGAATTTCGGCTTGTTGGTTTTCATTAACATTCACATTTTGAGTTTGGATATCTTTATCCTCAATTCCAAATTCTTTAATTTTTTTGACTATGTCAGTCATTTTAGTATTTACTTCATCAATGGCTTCTTGCTTGTCGTCATTGCTGGCACTTACGCCAGCATAGAAGTTAGCGATTTGATTAGATTCTTGCTTTTTGGCCTCCCCAGTAACGGTAATCGTGGAAGCTGGGAGGAATTCTACTTTGCCCCAACTAATTCCCAAAGTATTCATGCCCAAAATTCCCAATAAAAGAAAAATGGCTAATCCAAGCGAGAAGACAACAAATTTGAGGTACTCTTTTGCCACGTATCCAGATTAGCACTGGAGTGGTATACTTGTAAAGTCCGCTAAAGAGCGGATTTTCTTTTATAAGATGAAAACAATCAGAAATATAGCTATTATTGCTCACGTCGACCATGGTAAAACTACCCTTGTGGATGCTCTTTTGCGCCAAACCCACACTCATTTGAATAAACAACAGTCTGGTGAAGATCTGATTATGGACAGCAATGAACTAGAACGTGAGCGAGGAATTACAATTTTCTCCAAAAATGCTTCAGTTATGTATAACGATACTAAAATTAACATTATTGACACTCCCGGCCACGCTGACTTTGGTGGGGAAGTAGAGCGAGTTCTAAATATGGCCGATGGCGTACTTTTGTTGGTAGATTCAAAAGATGGGCCCAAACCACAAACTCGGTTTGTTTTGAAGCAAGCTCTTAAGATGGGTTTAAAGATTATTGTAGTTATTAATAAAATCGATAAACCAGATGCCCGATCCGAATGGGTAATTGGCCAAACTTTTGATTTGTTTGTCGAACTTGGAGCAAACGAAGAATCAGCTTTCTTCCCAGTTATCTATGCCTCAGGTAAAGACGGCTTGGCAGGACTTGAACCAGACATTACTAAAATGACTGATATTAGTCCTATTTTCGACATTATTATGAAAGAAATTCCAGAATCTAAAGGTAACCCGACAAAGCCTTTCCAATTTTTAGCCACTTCCATGATTGCCGATACTTACAAGGGAAGAACCGCAACCGGAAAAATCTATAATGGTGTTGTCACCAATGGCCAGGAAATGGTTCATATTAACCGCCAAGGCCACCAAAAACTAGCTCGCGTAACCGGTCTTTATGTTTTTGAAGGCTTGGAAAGAAAAGAAGTTCAAGAGGCCGTTGCAGGGGATATTGTGGCAATTTCTGGAGTCTTGGACGTAAACATTGGGGAAACATTTGCCGACCGCGACAATCCAATCGCACTTCCAGTTTTGGCAATTGAGGAACCAACCGTCAAAATGACCTTTAGAGTCAATTCATCGCCATTTGCTGGAAATGAGGGGGAATTTAAGACCGCACAACACATTAGAGCCCGCCTTAACAAAGAACTCGAAACTGACCTTGCTTTAAAAATGGAAGAAGATGGAAGGGGAGGCTGGATAGTTTCAGGTAGAGGCGAACTACACTTAGCAATCTTGATTGAAAGATTAAGACGTGAAGGTTACGAGTTTGAAGTAAGCCGTCCTCAAGCAGTTGTCAAAATTGTTGATGGCGTTAAAATGACCCCTTTTGAAAAAGTCTTTATTGAAGTTCCAGATGATTCTGCCGGAACTGTTATTCAAAAAATGGGCATCAGACATGGTCAACTAGTAAACATGTATACCGATGGTGGAATTACGTACATGGAATTTGAAATCGCCACTAAAGAACTAGTTGGTTTTAAAAACGAATTCTTAACTGACACCAAGGGACTGGGAATTATGAATAATATTTTTGACGACTTTAAACCCGACACAATTGAGGTTCACCAAAGGCAATTTGGATCATTAGTAGCTCATGAAAGTGGAGAAACCAGATTGTATGGACTTGTGAACGTTCAAGACCGAGGACAATTATTTGTTGGCCCAGGACAGCAAGTATATAAGGGTCAAGTTGTTGGCAAAAACAGCAGACAAGAAGATATTAGCGTTAACGTTTGTAAAGAAAAGAAATTATCAAACATGAGAAGTAAGGGAGATGGACCAACAGATCATTTCAACACTCCCTACACTATGAGTTTGGAGGAAGCATTGGAATATATTGATGACAGTGAACTTGTAGAAATTACACCAAAAAGTATTAGAGTAAGAAAAGCAGTTTTGGATGAAAAAGAATTCAAAAAGCAACAAGCTTTAAACAGATCTTTAAGTTAAGATTTACTTAATTTACTTCACAGAAATAACTTCCAACTGGAGTAGAACTTGAAAGCGAAGTTTCTGGTGTCAAATAGACTGAAGCATTACCTCCATCCAAATTAAGTGCATCTGCTAAATCAATTCCTGATTCTTTTTCAAAAGTTGTCAGTGCCTTTGGCAAATCAACTAACTTTGGTCCTAAGTATGCTGAGTCAGGATTGTAAAAGCTCAAAAAATACAATTCATTATTACCAGTTGTTGCTGCAACTATTCTTCTGGCATTATTCTCGTTTGTCAAAGTTAATTTTTTTGTGGAATTATTCTCAATAAGTAGCGGTCCATTTTGCAGTGCAACTCTTAAATTGTCTTTCGGAGTCTTGGTAGTTATCCGGGGAGTTGCAAAATCATTAATTGAGATTACGCCACTTAAGAGCGTGGAATTTTTGTAGTCTGCCAATTTTTTATATTCGCCAATAAACAAACCAATTGGTTTGTAGTTACCAACGGTGGTTGTGTCATCCATATAAAAACCTCCATTTACTAAAACCTGACAATTGTATTTTTGTTTTACTTGGTTAGGAGTAAGTCGTTCATTAAAGTTTGCAATAAGTTTTAAGTTATCAATATTTTCTATCTTTACCCAAGCTACAGATATGGTTTGGTCAGCAACTTCAATATCCATGCCTTGTTTTACTCCCAATACTTTAGTGCCGGTTTGGTTGATTTGATCAAGAGATAATTTAAGATTATCACTCTTAATTAAATCTCGGGAGAATAGTTCAGATTTTGAAGTAACTATAACCAGGGAGACAACAACTGCAATGGTAAAAATTCTTTTCATTGGTTACTTAACTACCTTACCGACAATGGGGAATTTTGTCAACCTAAAATAGTTACCAATTTGTCAATACTTGCGGGGTCATGAATGGAAACTGGGATGACTTCAAGACCTAATTTGGCCAATTTTTTGAGCCTTTCATCAACTTGCTTTTTATCCAACAAATCAGTTTTGGTCAAAAGTATAATTTCTTTTTTAGTAAGGAGTTCTTTATTGTAACTTCCCAGCTCTTCACGAATTGTTCTGTAATCAGCAACAACATCTTCTGCTTCAGAAGAAATACAGTGAAGGAGGAGTCTGACTTTCTCAATGTGCTTCAAAAACTTAATTCCAAGTCCTTTGCCTTCATGGGCGCCTTCAATAAGTCCTGGAATATCAGCAATAATTTTTTTGTTTAATACTCCAAGGTTGGGGGAGAGAGTGGTGAAAGCATAGTTGGCTACTTTGGGATTAGCATTAGTCAGTTCTGCCAACAAGCTACTCTTACCAGCATTAGGGAAACCAATGAGTCCATAGTCAGAAATTAATTTGAGGATTAATTTCAAATGTCTTAATTGGCCTTTTTCTCCTTTTTGAGCGTATAGGGGAGTGGTGTTGGTTGGACCCCTAAATTCCCAGTTTCCATCTCCACCTTTGCCACCTTTACATAGAAGTATGCGTTTGCCGACTTTATCTAAGTCTGCCTGTTCATTGCTTTCCGTATCTATAATAGTAGTTCCAACGGGAAGGTAAACTGTAATATCATCTCCAGCAAGTCCCGACATTTTCTTTTTGTCTCCGTGCCGTCCATTGTGAGATTCAACAAATGGTTGAGCTGAGAATCTATTAAGAAGGGTTAAATCTGAGGCTGATTCTACCCAGAGGTCACCTCCATCACCACCATTGCCTCCGTCAGGACCAGATTTGGCCATTTTCCCGAATGATACTTTTCCATTTCCGCCATCTCCACCTTTAAAAGTAACTTCGATTTCGTCAATTAACATATATGGCTATTATACCTCTTTCACCCGGAGGCACGAAATTGTGTATAATGTGATTTCGTTTTCAAAATACCCATGAGGCCAAAAATACAACAACTACTTCAAAAACTAGAAATTGAAATTAGTAAAGCATCTGCAATTTCTAATGCAACCAAAATTGAAGCAGATTCGCTCTCCCGTGCAACTCCAGCTTCGCCTTCTGCGTCAGGAGATAGGTACCATGCTGAGAATCAAGCAGAGCTAAATAGAATTTTACTTCAAAGTCTAATTACTTTTAAACAAGAATTGGACGAAGAACTTGAAACAAACATTCCCATGTTTGCCAGACCAGTTACTTTTGTTAAAGCTATTGTTAACAACCAAGAAAGAGAATTTTATTTAGTCAACAATCCTGTAAAAGTAGATGCAAATTTTGTTTCTATAAACTCTCCAGTAGGCATGGCCCTTCATGGAAGAAAAATTGATGAAGAATTTGAATTTGGAGAAGAAGCAAAAATAAGTGGTAAGATAATAGAGATTGGTTAAAGATAAATTATTTCTATCCCCTAAGTGGAATATAAATAAAAATATTAATTCTTAAGCGTGTTCTTCAGCCTCAATGGCTTCTTGTTTGGTCTTGTGTATTGTTCCATCAGGGTGCTGGAAAGGTGAATAGACAGTGTAAAGTTTCAATCCTTCACTTCCTGCTATGATGTTGTGTTCGCTTCCT
>ERZ1292625.1784-Hain-H41-01um-R1-1784-length-23091-cov-19_pt1 | contig 20095 bp, 9 predicted proteins | sample MGYA00564400_ERZ1292625 | MGnify/ENA primary metagenome ERZ1292625 (study PRJEB36523, sample SAMEA6512639) | groundwater metagenome | collected 2019-01-08 | study: AquaDiva: Metagenomics assemblies of 32 groundwater samples
GAATCACCTAAGGCGAATTTAGTGATACGGAATGATCCGTCTCCTTTAGCAAGCCTTGCTCTACCGGTATCGGTAAGTACAGCATCTAATGTGATATCCCCGCTATTATCAAGAAAACCCATAAAATTCAACCACTTATAAGATTTATTTCAAATAAATCTTATCTCCTTTTTTAGTATTAAGACTAGCTTCCAATGGTCTTAAATTATTTAAATCCCAACATTTTTGAAAATTTTTATCGTCCATTGAAGAGTACAATAATTTTGATTGAGGTATTATATGATCAACATTCCAGGTTTTTTTAAAAGAAAATAAAGCCCCATAATTATCCCAATTCATCCATAGTTCAAATTGTGATTCTAAATGTTCTTTTAATTGTTGAGGTGTGTATGTCAGTTTAGACCATACAGATAAATTGTTTTTCGATCCATTATTTTTTTTTAGTGCTATTTGAATTGCTCTAGAAATATTATGTGGCAATGGATTTTTTTTATAATTTAATCTATCTCGTTTTCTAATCATTTCTCTTCCATGCTGACTTTGTCTATATAATTTACTTTTTTCTTTTCTACATCCTTTGCAATCATAAGTATATCCGTCTATACTATATTTATCTTTTACAAATTCATTTATTAATTTATCTTTCAAACACATGTAACATCTTTTTTCTAATCGACAAAATTTTTCTTTATGAAGATTTTTTTCTCTATTTCTAGTAGCATAATTATTTATTTTATCTTTATTTTTTTGCTTCCAAAGCTTTATATAAATTGTCCTATTTTCCTTATTTATATAAAGTTTATTAGCTTCTTTTTGACATAATTTACAATAATGATGATATCCGTCACCACGCGCAGAATTTTTATTAAATTCATTTAATTCTTTTTCAATACAACATTTAGAACATTTCTTCATTCTTCAGTAAAACCTTATAGCTATAATAAATTATTTTCTTGTTGGCTAGCATTAACTAGTACCTTATTGCTTTTCTTAATATTTTCTATTTTTTCTAATGGTCTCAAATTATTTAAAGACCAACATTTTAAAAAGTTTGGATGATCTAAAGAATCATATAAAAGCTTTGATTGCGGATAAATATGATCAATATTCCAATACAATCCATAATTATCCCATGTCATATTGGAATCAAATTGGGACTCTAAATGTCCCTTTAGTTGTTGTGGCGTATAAGGAAGTTTAGACCAAGTTGGATTATTTTTACTTTTACCTTGTTTTTTTAAAGCTTCACGAACAAAAATAGAAACATATAAGCGCATTTTAAAACAAATATCATTTTTCATTCTATCACAAGCCCACTTATTTTTTCTATCTTTATTATTCTTTCTATATTCTGTAAATCTATCTTTATTTTTAATATAATATTCTTTCTTGCTTTCGGATAGATATTCTCTATTTTCTTTATTATATTCTCTTAAATATTCTTTATATTTATCAGAATTATTTTCTCTATATGTTTTGGTTTTTTGTTTAATTGTTTCCTTATTTTTAAGATAATAATTTCTTCTTCGTTCTTTTATTTTTTCTTCATTGATATTGCTATACAATTTTTGTTTATCCAGAATAGATTGTTTGTTATCCAAATAATATTTATGCTTCTTTTCAAGAATTTTTGTTTTATTTAATAATCTATAAGATCTTTTTCTTTCGCTTTCGCATAATTTACAATATGACATTAAACCATCTTTATTTTTAGATGCTTTACAAAATTCTGTTAATGATTTAACTATTTTACATTTCTTACATTCTTTCATAATTTTTTAATAAGTTATCACATTTTAATTATTTCTTTAATTCTTTTTCTCTATCCTTAATCATTTTGGCTGCTTCTTGTACATGCTCTTCAGCAAATTTAATGGCATCAACCTCATGTGGTCTTTGTTCATGTGGATAAATTTTCTCCCAGAAATTTATTGTTGGAATCCAATCCAATTCAAATATATCTTTTCCAGGTGGAAGTTTATATCCTTGTGATAATTTTTCTCTATATTGATCATCTACATTCCACCTCATATGTTGATTGTAATGTTGTATTTCATGCAACATAACTCTTACAATTGACCCAAATTTGTCTTGTGCTTTATTAATATTAATAAGAATCATTTGTGCTGCAGCTATATAAACAGCTACATCGTTTTCTAAATCTTTATCTCTAAAATCATTAAAATCAAAATAACCTCTTTTTAAAGTAATAAATCCTCCAGGATTTTTGGCATAGTGTTTTATTAATAAATCCAATACATCCAAAGGTAATTTTCTACCACCTGAAATGTCTTTCTTTTCTATTAAGAAATTCTTCCAATTTTCCAATAAAAACTTCATATGTCTATGAACCCTTCTTTAGGTGTTTATGATCAAACATAATGTTAAAATCTATTTTTTTACCAGTCTTTTTTGAGGTTAAACGCATTCTAAACCTCTTACCCCAAACTGTTTCATCGGCTACACCCAAATGTACTTGTTCTATGTTAAGCGCACTAGGTATTCTATCTCCATTTATAACTAATCCAGACTTTTGTTCATTTAATACTTTTTGATTAAATGACGGAACAATTTGAATAAATTTTTTCATTCCTTTTGTTGGCGATTGCAAATCTATATTTTTCTTAAAATCTACAACTTCAATTATAGGATATATACTTCCATTATCATCCACCATTTCTACTTGGAATACTGATGTTGGATTTGATATATGTCCGTGATTGTCAATACCTCTAAACACATAATAATATTTTTTATTTGGAATTATATCATCAATAAAAGCAGCAGACGAAACTTTATTGATAGACATAGAATTTAATTTAGTAGAAACCGACGTAATACGTTTACCCTCAAAGTCAGAAATTCTTAAAGGCTTTTTATCAATTCTAAATATTTCAAACCTAGCTATAACATCGTCTGTCTTATACAACACAGGTTCATTTTCGTCAAGCATTTGTGCTTCTCTAATATCTTGCAAAAATGATTTATCATTTTTTTCTATAAAAACAGGATGTAAATTATATCTTCCTAAAGAAGAATTAAAATGAAATAATAATTTATTGTTAATTCCTTTATAAGGAATTATATTAACTTCTGGTGGAACAGGTGGAGCATCTAATATTCTTCCAGTAAATTCATAAAATAAAACTTCAACTAATTTTAAAGAAGGTTCATTGACTACATCAACATTAACAAAATCACTTTCTACAACTTTTGTTTTATATCTATATTTATTTCCCAACACCATTTGGTAAACAAATATTTTATATTTATATTGTTTATTGTATTTTACTTGAGTGTCTACAAATTTTAGAATATCTATATCGGCGCTATTTGGAATATAAAAATTTTGTATTACTTCGTTTGAATCAACTGCAATTTTTTCTATTCTATAAAAAACATTTTCTGAATAAGATAACTTACCGTGAATCATATCATTATACGATCTTAAATGATTAGATATTATTGTCTTTAATTTTCCTTTAAAAATTAAAACCATTAAATTTTTAAAAAAATTAAATTGAGGAGAAGTTGGGATTTTTGTTTCATTTGTTACAGACCCAATGAAAATACCAGAATTTAAATCACTAAAAGATTTAGAAACGTTTTTTGATAAATCATCAACCCATTTTAAAATATCCCATGTTCTTAAACTTGATTTAGCATTCAAAACACTTCTTTCAATAAATTTACCATTCTTTTGTTTTATATGAATTGTAGAGTCTTGAAAAGTTAAATTTTCAGATTTAATGTTGTCTTCCATTAAATCTTTAATAAGAATACTATTCAAACTGGTGTCTTGCAAAATTTGCGCAAATTGAGTAGAATTGTCTGTTGAAAACGTAATATCAAAGAACATCGGGAAAAGAAAACGCTTATCATTAAAATCTTTTAATATATTAATTTCAGAAATTGGGAATACTTGATTTTTAAATTTATTTTTAAAATATGTCGCACCAAACTCATTTTTTAAATCATTTAAAAATATTGGTAGTTGAACAGAATATTTATCAAAATATTCTCCTTTGTCCTTTACTCCTATAATTTCACCAGAATTATTTGTAATATCTGTAAAAGTACCTTGAATTTTTTTGGACAAAGTAATATGTTTTTTAAAAATAGAATTTTTAACTTTATTTCTTTCGCTATGTAATTCAGACAAAAAGACATACATCTCGGGTAAAATTGTTTCATGCACATTCTTTTTTGATATTACATCTTCATATGAATCAGAAAAGAAATTATATGTTGGATTAACATCTATAAACAATGAACCAATATCAGCATTTAAAATTGAATATTCTTTTTTAGAAAAAGGAACATTAAGCTCAAATACATGGTCAAAATATATATCATCTTCGTTAATAGTAGGTGTAAATATTGGTATTTTCGCAAATGGTAATGGTGTTGTTGCAAGTGTAATATTTAACTGCGGTTGCGATGAAGAAACAGGAACAGGCAGCAAATTTTGTGGTTGAAATTTATTAGAAATAAATAATTTCCAAAATTCTGAATTAAATTCTTTTGTTTCTTCTAACAATGATTTACTTTCATTTAAATTAAATTTAAACAAAGCTTTATTAGATACTAAATCAATATTAGTTATAAATTGACCATAAACATTAGATGTGTTTTCAATTTGTTGTTCTGATTTTTTTATATTAATTCCAAAAGCTATATCCGAAATTGACGATTGGTTTGTCAATGGTAAATTATTAGTAATAGACCAAAAAGAACCAGCTCTAGCGCGTACCAAATCAGGCAAAGAAAGAGACTGTTCTACAAGGTTTATTTTGGTTTTGGAAACGTTTTCATTTAAAAAATGCTCTTGATTAACCAATCTCTTAGATTTACCAACAGCTATTAATTTTTTATTAACAAAATTACTAGACAAACTATGTTTACTTTGTAATTCATTTGATTGAATATTTTTAGATAATGGAATAAAAGATTTAATATCATCTTTTATAGACAAATCCTTAGCTTTTAATTCTAAATGTGTCATTAGTTTAATTAAGTTGTTGGAGTTATTTCAATATTATTGTTAACTATATTATTTGTCAATAATTCTGTACTAATAGACATTAATGATATGTTATCGCTATGTATAGTTATTTTAAAAGCAGCATTTGATTCTACGGCAACTACATCAACAACAGTTTTCTTTTTGGGGACTATAAAAAAATATTCATGAAAAGGTGGCAAGTCTAAAGCTTTATTCTGATAAAGACCAATAGCGCTATTTTCATATGGTTTTATTCTGCACAAAATAGCTTCACCAATTGAATTGTTATAAGCATTCAAAGTCAATGGTTCCCAAATAGGCTTCTTTAATAAAATTTCATTATCGATAGATTTATCAAACCCTTTCAATATTTGTACAGTGTTTATAACGCCATAACTTAATCTAAACTCAGTGTTTTCATGACTAGACAATGCTGAATCTTTTTGTTTATCTAGCCAATTTTTCCTAATTATACCAGGATTTGTTCTAGATAAGTATAAAGATTTAACCTGATTAGGTAATTTACTTAATGCATCGCTTAATGTTGATCCAGGCTTAGATCCTTGAAAAAATTCTTCATATGATTGCAATTCTGCATTTCTTAAAAATAAATTAATACCGCTATTTGAATTATCAATATCAAAATTTTTTACTGCCATTTTATCTTTAAATTTAACAGGACTAGACATTTTAACAGAAGAATTTCCAAATAGACTTAAACGATTTGAAATTTCTAATAATAAAGGTAACGGATTAACACCTTCAATATTCAATGCTAAATTTTGTGATGGTTTAATATTACATATAGATGTATCATTAGAAGGTAATAAATCGGTTGGCAATGGATTTCTCACATTGTTGTATTTTAATAAATTACTCATAGGAATTCTTGTTATATTGTCCAACATGACTGGTTCTAAATTCATTGTAGAAAAAAAAGAAATACTATCAGATAAGAAATCACCATTATTGATAGTATCAACAGTTCCATAACTATTATAATTTCTTATACCAAGATCTAAATGTGCTAACTCGTCACCATTTATTAATGGTGTAGGAGAATTTCCTATTCTTCTTATATTAAATTTTTCTTTTAACTTAATAAAAGCAGGAGTTAAATATGAATAACTTGTATTATCTATAAAATCATTATTGGTAAATGATTGACCTTTATGTCTTAAATTTATATCAGGAATAGTACTGTCTACCCTAACAAAATAATGATTTGTTTCTCTTTCAACTCTTGTAGAATATTCTTCACCTGTTATAATTTTTAACCCATTTTCATTATCTATAGAAGATCTAATATCCAAAAAATCATGACCAATAGTTTTATCATGATTGCTATTAAAATAATTTTTAAAGAAATTTACTACTTTAAAGCTTTTAAGAGTTAGTTTTTGTTTAAATGCAACTTTTGTATCTTGCGATATTATACTTGGTTTTAAACCTAATCTGCTAGGAGATTCAGCTGAATTAGAAGAGTAACTTGGAATAACCACACTATCTATACCCAACAATCTTGCGATATTTTTCTCAAAAATTTCAATTAACTTTATAACCTCTAATATACCAGAAGGATTACCGGTAACCGGATGCACAAAAAATAATAACTCTTGTTTCCATTTTAAAAATAAATTTTTATCAATATTAGTAGAAAACAATATTAAATTATCAAGATATGTTTCTATAGCTTCAACCCATGGCGTAACAATTTCATTAGATGTTCCAATTTTATATTTAACTCTTTGAGACTCAATAAATTGATGTGAAAATCTATTAATATATGGATTATAATTCCCAACACTAACATTGTATTTTTTAACAACATCATGTCCTGTATCGTCTATATACGGATTATCATCTAATACAACAGCTCTAGTATATGTATTTTGCAAAGATTCATTCAGATAATTTTGGAGTTTTTGCTTAGCATTTTGTAATTCTAGAACTTTTTTAATTAAAAAATTATATGATGAATCTTCAACGTCTAATTCTATTCCATAAACATAATAACCGTCAGTATTAGAATTCATAGATTTATCTATGCCTGTAAAGTATCTAATACCTAAAGCTAGATCTTTATTGGTATCATTGAAAATATTTTTAACTTCTCTTAATGAAATATTTACATTACTTATTTCAACAAAATCATTAAAACTTCTCTCACCTGAAACAGCAATTATTTCATCTGGATAATTTGTATTAAATTTTTTAGTTATATCAGGAGGAGATCCAATTTCTGGACTTCCTTTTATACGTCTTCGTAATAATCTCATTGACAGTATAAAAGAGTCTTTTAAAACAAATTTAGCTAAATCGTAATTTTTAAATATCTTTCCAAAAACACCATTAGTTTCTAAAAGTTTTCTAAAATTAATTGAAAAAATAAATCTAGAATTACCATTTTCGTCTCTCGATAAGAAAATATCTGAAAATGTATTCTCTGGAACAATAATATCTAATTTATTATTATCAACACCATATATCTTATTAGATAAAATTTCTTTTTGTACATTGGTGAAATCTAATATCTGTTTTTTTAAATCATTAACAATTCTAAAATCTTGTACCTTAGAATTACTAACAGTAATTTTATTAATAGGGAATTTGTTATTATTTAATATTCCAAAACTTCCACTACCTAAGGTTTCTTCAATAGCACCAGTCCAAATTGATCCATCTCCTTTAGTGTAAACAAATGATTTGCTAACAACATCTGAATTATCAATTACTATATCTGAAACAACCTTACCATACATTTCACTTGTAAAATTATGATCAATTGTCATATTAAAATCTTTAACCAATTGATCTAGATCAATATAAGAAAAAACAAAATAAGATAAATGGTCAGGATTTTTATTGTTTAATTCAAATCTAGATCTAAATGTAAAACTAATAATAGTATTACCATCGGTATCTGTTTCTCTATATTTATTGTTTAAATTAGATGTATTGGTGTTAAGATCGTCTTTAATGTTTAATGTTTGAACATTAACCGATTCATCTAAAACCTTAAATATGTTTTTAGAATTATCTAAATTTAATTTAGAAATAAGATAAGAAATTTTATCATCAACAAATTTCTTACTAAGTGGTAATGATTTATTTTTATCATATACCGACAATAATAATTTATTTTTAGAAGCTTCTATTGTTAATGTTTGATTAGTACATTGTAAGATTTTAACTCTTAAATATTTTGTAAAATCTTGATTGCTCGACCAACTACCAATCAAATCATTATCAAATTTTTCTTTTAATATCAGATCTAATGTTACAATTAATTTACCTGATTGATACTCTCTTACATAAGAATTAAAATTCTTATTCTTCTTTTTTAAAAAATCCGGATCAGTTTGCGGAGAATTCTTTTTAGTCAAATCTGCAGATAATTTTGGATTACTTAATTTGCCAGTTAAATTGTCCGGAATTAAATTAGGTATATTATTATTGTCAATATGTGGATTTTCACTAACAGAAAATTTACCGATATTAGATGTTTCTAATGTTATCTTGCTTATTAAAACATCAGGTATAATAGAACCAAGTATCTGATCATTACTTAAAAATGCCATTAATTACAATCTCTTAAATCTTCTTCTGTAACTGTTGACTTATATAAATCATTTTCAAAATCTCTTTTAATGGTTACACATTTGACAATTTGTCCATCTAGCAATCCTTGAGATCTATTATTTGCTAATCCACACAATAGGTTTTGATCAATTTCGTTATCAATAAATACATCAAAAAAGTATTCTACATTAGATGTATTTATTGTTCCAACTTTAGAATCTAGATTTCTAATTTCTTCCTCATCTAATAATATATTATTTTTTACTATTTCTTTTTTAAAATTATTAAATAATAACGGTACTAAAACTTCCTTTACATTTCCACCAAAGCTTTCATTTTCAACTTTAAAAAATTCTATTTCAAAATTTTCATTATCAAAAACAGAATTAAGTTCTTCTATTTCTATCACTATAGGATCTTCATATATATTAATAAAAGACCCATCACTAAATTTTTGTACAAGTGTCGATAAATCTGATAAAGAGCCTAATATAGAATTATCATCAACTTGGGAATTATTACCAATTTGTACTAATGTATCATTAGCAATCGGTATAGTTCTATAAACAACTGTTTCCATAAACAACAAAGGAATAGATAAATTTGGAAGACTTCCGGTTTGGATTATAGACGAACTAGACACTTGCCCGTTGAGAACATTAACAGACCAAGCTGGAATATTTGTACTATCCAATCCCATAGTGCCAATTGGATTTGATAAAGCATAATGTTTTTCTGGTGTAGGTTGAATTTTTTTTATTTCATTTGAAATTAATTCATTTTCGTTAAGTCTAATAGTTTTATTAGTATTAGATGTTTCTGTTTCTAAACCATGGAATATATATTGAGAAGATAATTGTGGTGTTTCCTTTAATCTATCGTGAATTTGATTCTGAGTTTCAAAAGTTAATCCTGTATATTTATTATCATAAATTAAATCATCATCTAGAAAAGCATAATATACCGGTTCAAATCTACCCAAACTAAGCAAATATTTTCCGTATTGGGTTAATTGTGTATCTAATACCTGTTCTTTTTTATCCAAAAATTCCATTTATACACTTTCTCCAAATATATTAGTTCTAACAGTAGGTGGAACACCAACAGACAATTGTATATTATTGCTAAAATTATTTGAAATTTTTATTTCAGATTCAATTTTACCCAACTCAACTAGAGAACAAAAATCATATGGCCAATTATAACTATAATCAGGCTTTTTAACACCAACCTTAAAGTTAAATTTAAAACGTGCATCATCTCTATAGTCTGCTGTTTTTTCAAAGTAATTTGTAGCAGCTTTCTTTTTAACTTTGAAAACCATCCACCTAACATTAGATGGGAATTTTTTAGACTCGAAAAATTCCCATGGTAACATGTCGTGTGTTAAAGTAGATTCGTCCAATTCAGCAGTCATAGCAATCTTAGGCATTAATCCTTGCCATATATCAGATAAATCTTGTTTATCTAAAACATGTTTAAATTCAAAAACATACATTACAAAAGGCTGAATATCTTCGTATTTTATAAAATCAAATTCTGGTGGGAAATTATATTTTTCCATTTTATCAATGAGATTGGTTATAGAAGTTTTATTAATTAATGAACCAGAAAAATTACTTAATAATTCGTCGGATTGAACAATTGCTTGTCCTGCAGCCTTTCTATTTTTCTGTTTATTAAACAAACCGGTTGTAATAGAAAAGAAATTTTTTCCTAATATATTAATTGTATTCGCGTATTCAGAATTATTTTGTACCGGAACATCAACAAATGGTATAGCTACAACACATTCAGAAATCTCTGAATAGTCTGCTAATTCTCCAATACGTTTGGATCCGGCTTCAAAACCGCACACTTTAATCAATGATCCTGTTAACTGCGGACCAATAGAACCAGTAGATAAATTAGCAAAGCTTTCTTTAAGAGACAAATATATACCAGCCGAACCTGTTGGAATTTTACCATATCCGCTCCACATTCCACGAGGCATCCGCCCTAAGGGACGCGGTTGGGTAGTAGTATCAGATGCAGTTACACACGGTACAGTTAATTGCTCGTTAAAATTAAGTACAGGGCATTCATATTTGGGACTAATAGTCCAAACATTATGTGTTTGATTTTCTAAATCTAAAACTGTTTGTGGAACGAATTTATTATCTTCAAGATTAGTATTAACAAATTCTACTTTCTTTAAAAATCCTCTTCCTAATAAATTGATAGATGAAGATAATTGCATTGATCCAGAGAATGCCGGTGTATGCAAATTATTATTTCCGCCAATAGCAGAGCTTTTAAAAAAGTTTTCTCTGTCAGTAGAGAAATAACTTATAGTTGAATTATTAAGAATCTTACTTAATGCATTACTATCTGTTTCTGTTCCATCTGAAATATATTTAATTCTAGCTGTTGCTCTTCCGTATGCATATGGTGGCTGATATGGAGCTGATCCTGGATCAAATCCAACTCGAGTTAGTACAGGCGTTGGATTTATAAAACGCGATGGTGGACCAAACCAATGTCCTGTTGTGGTTAATGTTCCAGTAGGAATATCACTTCCGCAATGACCGCTTGGCGATTCATCATTAGTTTTATTTGGTCCATTAACACTCCAATATCCTTCAAACATAACAAGATCATTAGTTTTAAATAAATCGACATCCATAAAATATGCAGTACCAGAATTAAATTGACCAGCAAAAGTATAAGATGGTTTAGACACATATGTTGTAAAAGAACTATTCTTTAAAAAGAAATTAGTAGATTCAGCAAGAAAATTATGAGCAGCCATTTCAAATAATGGTGATTTTTGTCCATTCCAATCAAAAAATGTATTCAAAAAACTACCAGAACCAGCAAGATTTATAGAACTACCTATTGTTGGATCTGGAGTAAACAAAACCCTTCCAGAACCATTAGATTGTGAAATAGGAATATAGCTAGCAAAATCAACTAATGCTTCAAATGGAATTCTATAATTCGCTCTATCTTCTATTTCTAAAACGGTTCCATCATCAAAATTAATTGATGATCCTGTAAATGCTGGCCAGTCAACAGCAATACCAGATTTTACAGTATTATAAATAATACCTGGTGCAAAAAATGGTTGCAATAACGATTGTACAGCTAAAGATCCAGAATAATTAGGAGCCAAACCAACTGACGATGATTTAGGTGCTCCATTTTTCCAGTCTATGCCCCCAATATTAGGTGCAATAGATTGCGACAATAAAGATCCCAACTGCAAACATCTTGTAACTGGATAAAATCCGTTATATGGTAATAATTTTTTAATACCTTTGCATTTTAAAGTAACGTTAGTCACGCCAGCATTATTGATATTATGATCTTTTGTTATAATATCAAAATATTTCATGAAATCAGAATGAGCATAAGTCTTGAAAAAATCTTCGCTAAATCCGCTTTTAAAGTTGGATGAGGTTGCGCTAGAAGTTATAAATGCCCCATTATTTAAAAGAACATTATCATTTCTTGTTCTGAAATTTCCACCATTATCGTCAATATAATACGACATATGATCAGATATTCTAAACTCTGGCATAATAGAATATTCTTTGCCAATGCTTCTAATGTCAGCCGAATATGCGTCATAGCTATCAAACCATGGTTTTTTGCCTGAATACACATCGGCATACCAGCCTGGCGGATATTCTAATAGATAAACAGGATTAACAATATTATCTCCTCTTGTACTCCAATAATGAACATATGTTTGTGACGATGTTGGTATTAACTGTGCATTTGCAAATGGATGTAAGGTACCAGATCCAGCATAACGATAGTTCCAAGCAATTATTTCTCTTGGTCCTATACCATTTAATTCGCCATTTCCTCTCAATTCATTTTGATCAGCATCTAACCATCCGGATGCATCTGCTGCTGATAAACCAAAAGGATTATTTCCAGAACTTGCACTTGGGGCATTAAATATTCTTCCTAATGGCCATAAACTTCTTCCTATAAAAGTAGGCGTATTCATGCTACTCAAAGGTACAGAACCAGTAAATGTTCTTAATCTATTTGTTTCGCTATCTCTCCAAAATGTTCTTCTATTATATATTGATCTGCAAAATCCATTACTACCGGTATCATTTGTTTCAGCATAAGAAGTTCTTCCTCTAATTTTACCCAATCCGGTATTAGATTCCTTTGGATATATAACTTCAGAATAATATAAATTAACAAAATCTTGAATTGGATTTTCTAATTTAGATAAATTTGTCCTAATATAAAGATCTTTAATTCTATCATACATTTGTTCAACATTACATCTATATAAACCTAATGAATTATTTATTAATGCATTACTGAACATAGCCAAATTGTTGCTATATGAGTGTCTTAATGAAACAGGTAAACTACTCCCGGTAACATTAAATGTATGAATTAATGGCTTAAATTTAACAGATATAACAGGTTCTATGTAATTTACGAATGTATCTGCTCTCTTGCTTTTATAACTTATTCTATCAGCTGCTCCTTCAAAAACATACGATGAAGGCTTATCAATAATAGACAATATATTGTTTAATCTATGAAATCTAACTATAGGATGTAATGTATTTCTATACTGTTTAAATAATGGAAATTCATATGGACCATTACGATGCAATAATAATGCATTTAAAACATTGAATGTTTTAATTGAATCAAAAGAAGAATTTGTATAAACATTATTAGAAGCGCTAAGAATATTCAAAGAACTAGTAACTGGATCATATATTAGTGTATTTAATCCAGCAAAATCAACAAAAAGTCTTGATATTGTAGATCCTGTGTTAGAACTAGCCGTAACATAAGAAATAGATGGTGGCAATAATTTCCTAAATGGTTTTTCATATGTTGCCGAAGCTACTGATTGTGCGTTGACAAAATCAGAAGTATAATTTATCATAGTATTACTACTAGTAACAACAGAAGCTGTAACCCATCTATACTGAAGATCGCTTTGGGGGATGGGATGAGTTACGAAGTTTGTATCAAATACAGATGCTGTGACAAGTATACTGCTAGAAAATGTAATAATTTTTGATGTGTTTCTATTTGTTTTATGCTCATTGCCAACGTTGGTGCCGGTATCTGGCATTAATCCAAATTGTAATGCTCCTTTAGACTCAGACACATTAAATGCATTGCGAACATCCAAATTTCTATAATTTAAATCATTATATACAGAATATTCTTCAGCTAATTGATCTAAATGTCCGCGTGACATTGTTCTCCAGTCACCAGGACTAGAAAATAATTCAGCAAATATATATTTATTTTTCCCAGACCCACTAATATTCCTATTAAAAAGAGAGAAATTAGAAGCGCCAGAAAGAGGTGAAGCACTTAAAAGTTGTTTTGCTAATATTGGAGAATCTAGATTAATAGTTGCAGTGCCAGCAGTACGAACTAAAAATTTATTATTTCTAGATCTTCCAGAAGTTTGGACAATATCATAATCATATGTATAATTTCCTAAAGTTGCTGAAACACCAGAAACAGATGAAGAAAAACTAGCTGAAGCCAAACTATCTTTAATATTAGTTATGCGCACAACTTTTGGTTCACGATAATACGGCATATATGCTTTATTATAATTTAATAAAGCATCGGTTGATGCAAACGGTTGTATCAATGGTATACTAGCTGTTGGGGCGCTAGAAGTTAGTCTTGGGACGGAATACTGACGTTCTGATAAAATATTTAACGGTGTAGTAAAACTTCTACTTAAAGCTGTTACAGAAGAAGATAATATTGCTCCTCTGCCAGCATCAACATCAGCCCTTCCTGTTCTTATAACTGTAGAATATCGTTCTGCTCTTTGTTTCCACCAATTAGTATTAGATGATTGTGTTAATGGTACAGGCGCAGATCCTACATCCCACTTGTATGTAAGAAAATTAATACCATGCGTACCACCTTCTATATCATTTTTTGTATGTCTAGATTTTATTAAAGGAAATTTATTAAAATATTTATTCCTTTCTAAAACGTGACTTTCTACAACAGTTCTAATACCATCAGAAAAATTAGCCGACCCTGGAATTAATTGTTGTAAAATAGTTGAAATGGAAGAATCAAACCATTTAAAATAATCAACAAATTTTTCAAAATCTATAGTTGAATTATTTATTCTTCTAAAATATAGCTGTCTTAATTTTTCTAAATCTTTATAATTTTGTCTATATCTATTAACCGGCTCTCCAATTAAATTATTAAAATCAACAATAGTACCGAATAACTTAATAATTTCATCAGACAATATAGCATATGGGCTTTTTTCCACAGCATAAAAATGTTTAACCGGTCTACTCGATCGAGTAAACTGTAATTCATTTTCAGATAAAACATCCACCAAATCAGCACTATTTAACACCTCTGGTGGTAATTGTTTAGCAGCTGGTACATATTCTCTTTTAATAGATCCTGTATCAAATGGAAGATAAAAATCTCCTTGCCCTGGATATAATCTATATCTTATAGGTCCAAACCAATAATGACTACTTGTTAATGCTAAAGACCCTGAAGCAATATCAGCAACATAAAATTTAGCATCTGCTGTAGTTGACACACCATCGCTACTATCGCCAGATCCGGTAACGTTATCAAAACTCCAATGTAGGACTAATGTTTCAATAGAAGGTATTTCTAGAATTCTAGGAGTCGTAACTAAAACATCATCACAAGAAGCAAACAATGATGAGGTAAAATTATTAAAAGATGCATCTTGATATGATGCCGAAAAGCTTACAGGAAATGTCCACCCGGAACCAGAAAGATTAATTGTTACTAAGAAATTATTAACACCAGAAGAGGAAACTGATGAACTAGAACCGCTAAACGGTGATAAAAAACTACCTGTGGCAATTGCCTGCCTTGCAGAACCATTAGACCCTGTAATAATCCAAACGTTTATTGTTCCTGTTAATATATTAGATAATGCATCTCTGGCATTAAATGTAATATTACCAGAAACATTTGTACTTAACGGAATAGAAACATTTTCAATATATGGTGGAGTACCAAACCCATTATAAGCAATAGATGATGTAGCTAAAGATAAACCATCATCTAAATCAACAACACTACTAGAAACAACTAAGGTGTAATTGTTTACACCATTTGTCATTTCATTATTGAAATATAAATCTACGAATGTAGGATTAACTGTATTTTGAGCTGAAGCAGTTGTGACAGATAAAGCGATACTTCCGGTAGCAGCTGTAATGGTATAGTAACTGGTATTACCAATAGTACCAGTCATTTGTTCAGAAAAAGTAACTCTTATTCTTTGTTCTGTTAATGTGGTAATACTAGATACTGTAGGTGAATCACCTATACCTAAAAATGAACCTACTAAATGTGGTGCAGTCATACTTTTATATTAAATATTATCTACCCCAAGATCGGCTTAATTCAGACATGTAAGCATTTCGCAATGGATGAATTCTTCCATAATTTAATGAATCTTTGGCATGTGCTATCAATGCGACATCTTCAACTCTATCAAACCAAACCATTAAGTCAGTAATTTCAATATCTGTATATTGCAAAACAGAACCGGTAAAATTAGTTCTATGTGCTCCTAAATAAAATCTTTTAGGATTTTGTATAAAATTAGAACCACTAGTATAATTTATAGTTCCTGTAATATAAAATTGATTTGCTACAACATCCAAAACACAATTATATCCAGTAAATTCTACCAAAAAATTACCATTACCACTACCGGTGACACCATCAACAAAAGGATAATTAACCGGACTAACTCTTAAACTTAAATTCCATTTTGAATTATCATAAACATCGGTAAATATACTGCTAGACAATATCGGTAATTGATAACCACTAGTACCACTTAAAACAAAACGAACTTCTTTAGATTCTTGTGTAGGTCTAATAGCATATATTTGGAAATTACCTTGATCTATAGACACCCAAGTTTTATCGGCGCCATCAACACAATTGGCTGTATGACATCCAAATATAGAAGAAGTAATAAATGGTGTATTAAAAAATACTGGTGAATCAAAACCAAATTTCTTAGGAAATAAAGCTTCTATTTCAAAAGTATTGCCATGATATAAAACATTTTGAGGAGCTGGAATATAAGATCTTGCTGAAGCTGTTGCACTAGAAGTTATTTGATAAACTGTTGCAGCAAACTTATCAGGATAATTAAAATTGGCATATTTTTTAGTTGCAATACCATATTTAGAGCTATCTTTAAATTCATATGTGACGTTATCGCCATATAAATTTATTTTTATTAATTCATCATCAATACCAAAACACCTTAAAACATTTCTAAATGATTTTTCAGTTCCTTTAGATTTTAAAATATAAGGAAGATTATTATATAAGTTTTGATAAATCCTGTTTTTTATATCATTCAATTTCAATTCATAATGCCTAAAATCATCTCTAGAATTTAAAGACTCAATTGGATTAACATTTACAAATAAATCTGGTACTGCTAGCCCTACAGATTCAAGATATCTAGAAACAAATGGGAATGGTTTAAAACTAGAACTAATATAATTTGCCGATTTAAGCGTAGGTAATGCCTTAATTTGCAAATGTAAATTATCAAAATAACTTGCCATAGTTTGAGTTAATTTCTTTAACTCACTACTATGTTTAAGATCGTTTTCTAATATCCATTCTGGAAAACTATTATAAAGGCTTGAATTATTAATTTGATCCCATGCGGATCCGGTTAATCCCAAATTACTTGTTAAATTAATAACTCCAGTATGAAATGAATACATTATAGGATCTTTAAACTCTGAATTATTAGCTCTAGATAACTCCATAGCAGATGCTGTATTTCTAGAACCCAAAACATACCCAGTCCAAGAACCATTAGATAAACGTCCAGAATAATCTAAAATTTTAGTATCTAATGGTTCTAATGTTCCAGAATTTAAAATTCCTTCATTAAATTTATAATAAAGTCCTAGCCCATTAATAGCTGATGCATCAGTATTAATTCCACCACCAATCTGTGTAAACCAATATCTTCCAATTTGTTGAGAATTTCTTTTTACTTTCCAATATCTTAATTCGTCTATAGAAGCAGATAGGGCACCCCAGCCTAAGGACGAACTAGAGCCTGTAGTTTGTGTAATAAGAGAACCAATTATTGCAATCATTGTAGAAGATCCTGTAATTGGGTTTATATTTGTTCCTGTAACAACAGAATCATTTATGGTACCACTAGCATATAATACCGCTTGCATCTGGCTTCCGGTATTTTTAACAACAATAGAATACTGATGCCAATTATCATTAGTTAAATTTAATCCTTGCCCCAAACCGACTATACTTCCAGAAGAAGACGGTGATAATCCTGAAGATCCAGAAGATAAATCAATCCATATTCTGTTGGTTTCGCCTGATGTTCCTGGATGTATTTCTACTCTAAACCTTCCATAATTGCTAGCACCTAGTGAAGCACTATTCCATAAATCGAATATAACCTGTTTCCTAGATTCTGATAGAGCAGTAAATCCGTTTTTATTTAACCAAAATTCTAAAGTAATACCATCATTAGCATTAATTTCTAGATTTGATTGTCTTTTAGTTGATCCAGAATCATATACATTGGAAAAATTAAATGTTTGATAAAGAGGTTTACTGACCATTCCGGAAGATGCCGAATGTGGTCCACCTCTAACAAAAATATAGCTTGAAGTACCAAAAAGAGAATAATCATTTGAAGTAGATAAAGCACTTCCGGTATAATTTAAACCTAAAGTAATATAGCCGGCTGTTCTTGGATATAATTTATCAAATACATATTTATCCAAATAAGAAGAACTTAAATCCCATTCTAATTTTTCTTTCAAAGAACCGTCATATGGATATTGATTTAAAATATATCCAACAGAATCAGAATAATACTGCTCGGCAAGCCCATAATAAGAAAAATTAGAAGGATCTGAATAATCAATATGCGGAATAAATAAATCTTTTTCTTCAAGAAATCTTCGTATATAATCAACGGATTCTACATCAGAACCAATTGATCGCATGTCTGTAACTGAAAGATTCTTTTCAGAAGAATTAAATAAATTTTGTAATGCCATTTATTTATGTATCTTTTACATTAAATTTAAATGTATATGGTTGTTCTTCGTAATTACCGTTAATATTAAAAACAAATTTAAATCCATAAGAATAATTTGGTTCTAATATAGAAAAATCAAAATCAAAATAATTTCCAAGACTGTCGTATGATAATCTTGTGTGATTTAAAGATCCGGTCCCATAATCTATAATAATATTATTATCTGGTATTCTTAATACTTTGAAATAAGCATTATCTACAATATTACTTTTTACAACATTAGATGCGACAGTATATATGTTTGGATTCCAATTTTTAAGTCTATTAAACAATCGTATCTTATGTTTTTCATTAGTATTATATACTGATTTTAAATTTGTTAATGAAGAAATATATTTTTTTGATTCAAATATATTATCATTTCCACCAAAAGCAGATGCTGTAATTACACCGGTATGATATGTTGATGCTCCACTATACCAAATGTCATAATACACACTACCTGTAGAATTAATACTAAAAGACGCAGAATATGTACCAGTTGTATGATAGCCACCAGTAACAACACTAGGTGTTGTGCTAACTAAAGCGCCACCATTAGGACCAGAAGCAGATGTATAAACTTGTAAATATATATTTCCGGTTCCTATAGTTGGTATATTTTTTAAAGTACCGGTAACATAATTATATAAATAAACTGTATAAGTGTTATCACCAGAGCTTAATAAAGAACTACTAACATAAAATTTACCTCTATGATCTCTTACAGAAGAATCCCATCTAGCCTCAATAATTGGTCTTTTGAAAAAATGTTCACTAGTTCTAGAAAAAAACTTTTTAGTATAATTCGATGTACTTCCACTTTCTTGACTAGAAGTTAAAAATACTGCTAAACCATTTCTAGCAATATTATTAGATATCCATCTTTCAACCAAAGAAGAAATATCTATTTCTAAATCTTCAAAACCTTGAGAAAAACTTTGACTAACTAAATAAGAACTAGTAAGATAGTCTCCACCTTGACTAGTCCATTGTGTTCCTGAAGCAGCATTAATCCAATTAGTACCAACACCATTTCTAGTTATGTCTGTACCTTCCTCTAAATCTAATCCATTGCCTTCTTCCCAAGATCTAGAAACCGGAGTAACCATTAAAGTAAAATTTCTTGGTAGTGTTTCGCCATGTGGTGCATTGTATAATCTTAAGAAAAAATTAACAGATCCGGATTGAGGTATTAAGTTATTATTACGATCTGTAATAATAGAAGCGCTTATAGGAAAATCTATTAATATTCTAGAAGCTTCTAGAGAAGATGTATTAGCTTGATTGGCTATAGAAAAAACTTCTATTATGTCTGATGCACCAAAATTAGCTCCTGTAATTCTAGTTCTCAAATTAGATTGAAACCAGTTACCTATGCAGGTGTC
>ERZ1292625.2060-Hain-H41-01um-R1-2060-length-20083-cov-4_pt1 | contig 20083 bp, 12 predicted proteins | sample MGYA00564400_ERZ1292625 | MGnify/ENA primary metagenome ERZ1292625 (study PRJEB36523, sample SAMEA6512639) | groundwater metagenome | collected 2019-01-08 | study: AquaDiva: Metagenomics assemblies of 32 groundwater samples
GATGCAGTTCGATGGAGGACGGTTCGTACTGGGCGACCATGCGTCGCATCACAATCCAGGTGATGCCCATGGCATCATTGGCGGCAGGTTGCCCGACACCACAATTCTGCCGTCTCGCAACCTGTTTGGCGTCGACGATGTCTATAGGGATCCAAACAATCCCAATCGATTCGTTCAGTGCTACTGTTCGTTGGGCGATCCCGACGTGCCTGATGGGCTCGGGATCCAGACCCAGTGGCGTATCGCCAATACATGTTTGGAGGCAGTCGCCCCCGAGGTTTGTGCTCTTCACGGGCGCAACTGGAACTTCCCGTTCTATGACGGTGGACCGAATGGTCCTCCCGCCATCGCATTTCACTCGGTATTCTACTCGTGTCGCCCGCAGTGCGGTAATGGCACGCTGAATGTCGGAGAAGTGTGCGATGATGATAATCGTGTTGACGGCGATGGCTGTGATGCCAACTGCAATATCGAGAAGGGTTGTGGTAATGGCATCGTCGAAGATGATGAAGAATGTGACGATGGTAATCGGGTGGACAGCGATGCGTGTAGCAATCACTGCACGCTTGAGGGGTGCGACAATACGTGCCCCCCGCCGGACGAGTGTCCGGAAGCTTGTCCTCCGCAGCAAGAGTGTAACTCCTGTTGTCCCGTGATCATCACACCACCATGTCAGAATAACGATCCATGTGTTGTGCGTCCTGAACATAAGGATGTGCTCTGGGATTGCAAAGATCGTCAAATGGCTGTCTACCCAGGCAGAATCACAAGGGCCGAGAAGAGGTACATCGGGCGTCTCTGTATGAGCCTTCATCGGTACTGTAAATATCGCAAGGTTCTCTAAACAAGAACTATCGAAGTCCCAAGCCAATGGCATGCTAGGCGTGCCATTGGATTTTTATTTAAAAAGACAGAAAGTATAAAAACATATAGATAGTAATGAAGATGAAAGTTGCTTTTTGAAAGAGATGTATTGACAAAATATCGTAAATTGTATATATTGATTTGTCACCTCGTAGTATGCGAGGAAGGCTGTTCTCTCACAAAAGGAGGGAGAAGTGCTGAAGAAGTACCTTGTCATAGCAAGTATCTGTGCAGCGAGCGTTGCGCTCGCGACCACGCGACCAGATTTTCCAACATGTGCTGACGTTCAATATCAGAATGGACATTTCGTGTTTGGTGATCACGCATCCCATCATGGTCCCAACGATTGGCACGGCATCATCGGAGATATTCTTCCCGATGGCACCGTGATCCCGCTACTCGTACCTGATCCCGACAATCATCAACATAACGTTCTTGGAGTCGATGATACATATTGTGTTGGTACCGATCCACAAAATCCTTGCGACGAAGTGTTGCAGTGCTTCTGCGGTTTGGATACGCGAACCATCATCGTGAATGGTAACCCTCAGACTCTCTATGGATGGGGGATCCAGACGCAGTGGAGCGTCATCAATTCATGCTCGGACGCCGTTGGCGATGAGATCTGCGCGTTGCATAGTCACGATTGGAACGTCCCGTTTTGGGAGCCGTATCCAAATAATTCGCTGCCTGCCAGCGCGCTTCACTCGAATCTCTATCCGTGTTTCCCGTTGTGTGGCGATGGAGTCACACAGAGTGGTGAGCAGTGCGATGATGGAAAGCATTGTAGCAATGGCACGTTGTGTGTTGCCGACGCAAATTGCGTTGGTATCGGCGACGGGCTCTGCACGATGCGCGGTGGCGATGGCTGTAGCGCGAGTTGCGGGTTCGAGCAGATCTGTGGAAATGGCGTCGTCGAAGGAAATGAAGAGTGCGATGACGGCAACCAGATCAATACTGATGCGTGCGACAATAGCTGCAACAAGCAGGAAGTCTGCCACGATAACAACGACAATGACGACGATGGACTCGTCGACTGTGTCGATGCCGCAGACTGTGATTGCGATTTGTTCGAACGTGATCCTGCGCGGATCGTATTCAATGTAAGGAATCCGGCCAAGGACCACTTCAAGGCTTCGGGAGGTATCATCCCCGGCGAGCCCTTTGCGCCTGAGACCAAGACGGTTTGCTTTCTGCTCGCCAATGCGACGCAGGGCAAGATATGGTCAGCCTGTCTCCAGCCTGGAGATCTGGTGCATGGAGCTGGTACGGCCAAGCGATGGAAGTTCAAGGATCCAACCGCAAAGTCTGGTCCCGGCATTCGAGGCGGCCTCTATGAGGTCAGTATCGGTGCTCATGGTGGCCCGACCCAGTACATCGTGCGCGTTCGTGCCTACGAGGAATTCTCGGGCATTACCGATCTCTATCTGACCGTTCAGGTCAGCATCGATGATCAGGAGTGGGCGTCCACCGGCCTTTGGCGGGCTGGAGGCAATAGCATTCAGGTCAATTTCGTTCACTAAAAGGAGCTTTCAGCTCCGAAGTTGAGGTCTGGTTTCCTACGGGGAATCGGACCTTTTTATTTGCCAGTAAAGAATTTTCTAGGGCATTACTACGTCGATATTTTATTAAAATAGCAAACTTTAGTCAGCTGTAATCAATACACCATAATGCGCGGCTTCTTATTAAGAGGTCGGATTTTTACTTTTTGCTTATAAATAAACAACTTTTTGGCGCAACCAGATATTGACATATCGGACAATATATGTAATAATTTATCGATTCCAAGTGGACAGATACAAGGTAGGTATGTCCCTCGGTCTCTATTTTTTATGCGCCGCATTTCAATCATTGTCCCCACTCGTAATGAAGGTGAAAATGTCGCTCCGCTCGTACGGCGTATTCATCGCACGTGTGAACTCGCTAAGCTCAATTATGAGCTTATTTTTATTGATGATCATTCAGAGGATGAGACATGGTCAGAGCTAAAGCGGCTTACTCGAGCATATCCAATCCGTTCGTTTCGTAAAATTGGTGCGCGAGGCAAGGCACAGTCACTGATCGAAGGATTTGCTTGCGCAAAATATTCTTTCATCGCGATGATCGATGCCGATTTGCAATATCCTCCAGAAGCAATTCCTAAAATGGTTGAGGCAATTGAAGATGGCGAGAGTGATGTTGTTGTGGCGAATCGAACAGAGCATCACGAAGGAGCACTCCGTGCATTTGTAAGTAAGACATTTCATTTTATTTTTGCGCGAGCACTCCACGGTCTCGATGTGGATACGCAGTCTGGTCTCAAGGTTTTTCGAAAGGAGATCATTGAACGTATTACGCTTAACCCTGCTCCGTGGGCGTTCGACATGGAATTTTTGGTAAAAGCAATGCGCGCAGGTTATCGCATTGGGAACGTTGATATCGTATTCGGAGAACGATACGCGGGAGAATCAAAAATTAATGTGCTCAAAGCATCGTGGGAAATCGGCATATCGGCGCTTCGTTTAAAGTTGACTCGTCCGGAACCGATTCCTTTTCATGGAAAAATGATGAAAAAGCGGGGGAATGGTTTTCACCACGCTGGGAGCCCATTTGTGAATCATACAGAACTTAGCCATGCCGAAAGCGCTCTTTATCGTATGAGTCGTCCACAAATGTTGACGCTCATGGCAGTCGGAGTGTTTTTTGTTGGGAGCCTAATAGCTAACTGGCATATGACGCTCTTAATATTGATAGCGGCGCTGACGACGTTGTATTTTGCTGATCTTATCTTCAACTTATTCTTGATCGTCCGGAGTTTTACGCGTCCTACAGAAATCAAAGTTACAAAAGAAGAAATTGATGCGATACCCGATGAGGCGTGGCCGACATATACAATTTTTTGTCCGCTCTACAAAGAGTGGCAAGTATTACCACAGTTCGTGACTGCTATGAGTCGTTTGGATTATCCAAAAGATAGATTGCAGATTATGTTATTGCTTGAAGAAGATGATGTTGAGACGGTAAAACGAGCAAAGGCATATGACTTGCCGCCGAATTTTGAAATTACGGTCGTGCCACATTCAATGCCAAAGACAAAGCCAAAGGCATGTAATTACGGTTTGATTTATGCGACGGGAGACTACTCCGTGATTTATGATGCGGAAGATGTCCCTGACTCCGATCAGCTAAAAAAAGCAGTTCTTGCGTTTCAAAGATCGGGACCCGATGTTGTGTGTGTGCAGGCAAAGTTAAACTTTTATAACTCGCATCAAAATATTTTGACGCGTATTTTTGCGGCAGAGTACTCACTATGGTTTGATTTAGTTCTTACGGGATTGCAGTCCATCAACGCGCCAATTCCGCTTGGAGGTACATCAAATCATTTCCGTACCGATGATCTCGTAGAGCTTAAAGGTTGGGATGCGTTTAATGTGACGGAGGATTGTGATCTTGGTATGCGACTTGTGAAGCAAGGGCATAAGACAGCGATCGTTGATTCTATGACAATGGAGGAGGGGACGAGTCGGTATAAAAACTGGTTTCGTCAGCGCTCTCGGTGGATCAAGGGCTATATTCAAACATACCTTGTTCATATGCGGAACCCTCGCGCATTCAAGCAAAGTATGTCTGAGCCACATCTCGTCGCATTTCAGTTTATTGTTGGCGGTAAGATTCTTTCGATGTTTATTAACCCGCTCATGTGGGTTATTACTTTTACTTACTTTGCGTTTCGTCCGATCGCTGGTCCAATCATTGAGCCGTTCTTCCCAGGACCGATTCTCATTATGGGCGTATTATCGTTTGTGTTTGGGAATTTTTTGTATTTGTACTATTACATGGTTGCATGTGCAAAGCGCGGGTACGACGATTTGATTATGTATGTTTTTTTCGTGCCTTTTTATTGGCTTTCTATGTCAGGGGCAGCGTGGATGGCGATGTATGAGATGGTTGTTCGTCCACATTATTGGCAGAAGACGATCCATGGATTTCATCTCGTACATCAAAAGGCACAGATTCAGGCACGAAATATCATTGGGCAAGAATTGGTTGATGCTCAATTAACCGCGGAGGAACACGTATGAAAAAGCAATTTGTGCGCCTAATTTCTGGAGGAGCATTTCTTACGGGCGCACTTATGGGTGCAAATTTTTTGAATTTTGTTTTTAACGCATATCTCGGTAGGAGACTTGCTCCAGAAGAGTTTGGTGTACTGACGCTCTTTGGAACATTATTATTGCTCATTGGTATTGCGGCGGGTGCGCTTGGGGCGACTGTTAATTATGTAACCTCATATGAAGTTGGAGAGGGGCATGCATCGGCAAGCGTTGTTTTTTTTCGCCGTATTCAGCGAAGAGCATTTTTTGTATCGCTTGGGGTGGCGCTTGTTTGGTTTGCCGTTGTTCCTGCGTTAGGAGCGTTTTTTCATATTGAGCATACATGGGTGCTTGGCCTTTTCGCGCTTGTGTTACCGGTTATTATTATCACATCAGCGAGTAAGGGGTTCTTGCAAGGGCAGTTCTTTTTTGCCGCAGTTGGGTTTGCGATTTTTGTCGAAGCGATCGTTAAACTGGGCGTTGTATATATATTAGTCGAGAGAGGATTGAGAGAGTGGGTTGTATTGTCTTTTCCTACTTCACTTATCGCGGGGCTTTTTGTTGCGCAATGGTTTGCATCGCGCGCGGCTCGTCGGTTAGAAGACGAGGATATTGAAAAGCCACTCGTATTTCCAAAAACTTTCTACATAGCTTCGTTTATTTCAGGATTTTCTGGTATTGCATATTTAACATTTGATTTAGTGCTTGCCAAACATTATCTCAATCCAGAACTCGCGGGTCAGTATGCTTTATTGTCTCTTGTTGGGAAAATGATTTATTTTTTTGGTTCGTTGCTCAATGGATTCATGATTACGTTTATTGCAAATGCTGAGGGCGCACATAAGAATCCAAATAAAATCTTTTATCGTATTTTTGCCGGGGCATGCGTATTAACGTTTGGAGCGTATAGCGCCCTTGGTATTTTTGGCAGTAAAATTGTGCCCATACTGCTCGGCGAGCGAGCGCTTGGCATTTTACCGTATTTGCCTACGTATGCGCTTGCGATCACATGTCTTACGCTTGCCAGCGCCTTTAATGCGTATCATCTTGCACGCAAACATTATCTGTTTCCATTTACAATGCTTGTTATGGCGTGCGTGATGGCGCTTGGGATCATGCGATCGCACAGTTCTATCGTTGCAATTTCAAACGTTATGCTTTTTTCAAGCGTGTTGACGCTTGGTGTAATGACGGTGCTACACATATTACTCCGTAATGGAAAGTTTATTTTACGGGCGCTGATTGATCTTGTTGATATCGCGCGACCATTTCGGAGTGAGCGTCCGGCGCTAGAGTCAGGTAAGCGTATTTTGATTTTTAATTGGCGTGATACCAAACATGCATTTGCAGGAGGCGCTGAAATTCATATTCATGAATTTGCGAAGCGTTGGGTTGCTACAGGTAATAGCGTTACAATTTTTTGTGGTAATGATGGTAAATCAAAGCGCGAAGAAGAAATAGATGGGGTAAGAATTATTCGGCGCGGTGGGTTTTACTTTGTGTATGTGTGGGCATTTTTCTATTATCTACTTCGTTTTCGAGGGCAATTTGATATTATTGTTGACTGTCAGAACGGCGTGCCATTTTTTGCTCCGCTATACGCAAAGGAAAAAGTTTATTCGCTTTTATTCCATGTTCATCAAGATGTTTTTTATCATTCGTTACCAAGAGTTCTTGCGCTTTTTGCGGCCTTTCTTGAAAACACCGTAATGCCGTGGGCATATCGAGGAGTTGAATTTATCACTATTTCTGAGTCTACAAAGAAAGGAATGGAGCGATTTCTGGGTATTCGAGGGGCGCGTATTTCAGTGGTACATCCTGGAGTTGATCTCGCGCGGTTGAGGCCGGGTGAGAAGAGCGATCATCCCTTAGTCGTGTACGTTGGCCGGCTCAAGAAATATAAATCTGTCGATGTACTTCTTCGCGCGTTTAAGTATGTAGTCCATAAATTTCCTGAAGCCGAATTGGTGATTGCAGGTCGAGGAGAGGAGGAGATGGTACTGAAAGATTTAACGCGCACACTTGGAATTAGTCAGAGTGTACGATTCGCTGGAGGTATTTCTGACTCTGAAAAGACGCGCTTGTTACAGCGCGCATGGGTTTTTGTAAATCCCTCATTTATGGAGGGGTGGGGTATTACAACAATAGAAGCAAATGCATGTGGAGTAGCGGTCGTTGCCGCAGATGTTCCGGGTTTACGTGATTCAGTACGGAACCCGCATACTGGTTATTTGGTTCCGCACGGTGATGCCAAGGCGTTTGCAGAAAAAATTTCCGAACTTATCCATGGTCGCGAAGTCCGTACTGGCATGGAACGAGAAGCAGTATTATGGGCAAGTCATTTTGGGTGGGATGAAAAATCAGCCGAGTGTCTGGAGATTTTGTATGGAAAATAATCTGCTGACCGTTTCAATTGGCATTTCAGCTTACAATGAAGAAGGGAATATCGCCCGTCTTATTGAGGAGGTGCGCACTCAGCGAACGCCACATTTTATGATCAAAGAGATTATCGTTGTTTCAGATGGAAGTACTGATGAAACGGCAGATATTGTTCGAGGGGTGCCAGATGTACGTGTTCGTTTGATCGAAAGAGATGTACGTGTTGGTCAGGCGCAGTGTCAAAATGAAATTCTTGGAATATTTGAAAGCGATGCACTTATATTTCTTGAAGCAGACACAAGGCTTGAGACTGTTGATTATCTTGCATTGCTTACGTACCCGATTTGGAGCTGTACGGCAGATCTTGTATTCGGGCTTTCCGTGGCGCAGTCAGGAGGAGGGTTTATTGAAAGATCTCTGACTCTCGCCGATCGCGTTAAGAAACGCATATGCATGGAAAATGTAGAGAGTGATTTTTTTCTCTGTCATTCTGGGAAAGCGTTGTCGCGGTCTTTTGCAAAGAGGATGCGTTTTATGCCTGATGCTCCTGAAGATGCACTTACATTTTTAAAAGCAAAAGAGCTTGGATTTCGTACGATGTTTGAAGGTGACGCGGTGACATATTATCGTTCCGCGGGGACAGTATTTGATTATTTTCACAAGTATGCACGTTTTGCTGCAAGCCATAAACAACTTCAAAAGTATGTATCTGCGGATGTTATCGCAAGACATAAGTACTTTCCACATAGAAAATATTTCATTGCTCTAGTACGGGCGGGCTGGGAATCTCCAACACTTGTAGGCGCGTATAGCGCAATGCATATTGGGGCACGATTTCACGCTTTTTTATGGGGCTCCGCAAACCCGCTTTGGAGGGTGTCGTTGTCCACAAAGAATTTAGGGAGAGCGTATGAATAAGAATCTTTTTACACTTTCAATTGGTATTCCCGCCTACAATGAAGAGGCAAACATCAAGCGTCTCTTGTCGGCTCTTTTAGGTCAGAAAGAGGAAGGATTTGTTCTGAAAGAAGTTATCGTAATTTCAGATGGGAGTAGTGATAAGACTGTTGTGGAGGCTCGGTCTATAACATCAGATAAAATTTTTGTTGTTGATAATAAAGATCGAAAAGGCCAGGCTGAGCGGCAAAATGATATTCTCAAACTTTTTCAAGGCGATATTCTGGTTTTGTTGAATGCAGACGTTTTGCCAACAAACGAATATTTTTTACGAGAAATAGTAAAACCATTTTATACTAATGAGAATATAGGTATTGTAGGCGCTGCTTTGTCGCCGCAGATGGGAGGTACTTTTTTTGAGCGTGTTATGTCGTTTGGTTTTTATTTCCGTGAGAATATATTTTTGAATATGAATAATAGAGATAATTTGTATTTATGTCGCGGAGCGGCTCGCGCCTTTTCAAAAGAATTTACCAGTACGCTAAAGTGGCCAGTTGATGTTGTTGGAGAAGATGTTTACTCTTATTTGCGTTGCCGCTCTCAAGAATATTCTTTTTCTTATCAGAAGAGTGCTGTTGTAATGTTTCGATCTCCTGATAATTTCTTTGACTATTTAAAACAAAGCCAGCGTTTTGTGCATTCAAAAATAGTTTTTTCTCAATATTTTTCAGAGGCATTTATTGATGAGCAGTTTAGGGTTCCTCTTGTACTGAAATTAAAGTTTACTATAAGCACCTTCGTGTCTCACCCTATTTATTTTTTGTATTATTGTTTTGCAATGTTATTAACTCGCTTGTTGCCTGTTAATGTGCAGTCAACGCGGAGTAAATGGGATATTGCTAGGTCATCGAAGGAATTAAGATGAGCTACGAAATAAAAAAAATTTTGATTCCTCACGCAACTGGTCCAAGAAATCCTGGAGATCAGGCTATTTTGTTGAGTGAAATAGAGCTGCTGAGAAATATTTTTCCATCCGTACGGCCAGTAGTTCATAGTAGTGATCCAAATTTATATACTGATAGTTCTTTTGCTAGTTCACTTAAACATACAATATATTCTTGGGTTGTTTTTGATAATCCTAAAGCAGGAGTTCGTTTTTTAAGGTTCTTTGAATTTTTAGTTCGTCTATTTTTTTATCAACTTAGTTTTAGCTTACCAAAGAAGTCATATTTAGCAGATTTACTTGATGATTATGCCCAGGCAGATCTAATAGTTTTCCCCGGAGGAGGTTATTTACGGTCAAAAAGTGGGGTCAAGCAGACTCTAAATCTAATGATGCAACTTTTGATGATCTACACTGCTAGGTTGCTTTGTAAAAAAGTTATTGTAATGCCAATAAGCTTTGGTCCATTTTATTATAAATGGCAAGAGCGTATTTCAGCTATAGCCTTGTCTTATTTAAACCTTGTTATTTTGCGTGAGGGTTATTCTTACCATAAGCTCGAAAGTTACAGACTTTCTAATATAAGGCGTGGTTTTGATTCCGCGCTCTTAGGGTCGAAGCGACTACTTACAAAAAGGGAAAATCTTGTTCTTGGTTTAACATTGAGAAATTGGTTGCCTAAGCAGCGACAGTCTTTTTTTGAAGAGGAGGTGGTTAGAGCTTTGGCTACTTTCTGTAAGGTGAGGGGCATGCATGTCCAGCCTATTGTGCAAGTAAGCACAACACTTATTGAAGAGGACGACGAACGGGTAGTGAGACGTGTTATGGGTAAGTTGGAAAAGTTAGGTGTGAATTTATTGCCAGTTCATTTTGTGAAAGATGTCGATGATGCCATAGATACTTACGGTCGTTTAGAATTATTGCTTGGGATGCGGATGCATTCGAATATTATTGCCGCAACGCAGGGCATACCATTTGTTGCTATTAGCTATGAATATAAAACAGAAGGTATCGGGGAGGATTTGGGGATGCAAGACTATGTTATTTCGTGTGAAGCGGTAACCGTTGATGCTTTGTATAATTTGCTACAGAAAGCATACGAAGCGCGGGCAATGCTATCGGAGTCGCTAAATAAAAGGGTGGCAGAAATCCAGATCGCCGAACGTAATCGTTGGGAAAAAGTATTTTCTAACATATGAATTCAATAACAATACAAAATATTATTACAACAAATAAACACGGGACAGTAGCGCTTTCAGCGGATCTACTTGGTTTTGGGAAGAAAAAAGAGCTCTATTTTGAAGTTGATGAAAAATACGAATCCTTCCTTGCATCTGATGCCAGTATTTTTCTTGCTTGTTTTTTCCCAGCGTTTGCTAATAAAGGATTTGACTTAATTATTGATGGTCAAGTTAATGCTAGAAATTATCAGAACCTAAGATCGATCGAGGAAGTTTACAATTCTTGGGGATTCAGGCGCGACTCTAATAGTCGGATCTATACAAGAGGAAGTTTCAACGACAGTGCTTATTCGCCAACGTGCATAGGTGCATTTTTCTCAGGTGGGGTGGATTCTTTTTATACTTTTTTAAAAAATAAGAAAGAGGGTGGTGAAAAAATAACTCATTTAATTTTTGTGCACGGTTTTGATATTGATCTATTAAATAAAGCTCTTTTTGAGGAAACTTCCGCACGTATTCGAAAAATTGCGGAGGCAGAGGATGTAGAGGTTATATTTTTGCGTACTAATATTCGAGAGATTTTGGATGAAATGATTAGTTGGGATTGGGGACATGGCGGAGCTCTCTGCGGTGTTGCACTGATGTTGAGAGCGGGGTTAAAGAGGGTTTATATACCATCAACTGATTCTTATGAGCAGCTTTTCCCTTGGGGTTCGCACCCAGCGCTAGATCCTTTGTGGTCTACAGAGGCTACAAAAATTATTCATGATGGCAATGAAGCGAACCGTGTTCAGAAGGTTTCTCGATATATTGCTAATTCCGATAACGCTTTAGAGCATTTAAGGGTATGCTATAAGAATGTAGCCGGTAAATATAATTGTGGTGCATGTGAAAAATGTTTACGTACGATGATTGAATTGCGAGTTGCCAATGTTTTAGATAAATCAGGAGCCTTTACACGACCATTAGATTTGCGCGCAGTTTGTAAAATTGATGCACGCTCTCCAGGTGTGCGCGTGCACCTTGAGGCAAGCCTTTGCGAACTGGAGCGCAAAAATCAAGACGAGGAATTACAGCAAGTTTTGCGAGACGTACTTTTAAAGTCAGAAAAGATCAGTTTTTTCCGGCGCATTCGAGATGGAGTTACGTATTTTGATGGCGCCTACAATAAAAATCGTTTGTATAAGGTGCTTTCAAAGAGGGGGATTATATGAAAAATGTATTTGCGATATTATTTCTGATTTTCTTTGGTGCCGTGCTTTACGGACTTACTTTGCGCGGCGTATATGGCAATTTTGCATCGAGTGAAGTAAAAAATAATCTTGACCAGACAACAAAGCCTCTTGAGCTTTCGCCTGAGCGTGGGCGTTATCTGCTCACCGTGTCATTAGCAGAGAATAAATCCTTTGCTCTTTCAAAAGAGCTTGCGGATGCGGCTTATCCAGACGTTGGATATTATGAAGGTAGATTCTATGTATATTTCGCGCCCGGTATCTCACTGTTAGCGCTTCCATTCTACTTGATTGGGAAGAGCTATCAGGTTGCTCAAGTCGGTGCTTTCTCCGTTATTTCTTTATTTGCGATTTTAAATTTAGTTTTTCTTTTTCTAATTGGGCGTAAGATTCTTAACTTGTCTGTTGCGTTGGCGCTGCTCGCGGCATTAATTTTTGGGTTTGCGGCTTCTTCATGGAGCTATGCTATTACATTGTACCAACACCATGTGACTACATTCTTTATTCTGTCATCTTTTTATGCCGTATGGCGATACAAGGATGCCGGTCGGTGGTCATGGTTTTGGGGAGTCTATGTCTGGTTCTGTTTTGGGTACGGTATTGCGATTGACTATCCGAATGCACTCTTAATCTTTCCCGTTATTATTTATTTCTTTATTGTTTCGGTTAAATATAGATTGAATGATGAAGGATTGAAAATTAATGCGCGCCCAACTTTTTTTCTTACATCAGTAATATTTATTATGTTGATTGCGTTACATGGTTATTATAACCATCAAGAATTTGGTAGTTGGAAAAGATTAAGCGGTAGCTTGGTTGGATACAAATCTATTATCGAAGAGAACATTATTCAGGATGATGGGGGCAAAGAAAAACTTAAAGAGCTGGCAACACGTAAAAGTAATATCGTACGGTTTTTTGCAGAGGAAAAACTCGCGCGCGGGTTTAATGTATTGATGTTTTCGCGTGATAGAGGTCTATTTTTGTACGCTCCTATTTTTTTGCTGGGCATTCTTGGGTTATTCATGAGTGCTGGACGGGTTAACTTGGAGCTTGGTATTTTGTACTCGCTCATCGGTATCAACGTTTTTTTGTATTCTAGTTGGGGTGATCCGTGGGGGGGCTGGGCATTTGGTCCGCGTTATCTGATACCAACAATGGCCGTATTAAGTCTCTTTATTGCTGATTTTCTTTCTCATGCATCGTGGAAGTGGACGGGACGCATGACTGCTTTCTTGTTTATAATATATTCTTCCGCGGTAAGCCTCATGGGCGCGCTTACGACAAATGCGGTGCCTCCCAAGATTGAGGCCGATCCATTAGGTGCGCGCTATGGTATTGCTCGTGCTTTTGAATATTTTCAGAAACAAGAAAGTAGCAGTTTTTTGTTTAATCATTATTTTGTTCATCAAGGCATTTCCTTGGAGCAGTATTATTATATGATTCTGGCCCTTGTAGCGATGGTCTTTGCTGTCGTTCTTTTTATATTGCCGTTATTTGAGGAAAAGAAACTATGAATCTTGTGATTACAATTCAACGAGAACGCATTGAGCGTATAACTGCCTGGGGTCGTTCACTTGATCTTGAGCGTGTTGTGAAGCGTTTCGCGATTGTTATGAGCATTGCGGCGATTATATGGGCCTACGTAAAGGATGTAATTGTCGCCTATGGAGATGCAGAATCTCACCTCAATATCGCAAAGCGCGTAGTTGATAGTTTAACTCCAGGATTTGCTCAGCTCGGAGGTATTTGGCTTCCATTACCACATCTTTTGATGGCACCTTTTGTATATTTTAATTGGCTCTGGCGAACGGGTCTTGCAGGATCTATAGTATCGGGATTTGCTTTTGTTGTTTCTACTGTCTTTATATATCGACTCACGATGCTATTTACAGAAAATAAGTGGGCTGGGTTTATCGCTTCGTTGGTTTTTATCTCAAATCCAAATGCGCTGTATATGCAGGCAACGCCAATGACAGAGATGCTTTTGATTATGTTTCAGACCCTCTCGGTTTATTTCTTTGTAAAATTTTTACAGCAAAAAGAAGAGCTTACGTCGCTTTTAATGGCTGCATTATTTGGGTTTGCTTCAGTGCTTACACGATATGATGGATGGTTTCTAGTGCTGTTTGAAGCAGCGGCCATAGGATTTTATTATTTACCAAATCGTAAAGATTGGTCTAAGGCTCAGGGAAGAATTATTCTTTTCGCCTCGCTTGCGTTTTTTGGTATTTTTCTCTGGCTCATGTGGGATTTTTTGATTCTTGGTGATCCACTTTATTTTACAAACAGCGAATTTTCCGCAAAGTCCCAGCAACAATCATGGAAGACAAGAGGTGAGTTACCTTCATATCACAACCCGATTTCTGCATTTTTGTATTATTTTGTGACGGCAATGAGCAATAATGGTGTTTTGATATTTGCTCTCGCGATTGTTGGTTTCTGGTTGTATGTGAAGGATCGCAAGACTCCTCATCGATTGATTGTTTTATTTGTGTTAAGCGCTCCGCTTGTGTTCAACGTAACGACACTTTTCTTGGGGCAGTCGGTTATTTTTATCCCACATCTTACGCCAGCAACATTTGAGTGGACGCTTTTTAATGTACGCTATGGCTTGATGGTCGCCCCAGTAGTCGCACTTTTTGTTGGGTATTTATTCTGGCGAGTTAGTGCAGCAGGTAAGGCAGTTATTGTTGCTTTGTTTTTTGTACAGATTGGGCTTTATGCTGTCGGGTATTCTCCAATCATTTCACTTTCTGATGGTACGGTTGGGCTTTCATCAGCAAAGCGACCGGATGCTGAAGGATGGTTACGTGCAAACTATGATGGTGGACTTTTGCTTATGGATGATTTTGCGCGCACAGTGAGTCTCATTCGTAGCGGTATACCGATGTCAAATAGTATCTATGTTGGCAATAAGCCGTATTGGAACGAGTCACTCCAAGAGCCAGAAAAATATGCACGATGGATTGTAATGCAGGAAAATGACACGGTCTGGAAGCAGATTATTGGTAATCCATTTATGGAAGGTCGTCTCTATGCACATTTTGAAAAGGCATATACATCGCCACAAATTTTGATCTTTAGAAAACAAGATAAAGATAAACTTGCGGCAACAGATAACGCAGATCCCAAGCTTCCGTATAGATTTTGGAAGCATCAATGTATCGATACGATGAAGACATCGCGCGATGGTTTCGAAGCATTAAGTAAGAGTGCAGATGTTGATTTGTTGATTAGCAAGGAGCTCGATGCGATCAAGTCTACAGGCGCAGACTGCGTGGCAATTGCGACACCTTATGATGATGAGTTTTTGCCATATCTTGAGCGTTGGGTGAGCGCTGCTCGAGCAAGGGGATTGAACGTATGGTTTCGCGGCAACTGGGCTGCATGGGAGGGGTGGTTTGGTCGTACGAAGAGCATGACTCCAGAAGATCACTTAGCTAAAACAGCTTTATTTATTCGAGAGCATAAGGATTTATTCCGTGACGGGGATATTTTTACACCGGCACCAGAGGCCGAGAATGGTGGGCCATTTGGTCTTATGGACGAAGAGAAATACAAGCTTTATCGAGCATTTTTGCGTGATGAGCATGGAGTAGCAACCGAGGCATTTGCAGAGATTGGTAAGAGTGTCGATGTAAATTGGCTTTCTATGAACGGATGGATCGCGCGCAACAAGCTGACGAAAGAGACGGTAGACGCTCTCGGAGGTATTGTTGCGATTGACCATTATATTAAAGATCCGGCTGAGATGAGCGAATATATAGAAGCAATTAATGCCGCCTATGGTGCCAAGGTTGTCATAGGTGAGTTTGGCGCTCCAATTCCTGATCTCAATGGAGATATGGATGCAAGTCAGCAAGCTGAATTTGTTGGGAGGCTTCTGTGGGAGATGTATCGACATAGACAGACGGTTGAGGGCGTGAATTACTGGGTTTCATATGGAGGCTCAACAAAGCTTTTGAATGATGACTATTCACAGCGTCCCGTTGTCGATACGTTGAGGAATTATTTTATGCCTGGAGTTGCGCGCGGACGAATCTTAAATACCGCAGGGGAGCCTATCGTAGACGCACAGATAAAGACAGCGAATGGTGTTGCGCTTACATTTACAAATAATCTTGGAGAATACGCATTGCCACTGCCCGCGGGTCCCGCCGAGCTTATTATTGAGGCTCGTGGATATAAATTTGCTCAAAAACCAATAATGATTTTACGAAGAGAGGAGTTGAAACTTAACTTTGAGCTCGCGCCTGAGCGTGTAGATTTTGCGTACCGTCGAAAACTTTGGATACGGTCTTTGAAGGATAAGGTGTCGCTGTTAAAATTCTGGTAGCAAACACTACATTTTCTGAAAATGTAAAGCTAGTAAATCATTGATAGGTAATGGTTTATTCATTTTATCAAAATTAAGTTATTAACCGATTATTCAGTCTTGACGTGGTTGAGCGTGATTGCTAAGAATGGTTCGAGGCGAAATATATTTTATCTCAAGCTTAACAAGCAAGGCGTAAGGTTCAATCCCCGTTCGCTCACCAGAACAGAACCGGCGCCTTTTTTTATTTGGGAGCTGTAATAATGAGGGCTTTCGGGCGGCTTATTAATATCATTGTGACCAAAACTGGGCTGGCCACCTGCGCCTAATTATCTTTGCCTTCGGTGGAGATGAGGATAGCCAGTCCAATTTTGACCATGATCACAGTGCGTCAGGTGACGCGGTCAAAGCTATTACTTTATTTGTATACAGCAGAAAGGTCGAGCATTACAGAAATTTGTTCCTTTATAAAAAAAAGAAAATATATGAAGAAAAAGATTATATTAGCGCTCGCAGCGACAGGAACGGCGGTAGCAATGCTTCCGTTGTTTGCCGCATTTGAGGCGCATGTGATCAATGTCACAGCAAAGATTGAAAATGCTCTTTCAGTTCCGATTGAAGAGCTTGAATTCGGTACCGTATTCCCACAAGAAAAACTCGACAAGAATTTTACTATCTCGATGAGTGAGGCATTTTTGAACGCGCTCGATGAAGATGCTCCTGCTCCTCAGTGGGCAACAGGCGTTGTCTCATCAGCACAGGGCCTTCGTAAGAATGCTACTGCAGTTCTCCCTGATCGCAGCGATGCAAATCAAGCATTAGGTCCTGCGGAAAGCTCCGGTACACCTTCAGATGTTCCAATTCCTGGTACATTCTTTAGTTTGGGTTTTGGAGGTTCAGTCGTTCTTTCCTTTAACGAGCCGATTGTGAACGTTGGCGGCGGCGAGGTCAAAGACTTCGAAGTAACTGGCGGTACATATCCGGACGAAAAGGTAATGACAGAAGGTAGCCAAGACGGTATCAATTGGGTCGTCCTTGATCCATCTGGCGCACGTGACCATGAAGTGGATCTCGGCCCTCTCCCATGGGCAAAATTTGTTCGCATTACCGATGTTTCAGATCCAAATCTCTTTGAGGACACAGCCGATGGTTATGATCTCGACGCAGTACAGACGATCGGACGCAATCGCGCTGGTGCAGTGATGTACATCATTCGCCAGAAGCCAAAGTGTGTTGATAATCAGAACGCAAGCGTACACCCACAGGTAAAAGAAGATACAGAAGGTAACTTCTACTGCCCAGAAGGTTCAACGCAAATGCCACTTCTCTGTCCTTATCTTTCAAAGCATGAAATCACCGACGATTCAGCCGATAACCAAGAGAACGACAGCGCAGGCATCAGTGCATTCCACGGACTCCCAGGAAGCTGGAATCTTGCGACAACAATCGCGACACAGGTCTGGGGTAAGCTCGTAAAGCCGGGTGTCAATGACATTGCAGACACATGGAATATTGATTTGAAAGTTCCATGTTTCGCGGGTCAGTGTGCCCAGGATTGGCCAGCATTCGTGCATGAGTTCAATCCGAACGCAGATCCAGAGGCATACAAAGCAGATCCAGCGCTCGAACACCAAGTGTTCGGCTGTGATCTCTGGGTTGAAGTTTCAGGTATCAACTAACCAATTGCCCAATCGGAACTCTCTTTTGGGGGTTCCGATTCGGGGTAAGTGGAATTGTTGATTCAATTAGTTAACTGATTGATCGCATAACGACATTATCGATCTTTCATCCGCTTCGCCGGCGCGCTGCCTTTGCCGGCGAAGGGACGAGAGATGGATTAGGTAATTCTCTCGACTAGGCGCAGGAAAGTATGGAAAACGAAAATACAACCACGACCGTTCCCTCACAGGATACAAAAAGCTGGTGGGAGCGACAGACGGGCGAAAGACTCAAAGCTTCTGAGAAAGTCTTTGGGATTATTTCACTCATGATTTTTCTCTTCGTGTTTTATATCGCACTTGATGCAAATAAATATAAAACACAAGTACATGTCATTGAAGGGGAAGGAAAGGTAGGCGTAAATCCCACGACAACAAGTCTTGATTTTGGAGACTTGTCGCGAGGTACCACGGCTATGCGTGCAATCACAATTACGAATGATACGTCAATGCCGTTCTTTGTGAGTGTATTGCGCCTTGGCTCAATCGGCGATCTTTTGAAACAGGATCCAAATAATTTTATGCTTCGCAAGGGCGAGCAGAAAAAAATGGAATTTACTGTATATATGCCGGCATCCGCTACCGTGGATCAACATTATACGGGGCGAATTATTGTCTTTAAGATTCCCGCACCATTTCTATGATGAAACGTATTGGAAAATTCTTTCTGAACGTTTCTCTCTATGTTGCGATTGTTCTCGGTTTACTTTTTGGGTTACCACGAGCGCTTTCATGGTATCTCGGTACTCCATATCCGATAGCCGCAATTACATCTGGTTCTATGTGGCCAGCGTTGCATACAGGAGATCTTGTTTTTATCAAGGCGGTGAGCAAAGAGAACCTAAAAGTTGGCGATGTTGTTGTGTGGAAAAACGATAGTGGCAAAGGATTTGTCATTCACCGCGTTGTTCGATTGAAAGATAAGACTTTCGTGACGAAAGGAGACGCAAATTTTATAGAAGATGCACCAGTGAAGTATGAGGATCTTGTGGGGAAGACAGTTCAGATTTTTGGGCGAAACGCACGGTTGCCATATTTTGGTCTTGTAACCGTATACGCACATAAAAACTAGTTATGGAAGAAAAAACACAGAAACATAGTAGAAAGAGTGTGGGAGTTATGGCCCGCGGTGTTTTTCGTGTTTTTCTTTCCGCACAGCGTAAGATTCTTGCAGGAGTATTGGTGGTTACGCTTACCTTAATAAATGCTCGAGCATTCATTGCTTTTGAAGCTCATATTGTTAATGTCACCGCTGAAATTGCAAAAATAGATGCACCGCTTGTTACTCCGTTAGGAGGCGTGCATGAGACCGCTCCCACGGTGAGTGTTATGGCGGAAGATAATGATGCGACTCATATTTTTTATACGCTTACCCCAGGTACAAATCCTGATGTTGCCGATGATCCATACTGTGGCGATTCATTAGGTGGCGCAAAGGGGCTTGTAAGTCCATTCACGGTCGCACAAGACTCAGTTGTGAAGGCTGTCGCATGCAATGGAGATACTGTAGAGGCAAAGTCCAGTATTATTGCGGTAGAGGTATATGATATTTTGGATCCATTTGGGCGAGTTCGAGGATATAAATATTTTGATGCAGATACAAGTGGATCAAAGACTGTCGGTGACTATGGTCTTGCGGGGTGGCAAATTACACTGAAGCATGGGACTTCAACAGTAGCTATAACATCGACTGACCAAAGCGGATTTTATGAATTTTCAAATATTCCAGTCGGTGTCTACGATGTAGTAGAAGAGTCTCGAGATGGATGGCAGGCAGTATCTTCACCGCAAATTTCTGTTACGCTCGAGATAAATAAAACCGTTGATGTAGACTTTTTTAACTTTAGTGAATTGCTTCAGTGTATTGCTACGAACGTTAATTTTCCGCATGGACTTGCGGTGCAGGTTGCGGGAGAGGGCTCGGAGCATAACGACGATGTGGTGTTTGGTGCCAATGTTACAGTTAATGGCGACGTGCGTTCCAATGATGATATTGAACGCATTGGAGCCGCAAATAATGTTGTGATTAATGGAAGCGCGACATCGACTGATCAGGTTGATAACGGCATCGCGATTTCAAAATCTATGCTCGAGGGAGCGGCATCCGTTCTGCTGCCTGATATAGCAGTTGCAGATCAGCAAGCAAAAGCTCAGCAGGGAGGAACGGTCAATGGAAGTTTTGTGTTTCCGGATAATACAATAGGATTGATTCTTGGTCCGACAGAAATTATGGGCGATTTGGATTTTGGAAAATCCAACACAGCTGAAATCGCGGGTCCACTTTATATACACGGTAATTTTACTATTGATAACGATACGGTGATTACCCAGGCGCCTGTGTTTGAAGATACACTTACACCAATTATTGTTGATGGGACAATTTCTATCGATGCGGGGGTGACATTTGTTGGAGCGGGCGTGAAGGGTGCGTTTCTCTTGGTTTCTACGCACGAAGCGATGTCTGGTGATAACGCTGCT
>ERZ1292625.820-Hain-H41-01um-R1-820-length-42208-cov-184_pt2 | contig 20075 bp, 14 predicted proteins | sample MGYA00564400_ERZ1292625 | MGnify/ENA primary metagenome ERZ1292625 (study PRJEB36523, sample SAMEA6512639) | groundwater metagenome | collected 2019-01-08 | study: AquaDiva: Metagenomics assemblies of 32 groundwater samples
GAACGCCTCAAATACCACGTGGACAAATCATCCACAAATTCGCTGAGCGGTTTTGCCGCGCGGTCAAGCTCATATTTATCCATCGCTTTTGAAACCTCTGAAATCAACTGGTTCAGCCGGCTGACAATCCATTTGTCCAAAACATTTTTAGATTTGGATGTTTTATTATTTTTGGATTTTTTATCAGCATAAGTGTTATAAAAATTAAAAACGTTCCATAAACGCAAAATTGTTTTTTTGTAAAGTTCGTCAACGCCTTTTTCGGAAAAATTAAGATTTTCGCCGCGCACCGCCGGAGAAGAAAGCAGATAAAGCCGCATGGCGTCTGCTCCGTATTTGGAAATTATCTCAGTTGGGTCGGGATAATTTTTCAAACGTTTGCTCATTTTCTGCCCGTCTTCGGCCAAAACAATTCCATTAACAACCACGTTTTTGTAAGCTGATTTGCCGAAAAGTCCGGTTGAAAGAACCAAAAGCGTATAAAACCATCCGCGGGTCTGGTCTATCCCCTCGGCTATAAATTCAGCCGGAAAATTATTTTCAAATTTCTTTTTATTTTCAAACGGATAATGCGCCTGCGCGTAAGGCATTGCCCCGGATTCAAACCAGCAGTCAAAAACATCCGGAATTCTTTTCATCGTCCCTTTACATTTAGAACACTCAAATTCAACCTCGTCTATATATGGCCTGTGAAAATCAAGTTCAAAATTTTCATTATGCGGAATCGGAGAAAAACCAAATTTCACGACTTCGCCTGTTTTAATAAAATCTTCCTTATTTCCTCTCATCTTTAAAGATTTTTTAACATCAGCTCCCGTTGCTCCGGACAACATAAGCCAAACCGGATATTCATGGCTGACAATTAAAATATTTTTATTTTTATATTTTTCTTCAAGTTCGTATAAAAATCCTGTTACTCTGTTTTTGAGCTCATTTAAATTTTCCCCTTCCGGAGGAGTTTTATAAAATTTTTCTTCAAGAGATTTAAAATAATCGTGATACGCTTTCGGTTTTTTCCCGTTAAAAATTCCTGTATTCACTTCACGGAGCCGCTTGTCATAAATTATTTTTGATTTAGACAATCCGATTTCATCCACAAATATTTCCGCGGTTTCTTTGGTTCGCTCAAAATCCGAGGAAAAAATAATGTCTATTTTCTTATTTTTATGTTTTTTCGCTGAAGCTAAAACTTCTTTTTTACCTTTTTCGGTTAAATGAAAATGATTATGTTTTATATTGGAATTGACGATGTTTTGAGCGTTGGTTTCGGACTCTCCGTGACGGATTATAAAATATTTATTGCCTGATTTTTCGGTATTATCTTTAATGTCTTTTACGGAACCAATAACTTTTATTTCCTTGCAATCGCCGCATTTCCAAATCGGCAACGGAGCGCCCCAAAAACGGCTGCGGGAAACCGCCCAATCGCGGGCATCGGCAAGCCAATTCCCAAATCGACCATCCCCTACAAATTTTGGCACCCAATTTATCTTTTTATTATTATCCAATAAACCTCCTTTTTTATTTTTCAAATCAGTGACTTTAATAAACCATGAGGAAGTCGCGTAATTTAAAAGCGGAGTGTCACAGCGCCAGCAATGCGGGTATGAATGAGTAATTTTTTGTTTGCTAAATAATTTATTGTTATGGGACAGCCACTTTAAAATTTCAATGTCGGTTTGTTGCGGATTTTCCTTCGGTTTTACATAAAGTCCGGCAAAATCTTTTATTTCGGGTTTAAACCTGCCGTCCATAGAAACATGCTGGATAAACGGCAAATTTTCCTTTTGCGCCAAATTCATATCATCTTCGCCGAAAGCCGGCGCGATATGAACAATACCAGTGCCTTCTCCCGCGGTCACAAAATCCGCTCCGTAAATTTTCCATCCGTTTTGTTTATGTTTTAATTCACCTTTCTGATAATAATCAAAAAACGGTTTGTATTTTTTGCCGATTAAATATTTACCTTTAAATTCTTCTATAATTTTATATTTCTCATCTTTTAAAATTCCAACTAATCTGTCTTTCGCCAAAATATAATTTTCCTTAATTCCTAATTCATTATTCATTATTCTAATTTTGACATAGTCAAAATTATCGTTTACGGCTAATGCCACATTGCCGGGCAATGTCCACGGAGTTGTAGTCCAAGCCAATAAATAAGTTCCCGGCTCGTCAACCAATTCCGCTTTGACCGTAACCGAAATATCGTCAATTTCTTTATAATTCTGCGTTACCTCAAAATTGGACAAAGTGGTTTCACAACGCGGACATATATGCATTGATTTGTATCCCTCGTAAACCAATCCTTTGTCAAAAAGTTTTTTAAACACCCAAAGCGCGGATTCCGTGTAATCCGCGTCCATTGTTTTATAATCATTTTCCATATCAACCCAACGCCCTATTTTGGGAATTATTTTTTTCCAGTCCCCGGCAAAAGAAAGCACGCGATTTTTCGCGGCCTGGTTAAATTTATCTATTCCAATTTTTTCAATGTCTTTTTTGCTTTTTAAACCAAGTTCTTGTTCAACAACATTTTCAACCGGAAGCCCATGACAATCCCACCCCCATCTGCGCTCAACTTTATAACCTTTCATCGTTTGGTATCTCGGAATCGCGTCTTTTATAATACTTGCCAAAATATGGCCGTAATGCGGGAGCCCTGTGGCAAAAGGAGGTCCGTCATAAAAAACATACTCGCCTTTGGACGCTTTTTTCTTTACGGATTTCTCAAAAATTTTGTTTTCCTCCCAAAATTTTAAAACCTTTTCTTCAATTTCTTTGGGAATGAAATTTTTTATCCTATTAAGCATGCTATTTATTAAAAATAGCCGAAAAAAGCCCTTTTTACAAGAAAATAAAGGCCGCAATTAAAGTAAAACCTAAAACCTTATTTTAAATTTTTTAAAGAAATAAGTCCGGTTATAAAAAGCCCTAAAGAAGCCGCGGCGGAAACCAGGCAATATATGCAAAGCGCTTTTATGACAAAAAATTGAAGAAATGAAAAATAAACGGCAAATAAAGTGCTAAAACAAGAAAGATAAAAAATAATTTTAAAAAGTTTGATATTTTGAGTTTGAAAATATCTTACTGAAATCAAAAAAATCGCCAGATAAAACAATACGCCAAAAAAAGAAAGCGGAATGCCGAAAATCTGGGCGTAAGGCGAATTAGTCACAGTTTCGCAACCTTCAAAAATGTAACAAGTAATAGGACTGCCGAATATTTTTTTAAGCGACAAATAAAGCGCGTCCAAAAAACCGACGAAGCTCAACACCAAAAAAATCCATCCGTAAATTTTTAAATTTTTATTATTCATATATTAAGGTCTCGCGGAGGCCTTATATTTATTTACTAATTTCTTTTTGTATTAAATTCTTAAATTCCTCATAATCGCGAGGATTTGAAATTTGTTTTCCGTTCAAGAAAAACGTCGGCGTGCCCGCCAATTTCTGGTTATAAGCGCTTACGATATTTTTTTGGATTCTATCTTCCACATCCCTTGAATTTAATTCGGTTTGAAATCTATTTATATCTAATCCTAATGTTTGAGCGTATGAAATGAAATTTTGAAGCGCGTCATCGCTCACTGACCATTCGCTCTGTTTCTCAAAAAGAACGTCGTGCATTTCCCAGAATTTTCCCTGCTTGCCCGCCGCTTCCGCGGCTTGAGCCGATAATTTCGCGTATTTATGAATTTGCTCCAAAGGAAAATGCCGGTAAACAACGGCTAAATCATTGAGAAAATCGCGCTCCAGATTTTTTACCATTCCGGAATAATAAGCGCAAGCGGGACATTGAAAATCGCTGTATTCAACCAAAACGACTTTGGCGTTTCTATTCCCTCTTATCCAATCACTTGAATTAACCGGATTTATTAAAGTTCCTTCCGTCTTTTTAGAAACAATTCCAATCATACCCAAAACAATCGCGCCAAGACCTAAAATAATCAAACCCCATATTAAAATTTGTTGAAATTTGTTTGTCATGTTTCAAATTAAAAATGTAAATATCAAAATGGAAAATGACAATGCAAAATGTAAAATTTTAAAAATCCCATAATTTTTTGATTTTAAACTGTAATTTTTATTTTTGATTTTTTAATTTTCAATTTATGAACAGAGCCCCCATCCGCAACTCGGACATTTTAAACAACCCTCCTGTCGCGCCAATTTAGTGTGGCACGCAGGACATTCTTTTAATTCTTGAATTCCCATGCCGGCGGCCGCATTAACGAGCGCCGAAGACGACGCCGGAGAAAGGCCAAGTTCGTTACTTTCCGCTTTCACGCCCGCTTTGTGATAAATCGCCAGCCCTTTGGCTTTTTCGTCTTTCATCGGAATCAAATCACTTTCTTTTGCTTCAACTTTCTTTTCATGTTTTTTAGTAATTCCGTTTAGCACCTGAATTTTTAATGACTTGTCCCTGTAAATGGTAACCCCTTTGCATCCCAAATCATGCGCCAAAACATAAATTTCTTTAATGTCTTCGGCAGTGGCGGTATTTGGCAAATTAGTGGTCTTGGAAATCGCGGAATCGGTCCATTTTTGGAAAGCGGCCAAGACCTTAATGTGATCTTTTGGGGTTATATCCATCGCGGTAACAAAAATTTTCTTCAATTTCGGCGGCATATAAGAAAGATTTTGAATACTTCCGGATAAAGTCACCACATCTTTAATAAGTGCTTCATCCATCAAGCCCTCGCGATGCATTCGTTCTTCAAAAACCGGGTCAACATAATAAAAACTGCCGATGGTGATGTTTTTTTCAAAAACCAAACTGAACACCGGTTCAATGCCGGAAGAACATCCCGCAATCATTGAAATGGAACCGGTCGGCGCGATAACGGTATTGAAAGAATTTCTGATGCCGTATTTCTTGATTTTATTTGAAACATCTTTCCAATCAAAATTCCAAGATTGTTTGTCTTTAAACCCGGAAAACGGCAATCTTCCTTCCTTGAAAAACGATTTGTCAAAATACGGCATCCTGCCGCGCTCCTTGGATAAATCTATTGAAGCGACTTTGGAATGATAGTTAATAAACTCCATCAGCTTTTCCATAAAGGCCAAACCTTCTTTTGAGTTGTATGAAATTTCCAATTCGTAAAGAAGGTCGCCCAAACCCATAAGCCCCAAACCGAGTTTTCTGCTGGAAAGGGTTATTTCTTCTATTTCCTGCAAAGGATATTTATTTATGTCAACAACATTGTCCAAAAATCTGGTCGCAAGCTTAATGTCCGCCTCCAGTTTTTGCCAATCAAAATGAGGATTTTTGCCGCCGTTTTTCTTCAAATAATTCCAGACATTAACCGAACCTAAATTACAACTTTCAAACGGATAAAGTAAAACTTCGCCGCATGGATTAGTGCTTTCAATCGGCCCGAGACCTTTAAGCAAAGGATTGTTTTCGTTAATTCTGTCAAAAAATAAAATACCGGGTTCTGCCGCTTCCCATGCGTGATAAGCGATAAGATCCAATAATTGTTTCGGGTCAATTTCCTTTACAACTTTTCCGCTTTTGGGATTCACCAACTTATACATTTTGTTTTCTTTGAGCGCCTCCCAAAATTCCGGCTTAACCATAATTGAAATATTAAAATTTCTAAGGGCCTTGTTGCCCTCTTTGGCTTTTACGAATTTTTCAATGTCCGGATGGTCGCTGTTTAAAATTCCCATGTTGGCTCCGCGTCTGATGCCGCCCTGCTTGATGACTTCAGTCATATTGTCAAACATCGACATAAAACTTATCGGACCTGAAGCGGAGCCGCCCGTGGTTTTGACAAAATCGCCTTCGGGGCGAAGATGCGAAAAATTATAGCCGACTCCTCCGCCTGATTTAAAAATTATAGCCGCGGCTTTGAGAGAATCCATTATTAAGTCAATAGAATCCTCAACCGCCAAAGTAAAACAAGCGCTTCCCATTCCCAGATAATTTCCAAAATTCGCGAGCGCCGGAGTGTTAGGCATAAATTTCCGATTAACCATCACTTCATAATAAGAAGAAATTTCAGCTTCATATTTGTCAAAATAACTCTTTTTAAACAAATCTAAAAACGCCGGCCAAGAAATTTTTATCTGCCTGTTTTTTGAAAACCTGGAATAAAGACGGAATAATCCTTCGAGATGAAATTGATTAAGCTTATATTTTCCTATGGCGAATTTTCCTTCAAATTTCTTGGGGTCAAAATCTTCAACTCTGTGTTCCGAAGCGCCGCCTCTTTTCTGATAAACTTTCTGGTCGTAAAAAAGCGAAGGTAACGTAGAATGAACAGCTACTCTCGTAAAAAGATCTTTTGGAGATTCAATTATCTGGCTGTCTTCGCTCTTTTTCAGATAACGGCTCGCCAAGACCCTCAAAGCGTTAAGGTCAAATTTTTTGTCAACCTCGTCAATTTCGGTTTTATTCAAAATTTGCTCCTTCTGTTGGCGGATGTCGGCGCGATGTTCACGATAAAGAATATAGGCCTTGGCGATTTTGGCGTGAGCGGTATTAATCAAAACCTGTTCAACCATATCCTGAACTTCCTCAACGGTCGGAATAGCCCCTTTTTTAATTTTTTTTCCTATATGGCTGACGATTTCCTTGGCTAAATTTTCCGCCAATTCCCAATCGGGACTGCCTACCGCGACTGACGCTTTATAAATCGCGTTGATGATTTTTTCTATTTTGAACGGCGCCACCTGACCGTTTCGCTTTTTTATTGATTTGAACATGTGATTTGTAGGTTATTGATTATTTAATAGAATAAATTTTCTTTTCGCCAGTTAGCAATTCATATTGAAGTTCGGTATCGGAAAGCCATTTAGGATTGAATTCCCAAAGTGGCTTGGTTGTAGTCGCGATTAATTCCTTTTGCTTTGTAAATAGATTATACAAATACATTTTTGATTGCTTACCTTCCTTCAGCCACTGCTCCGATATTTGCTGGTTCATTTCAACCACGCCCGTCCAGACAACCCCAGGATGTAAAGTGACATACCCTGTGTTGAAATTCACGGGTCCGGTTATGCCGATATCCATATCACTGGGCATCTCAAATACTTGATAAGACCAATCCTTGGAATCAACACGAATAAAACCCTTTGTATACGCTCCGTCAAATATATCGGCCCAGAAATATTTTCCGTCATCTGTCCATTTTATCAATCCTATACTGCCAACCACTTCTGGATATTTTTTGGTTATATCCTTAAGTTTGACGGACAAAACGTCATTTTTTGTGTTTGTGTCTTTTATTACAAGAGCATAATCGTCTTTGCCGAGATAGCTTTTGATGAGGACTATGATTTTTTCTGAGGGGTCTACACGGAAATCAGAACCAAATCCACTACCCGATATCGGACCTGACAAAAATACTAAAGATTTTCCCTTACCATTATAATCGTATTGCCATAATTCAATTTTGTAGTTTGATAAATCATCGGGAGATGTTATCTTTTTTATATAATCATAATTAAAATCTCTTGCCGCATATACACCGCATTTATGTAATTCTACCGGATGGTAATGATTGGGTATTGGTATTTCAATTTGAAATTTATACCTTTCTTGCCCATTTTTTTTATCTGAAATAATTATATCCGCGGTGCTAACTTCATTTTGCTTTTTATTTATTTTATAATCCGCGATCTCATTTTCACTTAAACATTTATTTTGAACAATCTGACTATTATTAAAAATTACAATTTTATTGTGATAAAAATAATAAATGCCAAAACCCAATCCACTAACTAATAAAAAAATTGGAATTATGAATAAAATTTTCTTCATGTCTATTTAATTAGAATACTAACTGAATAAGATATATTGTCGTCTAATATAATTTTCAATTGCCAGAATCCTTGAGACATCAAATTTGTATCTAAATTATAAATATACTGATTATCTGTATTGTCATAACGGAATTGATTATTGTTATCGGCATTACTTGAAGAAAAAGGAATTTCATCATTTCCAACAATGCCATTTTGAATTTTTGTGATATAAAGTTTGGCTATCGCGGTAGAAATAAAATTATCACTGACGTCTGTTAACCTGAATTTAACGGGTATAGTTCGGCCCAATTTATAAACACCGACTCCATCGAATTTTATATCGGAATAGTTTACCATTAATTTATTATTTGTAATAAACATTAAAAATTATTTTGTAAATTTAAACGAGGCGAGAATTTGATTATATATGTATTCGCTTATATAAGGACATGAATATTTATTATCCGAGAAAGGGTCTAAATTATTCATACATTTTCCCGTTGGTGAATCATTCACATCGCCTGAAAAAGTTAAATTATATATTTTACCACTCTTAGAAAGATAAATATGTTTATTACTCACCATGCAACAGCCAGAAAAACCTTCAATACCCGTTACGTTATCAATTATTACATCTTTTTTATTTCCCAAAATAATTTCTATATAATTTTTATCGTCGTATTGACATTCTTCATGATGTTTTTCAAGAAACTTAGTTCCAGAGTTTAACCAATCATCCAACGATAAGCTGTCTGCGTTTTCGTAAACATCGACTGTTACCACTTCTACTTTGAACTTGGTGGACGGGTCGATTAAACTCGTTTCATGCAGAATTCTATTAGATTTTAACTCTTCTTGGAGAAGATTCTTACAAGCTTCGCCAGTGTCGGTAAAAGTATAGACAGGTAAGTCTTTATCCTTAAGAGTGAGGTTTGGTGGATACCGAAACTCAAACCCCCATTCCTTATTTGTATACGTTTTTAAATCTGATGTGGCGCTACTTGCCTGAACAGATGAAGTTGGAGAAGGGGCTGGAGTTATGGAAGACGGCAATTGATCTTGAACTGTACGATTTTTAACAATCACCCACCCAATCAAAACAATAGTGAAAATAATTACGTAAAATAAAACTTTTTTAATTTCCGTTAATTGCATAAAATTTATTTTTCTATCTTGTATATTCTTTTTTCACCTGATGGTAATGTATATTGAAGTTCGGTGTCGGAAAGCCATTGGCCATTGAAGTCCCAAAGGGGTTTGGTGGTGGTGGCGATTAATTCCCTTTGCTTCGTAAATATATTATACAGATATATTATTGACTGCTTGCCTTCCTTCAGCAGCTCGTTTCTCAATTGCTGATCCACTTCAACCACTCCGGTCCAGACAAGCCCGGGATAAAGAAGAGTATAGCCGGTATTGAAGTTTAAGGGGCCGCTTACGCCGATATCCATATCGCCGGGCATCTCAAATATTTGATAAGACCAATCTTTTGAATCAACACGGATAAATCCTTTTGTGTACGCTCCGTCAAAGATATCAGCCCAGAAATATCTTCCGTCATCGGTCCATTTTATCAAACCAATACTGCCGATTACATTCGGGTATTTTTTGGTTATATCGTTAAGCTTAATGGATAAAATATCTTCTTTTGTATTTATGTCTTTTATTACAAGAGAATAATCATCTTTGCCGAGATAGCTTTTGATAAGAACTAGGGTTTTTTCCCAAAAATCAACATCAAAATCATAAGAATAATCGCCTTTATAAATTCCATTTTTATCTTTCTCGGCTAATAACAATATACTGTTACCGCTACCACTATACTGATACTTCCACAATTCAACTCTAAATCCTGGATCTTGATTAGATTTTTTAGGATTGTAATTAAACATCCGAATTACATAAACTCCGCAAGTATGTAATTCTATTATTGATGATTGCCCCTCTCGTACATTATCAATACGAAAATTATGCTTTATTTCGTTAGTATCCCTATCTTTAATATAAACAATTAATGGGATTTGAGGCATTTTTATTTCTTTTGCATATCTTCCATCAATTGGATAATCGGCAAATTCATCTTTTTCTAAACAGAAAGAATAAATTTCTTGTGTAATTTCATCATCATTGGATTTCTCAACTAGTTTTTTTGAATATAAATTTAAATAATAAAAAGTTCCTATACTTAACAACATAAATGTAATAATTATTATTACGATGATTTTAATTGACGGTTTCATTTTTATTACCGAAGAAATATTAAAACTGTATTAGTTGTTCCATCTCCTAAATCAACGCGTAATCGCCACGCGCCTTGAGATAAAGAAGAGGTGTTAAGATTAAAAATATATTGATTGTCTATGGGGTCGTAACGGAATAAATTCCCGGTATCTGCAGCAAAAGTAGAAAGTGGCATCTCTTCAGTCTCTACTACACCATTAGATATCTTGGCCACAAAAAGATGCGCAGCAGCGTTTGTTATAAAAGCACCGTTCACATCCGTTAATTGAAACTTAACCGGCAGAGTGCGACCTAGTTTATATATACCAGTGCCATCATTTTTAATTGGCGACAAATAACCAGAAAAATTGTATATCACATCAAAATCTATAACTTCCGTTGTAATATTACCAACATAATCTTCCGCAACAATTTTAATTTCAAAGCTTCCAATTTCATTAAAAATAATGGACTGCTCATTAGTAATAGGCTGACCGCTAAGAGTTGCTTCCAATCTAAACACTCCTACCCCCGCATCTCGGGCGGAAAATTCAAACAGAATTGAATTTGAATTTAAAACATAATCTTTATTTATTTGAGTATGAAAAATAACCGGCGGTGCTGTATCCACTGGGACGAATGCGGTATTTTGAGAAGAACTGCTGTTGAAATTCAAATTATAATCCGCGGATAAATTCAGTAATGTGTTCCCGTAAAGATTTTCCGTTTTAGAATCACCATTATTATCGTAAATAACGGAGGTAACCGCATAACTTCCAATTCCGGTGCCTATCACTTTTACATTATAATTACCGCTAAGCGGATCGGGAATATAAAGGGTTTTTACCCGATGGATTGAATTTTGATCAAGCGGCACATCGCTGCTGACAATCGGCCCGTCTGATGAATAACTTGCGCCTGGAATTTCGCTATAATCTGTGTTTGTAATCGGGTCAGTTCCTAATTTTTTCCCTTGGGGGTCTGTAATAAGATATTCAGCCGGAGAAGCAAGGTAAAGATACATTGAGGCTGAAATTTTTTGAGGAATAGCGGAATAACTGAAAAGATTGGCGGTATCAAATTTATTGCTATATCCGCGAACATATTGCGCGGAATTATCGTCATCATTAAGCGTTTTAGTGTTATACCAAGCCGGGTCTTTTACTCCATATGTGGCGGCAAGTTTATTATCAATAACAAAATAATGACCGAACCGACCGGAATACACGATTATCGGCTTTGCGGAATCTAAATAATTATTTATTATCGCGCTGTCAGCGGTGGAAGAAGCATTATAAAAATCCAAAACTAAATAAGTTTTTTTAACTCCGTTTTCAATGTTGCCCAAATACTCCATCGCCTTACCCCAAATCAAACTACCGTTTACATCGGGATTTGCGCTTGTAAGATACCCTTTATTAGTTGTAAGCCAACTATTAATGCTTTGAGGATTAACATCCGTGCCGTCAATTCCGGAATTAATATTATAATATCTGCCCAGCATTACCATTGAAGTGATGGCGCAGCCGCATTTTGCGATTGTCGCTCTTTCAGCTCTGGCGCAAGAGTATTTACCAATGTTACCAGTCGCATAATCTAAATCTGCCCAATTGTCTGTAGCTTCATCCGACGGATATGATGACCTCACTTGCGTGTACAGCGGCACCGTATGCACCACAAAATCCGCATTCTCCGCTGTTCCAAATTCCTGCCAGTCGGAAGCATATCCTTGTAAATCTACGACTCTGACTTGCCAATGATATGAACCACCCATGAGGCCGGACGCAGCAAGAGAAGCAGTACTGCCTGAAGCGATAAATGTACTACTTGCAGTTGGCTGACCTGTAAAATTCCCATTATTTTCAGTAGTCTGCCGCAACTCAACTTGCATTTGCACGTCATTACCAAGAGGGCTTGATGGTATTCCTATAAATATTACTATGTTTTCTGTGGTTGTACTCGTCTCGTCAAGTGGAGCCGCGCCATCTGATTTAAATTGACCTACATTTTTCACTATCGGCTGTGGCGCCGTTCCCACAACATTCATCCTCAAATCATTATTGGTGAGGAAATTCCAGGTGCCATACTGCTGCTGGTAAATTTTACTTGAGGTAAGGTCCTCTCCTCCGGCTCCCAAAAGCGTAATAAAACAATTAAATCCCGAATATTCACTCTCAAGAATCAAGGTGTAGTATTTATCTGCTTCAAGGATGGTGGTGCCGTCAAAGTTCCAAGTAAGGGGGAGAAAATCGTAGAAAGAGCCGGTGGGCGTGTCTTTCGATGTGGCAATGAGAGTTGCCGGCAGGCCATCGGCATTGTTTGGTTGAAGAGTGTAAATCTTCGCTCTCACGGGAAATTTGCAGTTCCCGTATTGGCCGTAAAGCTCAATGGAGTTCAAGAAGCCCCTGTTTGAAGTCAAAAAAGTTGAAGCAATGACCGGAGAATACCAGGCATTAACGCTAGCGACATAGGACTGACCGTTAGATTGGTAATAAATAACATTGACGGGAACGTCATTCACTGCATCAACAAAAAACATTCCTCCGTCTTTCCAGTCGGAAAAGTTCCCCGCGGAATCAATTGCTCTGGCACGCCAATGATATGGAGCGTCTACAAGGTCGTAATCGAATGTCACAGCCGTATTACCCGAAGCAATGTATGTGCTCTCGATAATTCCTCCGTCAAAATTACCAGTAAATACTTCGTCTGTCTTGCGAACCTCTACCTGAAGTTTTATAGAATTATTTTCTGAGTTGGTGAGGAAGGCCGAGAACGCCACGGTATTCTCTCTTGTGGTGTCGCCTGTTAAAATCTGGGTTAAGCCGTCTGATTTTAATTGCTTTAAATCCCTTAATAAAGATTTACTGCCGTTTATGCTCATCCTCAAATCATTATTGGTGAGGAAATTCCAGGTGCCATACTGCTGCTGGTAAATTTTACTTGAGGTAAGGTCCTCTCCTCCGGCTCCCAAAAGCGTAATAAAACAATTAAATCCCGAATATTCACTCTCAAGAATCAAGGTGTAGTATTTATCTGCTTCAAGGATGGTGGTGCCGTCAAAGTTCCAAGTAAGGGGGAGAAAATCGTAGAAAGAGCCGGTGGGCGTGTCTTTCGATGTGGCAATGAGAGTTGCCGGCAGGCCATCGGCATTGTTTGGTTGAAGAGTGTAAATCTTCGCTCTCACGGGAAATTTGCAGTTCCCGTATTGGCCGTAAAGCTCAATGGAGTTCAAGAAGCCCCTGTTTGAAGTCAAAAAAGTTGAAGCAATGACCGGAGAATACCAGGCATTAACGCTAGCGACATAGGACTGACCACTGGGTTGGGAATAAAAGGCGAAAGGGGCGGAAGCCAAAACAGGCAAACTAAAAGCAAAAATAATTATTGAAAATAAGAGAAACTTTTTCATGAAATTAAGTATAAACCAAGGCGTCCAAAATCCCAAATTCCAGGCACTAAATCCCAAACAATAATTTTTATCTTCTTTTTCTTCTTAAAAACGCCGGAATTTCCCATTCTTTTTCTCTTTCGTCTTCTTCATTTTTTATTTCCAAATGAATTTTTTTTCCTTCTTTCTTGATTTCTTTTAATTCTTTGTCAACTTTAGATTGTTTTTCCTCTTTAACGAAAGGCAGATGGACTGCGTCTGCCGTTGCCTCATCATTTGAAGTGAAAACATTGGATATAAATCTTTCTTTAAGAAGAATATTGGTAAAGCCGGCCGCTATAAGTGTGACTTTTATCTGTCCTTTATTAATTTTTCTGTCAAAATAAGTTCCGAAAATTATTTTAGCCGAAGAATCGACATGCTCGGATATTTTTTGGGCTATTTCATTGATTTCGCTCATTTTCATGTCGTTTCTTCCGGAGATACTGAACAAAATCCCTTTGGCGCCTTCAATGGAAATTTCAAGCAAAGGCGAATTGATGGCAAAATCCGCGGCTTTCAAAGCGCGTCCCTGGCCCGAAGCCACTCCAATGCCGACCATGGCGGAGCCGGCGTCCCTTAATATTGATTTAATGTCCGCAAAATCAATGTTTATAATGCCCGGAATAAGGATGAGTTCAGAAATGCCTTTGACAGAATCCCTTAGTACACGGTCAACTTCTTCAAATGCCTTTAAAACAGAAGTATCTTTGTTAATTATGGAAAAAACTCGGTCATTGGGAACCGTAACCAAAGTATCAACCCTGTCTCTTATTCTAATAAGCCCTTCTTCGGCAATTCGGGCTCGTTGACCACCTTCAAAAGAAAATGGCTTAGTCACTATGGCTACGGTTAAAATCCCCAACTCCTTGGCGATTTCAGCCACAACAGGAGCGGCTCCGGTGCCTGTGCCGCCGCCGAAACCGGCGGTAATAAAAATCATATCCGCGTCTTTAATGGCATCAGTGATATCAGAGCGGTTTTCTTCTGCCGCCTGATGGCCCAAATCCGGATTCATGCCCGTGCCCAGTCCCCTTGTTAAACTCCGGCCAATATAAATTTTTTTCTTTACCGAGCAATAATGAATATCCTGTACGTCAGTATTAATGGCAATAAGTTCCACGCCACGCGGAACGTCATTTTGCATTCTTGAAACAGCATTACAGCCCGCGCCTCCTATGCCGAGAACTTTAATTCTGGCGAATGCCACGTCTTTTGCTTTAATTTTGATCTTTTTAGGTTTCATCTTATGGTTTTAAATTGTCCAAAAATCTTGAAAAAAATCCTTGGAGGGCAACGGGTTTTAAACGAAGGCCGCAACCGTGAATTAAAAGCCCCAATGAAAGCGCCAGTTCCAAGTCATCAAGTTTTGAAACAGTGTCTTGATTAGCGCTGTCAAATATACCCAACTCCGGAGAAGCCATATGAACCGGCAATTTCAGTTCATGTTTTGCCAAATCAATAATGCCGCTTATTTTAGCTCCCCCGCCGCATAAAACCGCGCCTGCCGGAAGCTGAGTTTTGCCCAAAAGTTTCAGCTCATTATGAATCAACTCAAAAATTTCAGCAAGCCGAACTTCAATAATTTCCGAAATAAATTTTTTAGTGACGACAGCTTTAAGTTTTTCATCTAATTCATGGAGGTCTATTTTTTCTTTTAATGAAACATCTCGGGCAAATGCGTGACCATAAGCAATTTTGACGCGTTCAGCGGCGTCAATTGACGATTTTAACGCGATAGCCAAATCATTGGTTATATTGGAAGAACCCAACGGAAACACTTTGGCGGCAATCAATTTATCTTCTTCAAAAACCGCCATTGAGGTGGTGCCAAAACCGATGTCAATTAAAACCGAACCTAATTCTTTGTGGGTCCGATTCAAAACCGCTCCAGCCGCGGCAACCGGGCTGTAAACGATTTCAATCGCTTTGCCGCCGGAGATTTCAACGCTTTTTAATAAATCATTTAGAGTTGGAGTAAAAGCGTCAACAATCAAACTGTTGACTTCTAAACGGGCTCCGTTCATGCCTACTGGATTTTTAATCTGGTCAACGCCGTCAACGATGAATTCGGAAATAATGGTATGAATAATTTTTCTGTTAGCCGATAAACTGACCGCCTGCGAGGCCTTTATCACTCTGTCAACGTCATCAGAATAAATTTCGCTGTCAGCTCTCGAAACCGCAACAATGCCGCGAGAAGTTTGAAGTTGGACATTTTTACCGCCGAGATTTACGTAAATGTTTTTTAAAGCGCCTTTGCTGATGTTTCTGATTTCGCAGAAAACCTTGGAAATCGCTTTGGTCGCTTCTTGAGAATCCACAATTTCGCCTTTTCTGACGCCAAATGAAGGAAAAGAAAAAACGTCAATTAAATGAAGCTTGCCGTGTTTTCCGATTTCAGCAACCAAGGCCTTAATTTGAGACGAACCTAAATCTAAAGCGGTAATGTACATAATTTAAAAAATTTTTAATTTTTTACTGACTGATTTTTCTTTTACTTCCATTTTTATCGCGTCGGATTTTCTGATATGGTCATACCCGAGTAAATGTAAAATTCCGTGCGCAATCAAAAATTCTTTTGAAATTAGTTTGTCTTTTTGCTCCATATTTAAATAAATTTCCCCAATTTTTTTCCCTGACGAACGTTTGGCAATCGGGGAAGAAATGAAATTTTTCGGTTCAATAAAACTCAACACATTTGCGGATTTATTTTTATTCCTGAATTTCTTGTTTAAAAATTTCATCGTTTTATTATCCGCCAAATAAACATCAACCGAAATTCTTTCTTTCTTTAAAATTTTCAGAATTTTCAGCGTATTTTTTTTTATTCGGTTTTCAAATTTTTTAAACTTTTTTTGAAGGGCGACGGCCGAAACTTTATTAGCCATTTTCTGTGATTTTAGAAAAATTTTAGCAGAAGTCGCGTTAAAAAACAAATCCCCGTCACCTTTCAAATACGGCATTTTCATAAAACCTTTTACAAAATTTACGTTTTAAACCAAAAATCAACGTTTACTTTAAAATCCTTGTTTTTCAAGTAAAATGTCTGGGTTTTCGGTATTTGAAAGGTGCGGGGCAAGCCCGTTTTTTACAAAAAATGAGGGCATCTCGCCGTCAAAGATAAAAAAACTACACCAATCCGCCGCCCAAAAAATGGTAAATCGCCAAAATAACGGGAATAACCAGTTGAAACCCGAAAAAAATGAATAAAAGAAGGAGAAAAAAGCCGTATTGGCTCAAAAACGCCTGAAATTTTTCCGTTCCCTTTGGTAAAATTGAAAATAAAATTCCAGAACCGTCAAGAGGCGGCAGAGGCACAAGATTAAAAACCGCCAAAACAACATTTATTAAAATAATAATGTTTAAGAAAATTATTAAAGGGCCGCTGAAGTAAAAGGTAGTTGTTGAAACGATTTTCAAAAATATCGCAAAAACAATTGCCATTAAAAGATTGCTTAACGGCCCTGCCAAAGCGATTAAACCGCTGTCTCTTTTGACGTTTTTCAAATTCATAGGATTAAAAGGAACAGGTTTAGCCCATCCGAATAAAACCGGACTTCTGGCAATAAAAAGAAAAAGCGGCAAAAGAACTGAGCCAAACAAATCAAGATGCTTTAAAGGATTTAAAGTTAATCTGCCCGCATCCTTGGCGGTTTTGTCTCCCAAGCGATACGCGACAAACCCGTGGGAAATTTCGTGGATTATCACGGAAAACAACAAAACTATAAGTTGAAAAACTGGAATAATAAAATTGGACATAAATTTACTTAATAAATATTAAATGATTAGAATAATGATTTTTGAATTTCCGATTCTTTTTGCTCTTCATCGCTAAAAATTTTAATAACTCCATATTCGCCGTCATAGCCCGGCCGGATTTTTAAATTGCCTTCGCGGACTCTTTTTATTCCTTCAACAACTCTCAGGTCAGCCGCGGATTTCAAATCATTTAAACTGACGTCCATTAAAATTTTCAATTCCGAATCAAACGCTTTTATAAGCTTATCATATTCTGTTTTCACTTTTTTGGAAACCGCTCCTACGCCGAACGCCTCGGCGATTATTCCATCAAGCTGAACCAAATTATAATAAGGCGCGCGATTGTCTAAAAAACGATAATTGCCGTTGCTTTGAAGATTAATTTTTCTGTCCGCCAATTTTTGAACCCTGTTCAACACGCCGATTGTGAGCGGCCTGCCGCATTTTGGACAAATATTTTTGTATTTTTCTGTTTCTTCCGGAGACAAAACAATTTCGCAATCCCTGTGCCCGTCATAATGATATTTTCCTTCTTCGGGAAAAAATTCTATTGTCGCCACGAATTTTTGTTGTTGGTTGTTTGTTGTTTGTTGTCGGTTAGCGGGCGCTCCGCTTTTTATAGCTTCCATAATTCCGTTATAAGAAAGTTCTGTGTCAAAAATATTCGCTTCCCTGCCGATTTTTTGAAACGAATGGCTGTCGGAATTGGAAATTAAAGCGATTTTATCCAATTTTGACAATCGCCAGTTCATTTCCGGGTCGCTTGAAAGCCCTGTTTCAATCGCAAAAATTTTATCGGCGTATTTGCCGAAACATTCTTCTATGGAATCAAATCCGGACATTGAACCGAAAATGGAAAACCACGGAGTCCACGCGTGCGCCGGAATTATCGCGGCGTCATTATCAATTTCAAAAACGATTTCCGCCAGTTTTTCGCTATCCAGTCCGATAATCGGCCGACCGTCGGAATTTAAATTACAGCTAAGTATAATAAGCTTATTTCTCAAATTTTCAGCCGCTTCAATTGACGGCATAAAAACCAAATTGTGTATGCGCCTGACTTTTCCGGCTCTCGTATAAATACTTGATATTTCAACGCTTAAAATAAATCTCGTTTCGCTAAAATTGCCTTTTATAGTCGGTTTTTTGTAGTCCGACTTCAATTTAAAAAGCCCGGGCTCGGCCGGCTCTAATTTTTCTTTGATTTCTTCAAGCCATTTCGGATGAGTAAAGTCCCCGGTTCCCATCACTAAAATTCCTTTTTCATCGGCAACACGGTCAATTTCTTCCAAATTCATATCCTTGGAAGTCGCCCGGGAATATTTAGAGTGGATATGAAGGTCGGCGATAAAACGCATACTCAAGCAATTTTCGCGGATATTACGGCAACGGTTTTCTTTTTAATGTCTTCAATAAGTTTTTTATCCTCTTTTAATTTTTCGCGGGATTGTTCCAAACCGACGCCAAGCTTTGCATCCTCAAAAGAATAAGTGTTTCCATTTTTAGCGATTGATCCGTATTTAATGCCGGCATTTAAAACGTCGCCGGCAAGAGAAATTCCTTCGCCGTACATAATATCAAATTCGGCATTCCGAAAAGGAGGGGCGACTTTATTTTTGACAACTTTGGCGATAACGCGATTTCCCACAACTTCCTCGCCTTTTTTAATCTGCGCGTTTCTTCTGATGTCTATTCTGACCGAAGAATAAAATTTCAAAGCGCGGCCGCCGGGAGTAGTTTCCGGATTGCCGAAAACAATGCCGATTTTTTCGCGAAGCTGGTTGATGAAAATAATCAAAGTATTTGATCTGTCAGCCAAGGCGGTAATTTTTCTAAGCGCTTGGGACATCATTCTTGCCTGAAGACCCATATATTGAGCGCCCATTTCGCCGTCAATTTCAATCCGCGGAGTAAGCGCGGCAACGGAGTCAATAACAATAATGTCAATAATTCCGGAACGCACCAAACTTTCCAAAATATTCAACGCTTCCTCGCCGCAATCGGGCTGTGAAATCAAAAGTTCTTTTACATTAACGCCCAATCTTTTCGCGTATTCCGGGTCAAGCGCGTGCTCGGCGTCAATAAAAGCCGCCCGGCCGCCTTTTTTCTGGGCTTCGGCAACGGCATGCAAAGCCAAAGTGGTTTTACCGGAACTTTCAGGACCAAAAACCTCAACAATTCTTCCTTTTGGAAAACCGCCTATGCCCAAAGCCAAATCAAGCGAAAAAGAACCGGATGAAATTGCGGAAACATCCATCCTTTTAGCGTCGCCTAATTTCATAATCGCGCCGTCGCCAAACTTTTCCTGCATCAATGAAATAAGTTGGTCAATATCTTTCGCTTTTTCGCCGTCTTTTTTAATTTCTTCTTTTTTTACCATAATTATATAAATTTAATTATTGTTGTTGATATATCACTTTTCTCGTTATTATAACCTCTTTTCCTAATAACCTCTTAACTTTAAATTCAATACTGTTAATGCCGGGCTCAAGCGTGAATTCTTTTTGAAAATAACCATTTTTGTCGGTCGGAATTTCTTCGTTATTTACCATTAACTTATCCTGCGGGTCAACGAGGCCTCTTAATTCAATAAAAGAAATGTTGGTTATGAAATTATCCGCCGAAGGATTGTTTATTTCAAGCGATGGCGCCCCTAAAAATTGACCGGCTTTAAAGAATAAAAAAATTATAACAAAAATTCCCAAAATCGCAAAAATCAAATTACGTTTTTTAAAACGTTTTAAAGCAAAACGATTTTGAGGTAGTTTATCGGCCTCTCCCGAAGTTTTCAAATTCAAATTCTTTTTATAAACCTGCCAAAGCTCATCGCCGTCCAAATTGAGAACCTCGGCAATTTTTATAAGATAGCCGCGGACGTAAGGTAAAGCAGGAAGCTGTTCAGGTTCCTCGTT
>ERZ1292625.2064-Hain-H41-01um-R1-2064-length-20043-cov-8_pt1 | contig 20043 bp, 15 predicted proteins | sample MGYA00564400_ERZ1292625 | MGnify/ENA primary metagenome ERZ1292625 (study PRJEB36523, sample SAMEA6512639) | groundwater metagenome | collected 2019-01-08 | study: AquaDiva: Metagenomics assemblies of 32 groundwater samples
GGTAACGGCTTAATCGCTGCGGCATCGACTTGCGCAGAAGTATTGGAAAAAAGCTTTGGGTTTAAAATTGAATTCATAAAATAATTGCTCCTTAAAAAATGCCATAAAGAGCAGGGGGATCAATCCCAGCTTCCCTACGGCGGCATTATCCGCGTCAGGTATTAAGGGACTTTCTCACCAGAAATCAGATAATTCTGAAAACGGACCCCTAGCCGATGCTGTGAAGCTAATGGAAATATGAAATAATTGCAAGTCTTACTCTATAGAATTAAAAAAAACGGATGGTTACAATGAATCTCGAAGAAACTCGATCTATTATGGTAGTACAGCAAATTCGTCCATGGTATGTTTTGGATGATAGTGTTTTGGATATGTTATACAAAATTAAACGTGAAGATTTCGTCCCCTCTGAAAATCGCTCACTGGCTTTTGTTGATATGGAAATTCCTTTGGGATATGGACAAATCATGCTCGCACCCAAGGTTGAAGCGCGTATTCTACAAGAACTTAAAGTTACAAAAAGCGATAAAATTTTAGAAGTGGGTAGCGGCAGCGGCTATATGACTGCGCTACTAGCTGAAAAAGGCGATCACGTATACAGCGTGGAAATCTTGCCGGAACTTAAATCACTGGCAGAGAAAAATCTAAAAAAGTATAACATCCAGAATGTCACGCTTGAACAAGGCGATGCGGCGCAAGGATGGACTAAACATGCCCCTTATGATGTCATCGCACTCACCGGATCGACTCCGGTATTGCCGGAAGTTTTTAAACAAAGCTTGAATATTGGCGGTCGCCTGTTTGCGATCGTCGGAGAAGATCCCGTCATGCAAGCGTTGTTGATTACACGTACCGGATTAACTGAGTTTACAACTCGCAATCTTTTTGAAACCAGTATCCCCCCCCTGATGAATGCACAACAACCGGAAAAATTTTTATTTTGAATCTCGAAAAAAACTTAGCGGTGATCATTATCACAACGAGCCTGCTATTGGTACCGTCTCATTGATTCCGAAATTATCGGAAATCCGTATGAAATCGTGGCAACTGGTTCTAATTGCATTCATCACTGCCTTTTGGCATCCCCTACTCACAGCAGCGGATTTAATGGGAGTATACCAAGATGCATTGGCACACGATGCACAGTACCGCTCAGCACGAGCTGCTTATGAAGCAAGCCAAGAAAAAACCACCCAGGGCCGGGCCGGTTTTTTACCGAATATTGCATTCTCTGCCAATCGTAATATTCAACAAATCGATGTAGGAAGAATTTCTGCCGCAGGAGGATTAACGACCAATCCTCCTGAGAATACTATCCATACGGGAAGCCTCGTTTTGACGGCAACGCAGCCGTTGTTTCGCATGGAAAACATCATTATCTATCAGCAATCCAAAACAGAAGTCAGTCGGGCCGACGCGCAATTTATCGTGGCTGGACAAGATTTGATCCTACGCGTTTCGCAAGCCTACTTTGATGTATTGGACGCACAAATCGATGTGGAAGTCGCCGAAACACAAAAAAAAGCCATCCAAAAACAATTGGAGCAAGCCAAACGTAATTTCGAAGTAGGTACTGCCACTATCGTTGACACCAATGAAGCGCAAGCACGTTACGATTTGACGCTATCGCAAGAGATTGCCGCGCGAAATGCACTGGAAATTCGGAAACGTACGCTACAAAGCGTCACGACCCGTTTTCCTGAAAACCTAACGGGCACAAAAGAAATCATTTCCGAGTTGGCTGGATTGAAATACAAGACCATGGATGAATGGGTGCAAGCCGCTGAAGCACAAAATTTTACGCTAAAGATACAGCAGGCCGCTTATGAATTAGCACTCCAAGAGGTTAAAAGAATCAATGCACAGCATTATCCAACGTTAGACTTGGTTGCCCAATATAGTGACCAAGCCAATGTTGGCGCGGCAATTACCGGTCGTGGTATCGATCTCACATCAAAATCCATTGGTATACAACTCAATGTCCCGATATTCCAGGGCTTTTCGGTACAATCCCGTGTCCGTGAAGCAATAGCATTAAAAGAAAAGGCCTATCACGATTTGGAAAGCACCCGGAGAAACATTACCTTACAGGCACGCCAACAATTCTTGAATGTTACCAACGGTATCGCGCAAATCAATGCATTGAAACAAGCTTATAAATCCAGCCAAACGCAACTGGAATCAACAATGCTGGGTCAACAAGTTGGCGTCCGTACAGAGGTGGACGTTTTAAATGCACAGCAACAAACGTATGCTGCCAAACGCGACTTAGCCAAAGCCTATCATAGCTATTTAATGTCACGATTACGTTTAACCGCAGAAACCGGTGAGTTAGATGAAGATGCACTGATACAAATCAATGCCATGCTGGTAAAATAATTATTCTTGTGAAATTAAATTTCGCAGTCCAATTTATTGAATTAGTTGTTGATAAATTACGGGTAATACATGAGAGAGCCGGTCTGGCCGAGCTACAATGGTATAACCACCTCTACCGAATAGATAGGGAAAATAATCCTGCGCTTTGTGGTCTATCGTAATCCCAAATACGGACAAACCCGCATGGCGGGCTTCAATGATAGCTTGTCGAGTATCTTCAACACCATAACGACCTTCATAATAATCAAGATCATTCGGCTTGCCATCGGTCAGGAGCAGGAGTAGGCGATGTCGCTCTGTACGACGTTTTAGAAGCTTGCTGGTATGGCGTAAAGCCGCGCCCATACGCGTGTAATACCCAGGACGCAATGCTGCGATACGCCGAAGTAATCGGGCATCAAACGCTTCGGTAAAGTTTTTTACTTCTGTAACGCGCACATAATCCCGCTTGCGTGACGTAAACGCGTAAATGGCGAATGTGTCTCGGCAGGTGGCGAGTGCTGTTGCGAGCGTTATTAATGCTTCCTTCTCGATATCAAGAATTCGTCTGCCACCAATCCAGCTGTCAGTGGACAAGGAGACATCCATCAGAATAGCGACGCTCAAATCACGAGACTGTTGCCGCGCATCAAGGTAAACTCGATCTGAGCTATTGCCAGTTGCATGCAAATCGCATCTTGCGCGTACTAAAGCATCCATATCGAGTTCTGCTCCATCCAGTTGACGATGAAGTTTTTCACGTTTTGGTCGCAGTGCTTCAAATTGACGGCGGATTTTACGAAAACGCTTTCTCGCTTGAAGATCAGGTTCCCATTGTTCAGCACTTTCAGTCGCATGTTGGAAAATGATCCGGCATTGTTGAGCGTGATACTGTTTCCGCCTGAAATCCCATTCCGGATAAACAAGTTCAGAAATCAATATCTCCGGATTGACATCGTCTGGCGAGAGATCCAGATCAAACTTCAATCGAGTAGCTGCGCGTTGTTCATTTGGGCTAAGTGTAATTTCTTCCAGCGCTTCAGCGGCATCTTTAGCGTTATCTTCTTCATCGTCCTGCACTGCCCGATTAACATTGACCATTTCGGACCAACTCATTAATTTCTCGAAGCGATTCAATAACAATGGATCATCACGTGTACTTTGATCTTGTTTTTCCCGCCAGCTTTTTTTATTGCGTCGCTTTTCATCGACTTCGGCACTATGTCCTACATCATCATCTAGGGTATCCGGTTTAGTATCCACGGATTTTAGGTCAATATTTATTTTGCCCCACAGTGGTACTGGCAGAAAGGTACGATAATTTTTTTTAGCGCGCCATTGTGTAAAGTCAGGCGCTTGTTGCTGGATAGTTTGTAAAAAAATGTTTCCTAATGCATTCGTACAGGGTTGTCCTCCCAGCATTACCTGAATTACGCTTTCAACGGCTTGTTCTTGCGCCGTCAGTGAGCGGTGTGGCCGCAATTCGAGAATGGCTGCGCAAAGCCTGTGATAGCTCTGAGCTAGCCTCGGATAACGCTGACCAGTATGGGTACTTGTCCAGTAAGCCTGATGCAAAAAAGCAAGATCAGCCTGTAAAGGATCAATAAACTTTAACGACGAATAATCGCGGTTGTTCGCCGTGGCGAAAAATGCGGCGAGCCAAAAATAATGCTGCCGATTTAGATCATTGTCTGGAAAATAATCGAGTGTCTCTGGAAGTAACATACGCTCTGCGTTGCACTCGATTGGAGCGAGCGATTCTTGCATCAGACCGAGACGTTGACGCAGTGTCAAACGATGTTCCGACGATTGCGGCGCTCCTGCAATAATACTCACACCCGGCATGCCGCCCAGTCCACGGAAAAAAATACCGAGCGCAGTGCGCACGCTATCCAGCGATACCGCTACTTCCGGATAATGCTGATAGCTAGGAGACTTGCCAACCATTCGGTGCCATAAATGGCCGGTTTGTTCCTCCAATTCGGTGAATTCAAGCCATTTCATGATTGAATGAACGTTGCGTTAATCAGCTCCAGTAACCCCTGTTTTACTTCTGGATCGTCACACAATGGCTCTACTAAAGCCGCTTCGGCGGCTTGATAGGGATCAAGACCATTCATCAATAACGTGGCGCAATAGATCAACAAGCGTGTAGATACCACTTCTTCCAGATCAACGTCCTTCAATGCGCGTAACCGCTGTGCCAGCGCGGCGAGGGAAATACACTGTGATTCGGGCAAACCACTTTCAGTGGCAATGATTTGAGCTTCGATAGCGGGTGGAGGAAAATCAAAGCTGATAGAAATGAAACGTTGACGCGTACTAGGTTTTAGAGATTTCAGAATGTTCTGATAACCTGGATTGTAAGATACTACCAGCATGAATTGGTGCGGGGCCTTCAGTAATTCTCCAGATCGCTCCAAAGGCAAAATCCGCCGGTCATCTGTCAATGGATGCAACACGACTGTTACATCTTTGCGTGCTTCCACGACTTCATCCAGATAACAGATACCGCCTTCGCGCACAGCGCGAGTCAACGGTCCATCAATCCATTTTGTTTCACCACCTTGCAGCAAATAACGCCCTGTCAAATCCGCCGCAGTCAAATCATCGTGGCAGGAGACTGTGTGCAATGGCCGACCCAGGCGAGCGGCCATATGCGTAACAAATCGAGTTTTACCACAACCAGTCGGTCCTTTAATCAACAACGGTAGACCTTCGCGATAGGCGGTCTCAAACAATGTGCATTCATGACCAATTGGTCGGTAAAAGGGAATTTCCTTTACCTGTGCCTCATGTGTAGCACCGATAGTCTTCTGAACGCCCCTATGATCGATCATCACGTGTTAATGTGTGTGCCCAGATGTCACGACTTGTTCGCGTGCAGGGCCTAATGCCGAATAAATAAACATCAACGCACCAATGATAAAAAATACGCCAGCACCCAAGCGTAGCCAGTAAAATAATTCAATTTGCGATTGTACTTGCATGTACCCCATCTCCAACACGCGTTGCAAATGCGTTTGCAGGATGCCCGCGAATATCAACGCAAATGTAATGCCGACCATGGCAGCATTCATGAGCCAGAAACTCCAGATATTCAAGGCCTGATTAAAAGGCTGTAGTTTGCGTAGTGCAGGTAGCGCATAAGTGAAGAACGCTAGATTCAACATCACATAAGCACCGTAAAAAGCCAGGTGACCATGCGCAGCCGTTAATTGTGTGCCATGCGTATAGAAGTTAATCGACGGAAAGCTGTGCATAAGGCCAAGCAATCCAGCACCAATGAAAGCCATGACCGGACAACCCAGGCTCCAGAGAATAGCTGCTTTGTTAGGATGATCTCGGCCGCTTTTCTTGACCAGATAAAAAGCCCACAGCATCATGGCAAAAAATGGCACGACTTCTAGAAAAGAAAATATGAGGCCGATCCAGTGCCAATATTCTGGCGCACCGATCCAGTAGTAATGATGACCCGTTCCAAGCAAGCCACTGAACAATGAAAAACCGACAATAACATATAACCATTTTTCAATTACTTCGCGATCAACTCCGGTTAGCTTAATGAGCAGAAATGCCAGCATGGCTGCCATAATGAGTTCCCATACACCTTCCACCCATACATGCACTACCCACCACCAATACAGTTTATCGACGGCGAGATTATCGGGATTATAAAACGCAAACATGAAGAAAATAGCCGCACCCCATAAACCCAGCAACAGCACAACAGACACGACCGTTTTACGTCCTTTGAGCACAGTCATGGTGACATTGTAAATAAATATCAAGAAAGCGATGACCATTAAGACCTTGACCCAGAAAGGCTGCTCCAAAAATTCCCGCCCCTCGTGTACGCCAGAAAGATAACTACCTACTGCAGCCAGTGCAGCAAAAACAAAAATGCCTAATTGCAACCAAGCCAGTTTAGGGCTATGGATCTCCCGTTCACTTTCTTCCGGAATCAAAAAATAACTGGCGCCAAAATAACCGAGTAGCAACCAGACCAGCAACGCATTGGTATGAATCATCCGGAAGATATGAAACGGCACGGCTTCCGAAAGAAAATTCGGAAATACGTAAACAGTGCCGGCCAATAAGCCAGCCAAAACCTGAACCAGAAATAAAGCAAGAGCGGCTATAAAATAGGGGAAGGCAAGCCCCTGCGAATGATATTTCATTGACATGTCTCCTAGGGTACATCTGAGTAAATAGAATAGCTTGAAAGATCCTGATGGTTAGCCAGAAATATTGGGGGGCCAGCCTAACGTATTGATACGACTTGTCCATTCGAGAAAATCTATCAGATCATCCAATTCCTGCTCGCTTAAATTGAATTGAGGCATTTGCCGCCGTCCTTCTGTGCGAGTTGGTTGTGCACGCATCCATGCCTTAAGTCCTAATCGAGCTCCCTCCGGGCTCTGCTTGCCACCGTAGCGAATCCAGACATTACCCAATTCGGGAGCAAAATAAGCGCCTTCTCCAAGTAAAGAATGGCAATTAATACAGGAATGACGCTCCCACACATGTTTACCTCGTGCAACCGATTCCGTCAGCGTGGATTCATCAGTCGCCGTGGTAACCATGTAAAAATGGCTATGAATGGTCAAAATCGTAAAAGCTATTAGAAAGAAAATGGAGCCGCCATAGAAAATATTGCGCGCAGCTGATTTCGTTAAATATTCGGCCATATAGCGTTACCCCTCCTTGACAGATAGTAAAAACCTCTTTGATACAAAGGAAATTTATCCATAATTATCAAATGGATATATCATTTTTATCGAATTCGGATTCGATTCTATCTTAAATACTACGAGAATAAAAGCTAAGGAAGCGCCGATAAACTCATCAAGCGAACAAAACACAGAGCGGATGAAATATAAGAAATGAAACCTATCATAGAGATAGATGAATTTTCAAGCATTAATGAACGCAATAACCACGATCTAAAATTTTCTAATTCCTAAACTTCATGCAATTTTAAAGTGTTTGCAGGAATAACTCAGTAAGTTTTCTTGAGACTCTATAGCTTCTCAAACGATCCTAGTTGAGGTTTGGTTTCAGGGATATCACGGATATGTAAATCAAGTTGCGGAAAGGCAATTTCGATATGGTGCTGGTTAAATAACTCGAAAATTCGCGCGTTGATTGCATCTTGAACTTCCACGCGCAGATTAACCATATCAACAAAGACACGCAATTCAAAATCCAGCGTACTAACACCAAATGCCATGAACCAACAAGATGGTTCCGGCTCTTTCAATACCCGCTCATCTTCTTTCGCGGCTTGTAGCAATAATGCACGCACTTGATTGACATCGGATTCATATGCGACACCGACGCGGATAATAAGCCGCGTAATGTTATCGGTTAAAGTCCAATTGGTAAGCTGCCCGGTAATAAATGTTTTATTAGGAATAACGATTTCTTTATTATCAGAATCTAGGATCGTTGTTGCCCTTGTTCGAATTTTAGTCACTCGGCCAGAAAACTCACCGACTGTAATAAAATCTCCTACACGAAATGGCCTTTCAAACAATAGAATAATACCGGAAACAAAGTTAGCAAAAATTTCTTGCAATCCAAATCCAAGCCCAACTGACAACGCAGCAGCCATCCACTGCAACTGTGACCAACGCATTCCAAGAAAACTTAAACCCAGTACTGTTCCTCCAATCACAATTGCATAACGCAGCACACTCGTTATAGCATACCGTGACGCAGCATCAATACGGATATGTGATAACAAACTGATTTCAATTAATCCGGGCAAATTTCTTGCACTGGCCGTTGTTACTGTCAACGCAAGCAACCCAAAAATCAACGTCATTAAGGTCACCGGCTTCGTCGTGATTTGCCCATCCGATCCGGTTTCGCTGAAATGCCATAACTCAATCTCGTCCAGTTTAGTAACTGCAGGCAAAATTGCAACCCAGACCCAAATCAATCCTACAATCAGTAAAGTAACGCGTAATGCACGCAACAAACGGCGTGTCTGTGTATTAACTTGTTCCAAAGTAATATTCTCTCCCAACTCGGGAGTCACAACGCTACTGGATTCCTCAGCCGCTTGGACAGCCGCCAAACGCCGTTCCTCTAAGCGGTGCAATGCTAATCGTCTTTCTCCCAGCAAAAACCATCGTGCCAGCATGCCGCCAATCAATGCAACTGCAACGATTAAACTAAAACTAGCCAAGGCAGATTGCAATATGATTCCAGCCGAATAGATATAGCCCATCATCGCCAGTATCGCCACGAAGATGAAGGCAAGCGGCAATGATCCTCGTAAAAATTTGCGTAAATTCGATGGCTCATTGGTTACGCCTCGAATCACCCAAAGCCGACCCACATCCAGTACACGCCAGAGAACCAAAGCCAGTATGACGCAGCAGGCTACAATCACTATACGTGCTTGCACATCAATGGCTAGATCAACGCGACGAACAAAAGCTAAGACATTGATAAAATAGAGTGGCAATACAATGGCCACAGCAAAGGGCAACCATTGACGCAATACCGTTCGTCTTTGTTTAGTCCACCTAAAGTGCGCATGAGCAAGGCCTTTTTCCTTACTTACCCAGAACAGTAGCATGGCGGCAAATAACGGTATCACCAAATGCATGCACGCTAGACCCAAAGAATGGCTAAAACGTCCTGGACTACCAATACCTTGCAACAATAGTCCTAATAACGCTAGAGTAATAGGGCCTGGCAAGGCCCCTAAAATAGTCCAGATCAATGCTTGTATCGTAGCCGTATAACTATCTTTACGGATTTGATAGGTGTTTTCAGCGAGTGCTTCAATGTGTGACGGTGCACGCCGTCTTAGTTCAAATAATACAATGATGATCAATAAAGAAATCAGCCAGGGTATGGGATATAGATGAAAATTCTGCAGGCTTAATTCCAGCGTCGTGACATAACGCGAGGGCTTAATTAAATCGTAAAAACCTTCGGGTACTTTCTCCAACCACTCGGTATCGACAATGCCATGGCTTGGAATCCACAACAAATGTCGGCTCAGCATTTGCTGTAAATCTTGTGTTACATGAATTTGCTCTTGTAATTCATGTTCACTCTTTTCCAAAGTCGAGATGCGTTTTTGCAACAACGACTCCAACATTATTAAAAGCTCAGCGCGCTTTTGCAACAATGAAACCAGTGCGCGGTGAACATTAACGTCTATTTGCTCCAAACCATTCTTATAAGTAACTTCATGGATCATAGTACGCGCAGCCACATCAAAATCGACCAGATCCCGCTGCTTTTCATTCAACACAATACGTTCCAATCTCAAATCCGCCAAATTATCACGAATGGTCTTCAAACGTAGTTCTAAGCGTACTGTCGGTTTCAACCGCCGCTGCTCTCCCCAAAGCCAGCGACCTACACGTTCATTGATACCCCCCACATCCAGTCTTACGCGACTATCTTGTAAACTGTCCGCGATACGTCTACGCGCATGCTCAATGCTCGTCAAATCGCTTCGATCCTGCACCAATATTTCATTTTGCTGCAGCATCGTCTCGCCAATAATAAGATTCTCATGAGCGGATGAAACCAAAATTGGAATGGAACCAATCAGCTTTTGCTCGTGTTGCGTCAATTTATTGACCAAAGACTCCAATTCAATACGGCCACGATCCGAAATGCGTTGCTGCAGATGTTCCACGCGCTTTTCGTGCAAACCTTGGCGAAAACGTAATTCCCGCAAAGATGTTTCATGGAAACTCTGCCGCTGTGAGGCCGTACTTTGTTCCGCGCTTTGTAGATCCATTGTCGCTTTTAATAAGCGTTGTTCGCTGATACGCCGTAACCGTCGTGCCTCAAATAAAGCAGTCGGTTCATCTTTCTGAATCACTACAGGTAACGACACATCATCCAACATGCGATGCAAAAAGGCCGCATCCTCACTCGTTTGGGTAGAATGCGATATCAATAAAGTCAACTCATGTGTTACTGCCTGTATTTTAGCTTGTATTTCTGCGATAACCGTACGCTCTCGCTCAAGAAACTGTTCCAGCATAAAACCTTCAGCATCCTCAGGAATCCGGTTTGACCATTCCAAAAATTCTTGCTCTCGATTGATAGCCAAAGCCTTTTGCAACTGGTTTATTTTTTCTGGTTGCTCTGCCATTTCGGTTTTCAGCGCGGTTAAACGTTCGTTGATCGCTATGATCTCTTCTTCTTTGGTTCTCGCGCTCTCCAGATGACCCAGGGCCATCTGTTTTTGAGTTTCATCCATAGCACTACGCTCCACCACTTTCTTTGCTGCAGCAATATCTTTTACCAGTGATGAAGACTGTTGTTTCTTAGCGACTGCCGAATACGGAAAAAAAACCGTCAGTGTTAACAAACTGTATATGACTAAAAACAAGAAAAACGTTCTGAATCTGAGCATTGATTGGACTAACATGAATTCTTATGTTTGGAATGTTCTGAAGGATGCTTGTTTTAAAGATACCTTAATTAACTCAAATACAAAAGCCATAGACAGTTAATATTATTGGCTAGGGCAATACAACATCCGTTAAATCCAGATAAATTGCTGTCGTGATAATTGCCTATATTTGTTTTACAAAACCTTAAAAAATCGATTTAATATCAATTAACCATTCGATGATTACTTTTAATGTTTTTTTCAAGTTTCAACTTCTCATGCCTAGAAAACCAAAAAAGAAAATATTTGTCTTGGATACATCGGTTATCTTATACAACCACAATGCAATATATAGCTTCGAAGACAATGATATCGCGATTCCTATTACAGTATTGGAAGAGCTCGATCATTTTAAGAAAGGCAATGACATCAAAAACTTTGAAGCAAGAGAGTTCATCCGGATCATGGATAAATTGTCGTCCAATCATTCACTACGACAATGGATTCCCATTGACCAACCGAACCACGGCTATTTTAAAGTGTGCATGCAAGAAAAAACCAGCGGATTGGATGCGACTCAAGTATTTGGAGAAAATACAGCCGATCATCGTATCCTGAATGCTGTTATTTCACTCAGTGAAGAATATCCAAGCAATAAAATAGTTTTGGTTTCAAAGGATATCAATTTACGACTCAAGGCAAAGTCGCTCAATATCCCTGCAGAAGACTTTGAAACTGGAAAGATTAAGGACCTCGATTCGTTATACACCGGTAAAACAGTCATAGATAAGCTGTCTAAAGAGATTATAGACAGCGTCTATACCAATAATTTTTGCATGCCTGCTGATATAGGTCTGCAAGATCCTATACCCAATCATTATTTTATTCTAAGAAATGCTCGTGCCTCCGTTTTAGTCTTTTATAACCCGGTATCACAAAAAATCGAACGCATCCAAAAAGAATCCGCATTCCGGATTACACCTAGAAACGCCGAGCAAGTGTTTGCTTTGCATGCAATTACGAATCCACATGTCAGACTTGTTACTCTGCAAGGTGTTGCGGGTACAGGAAAGACATTGCTTGCTCTTGCCGGGGCGTTAGACCAGAAAAGGCATTACAAGCAAATCTATCTAGCACGTCCAATTGTGCCCCTTAGCAACAAAGATATTGGCTTTTTACCCGGTGATATCATTTCTAAGCTTAATCCTTATATGGAGCCCCTGTGGGATAATCTTAAATTCATTAAAAGCTTGTTTACCGAAAAAGATAAGGAATTTAAACAGATTACGGATGCTGTTGATCAAGAGAAGTTGAAGATTACACCTCTCGCCTACATTCGCGGACGCAGCATCTCGAATATTTTTTTTATTGTCGATGAAGCACAGAATTTGACTCCACACGAAGTAAAAACGATCATCACCCGTGCAGGAGAAAACACCAAAATCGTCTTTACGGGCGATATTTACCAGATAGATACTCCTTATCTCGATTCCCAAAGCAATGGACTGTCTTATCTCATTGATAAAATCAAGCATCATGATATTTATGCACATGTTCGATTAGAAAAAGGTGAACGATCTAATCTTGCTAATTTAGCTAATCAATTGTTGTAAGTTTGCTAAGTTTACTTACAGTTGAACTCAGCGGAAATAACGCCAAAATAACCGAACGCCTTCTCCTTCTTAAACTTTACTAATACACCGGCTGCTAATGTTAAAATGCCTCTTGAAGCTGGCTAGACAGTCGCCGCTTGCAGTTTTATCAAGCAAGGGGAGGAAAGTCCGGGCTCCATAGAGTGGGATGGCGGCTAACAGCCGTCTGCCGTAAGGCAAGGAATAGGGCCACAGAGACGAACGTATTCAGTTACGGTGAAACGCGGTAACCTCCATCCGGAGCAAGACCAAATAGGCAGGCAATGACGCTACTCGCTGAGCCTGCGGGTGGGTTGCTTGAGCGTGTAAGTAATTACATGCCTAGAGGAATGACTGTTCACGACAGAACCCGGCTTATCGGCTGGCTTCACTTTCAAAATCTACGATCAAGGTCAAGTATTAATCATCAAAACGATATAAAATCAGGCACAGTGTGAATACCAAACGATGGATATGGCCATTTATAATTATTAGTAATGATTTTAAAACTCCTCAATAAAGTATTTAATCGTAAATCATCTCATTACGAATCAGCCGCTCAACCAATCATTATCTCACGCCAACATCACGGAATTCAGCGCCTCCAAATCGCCTCTTGTGCGTTGAAAATCGTTACACAACTCCAACAAGCTGGTTATAACAGTTATATCGTGGGTGGCGCAGCTCGCGATTTACTATTTGGTTTTACCCCGAAAGATTATGACGTCGCCACCAATGCAACACCAGAGCAAATAAGGCGTATTTTTCGTCGATCACGTATTATTGGACGGCGTTTCAGGCTTGTTCATGTTATGTGCGGTTCAGATATTGTCGAAGTATCAACGTTTCGCGGAAGTTCAAAAATTGACGATGCGGCTCAAACTGATCCGCATGGGCGGTTGCTTCACGACAATGTATTCGGCACTCAAGAAGAGGATGCTGCACGACGTGATTTTACAGTTAACGCGCTTTTATATGACCCCAATAAAGAAGAAATTATTGATTATGTGAATGGATATGCAGATATCCAAGCCAAAAAACTTCGTATTATTGGAGATCCTACACAACGTTACCGCGAAGATCCTGTGAGAATGCTACGGGCAATCCGGTTCGCATCCAAACTGGGTTTGCAAATTGATGATAGTACCGCGCAACCGATTAGTGAATTGGCTCCTTTGTTGCAAAATGTCCCAGTATCACGATTATTCGATGAAATGTTGAAGCTATTATTATCAGGTCACGCTTTTGCGTGTGTTACCGAATTGCGTGCACGCGGCCTGCATCACGGTCTTCTACCTATGTTGGATGTGATTTTAGAGCAACCCCTTGGTAAGCAATTCATCACTCTCGCATTAAAAAGCACTGATGAGCGCATCCAACAAAACAAACCAGTATCAGCAGGATTCTTATTTGCCACATTACTGTGGCATGAAGTGCTATCGAACTGGAATACCTTACGTAATCGAGGTGAAAAAACTTTTCCTGCGCTATTTAGTGCGATCAGTCAGACACTTGCAATTCAACACAAGAAACTTGCGATCCCACAACGCTTTGATACGATTATGCAAGAAATTTGGACCCTACAACCCCGTTTTGAAATGCGTGTAGGCCGTAGGCCTTTTCAGCTTATCGCTCACCCGCGTTTTCGGTCCGCATATGATTTTATGCTGTTACGTTGTGAAAGCGGTGAATTCGACATTGAGTTAAAAACTTGGTGGGAGGATTTCTTAAACGCCGATCCTGAAAAACGTGAACAAATGCTCGTCAAATCACCGCTGACAAAAACTAAAAGACGGCGACGGAGAAAAAAGGCTGTGACACAAACGAGCACTTCCTTGGTTACTGCTGCTATAGGTATTAATCAATAACCCCGGGATGAATAGCGAAAAGAAATTGAGTGAAGCTTTTATTGCACTGGGAAGTAATTTAGAAAACCCTATCCTGCAGATTCAAAAAGCATTTGAAGAACTGGCTCACATTCCAGAAACACAGTTGACGAGACAGTCTTCATTGTATCAAAGCGCACCGGTCGGACGATTGAATCAGCCTGATTTTGTCAACGCGGTCATAAGGATCAGAACGCATTTGACGCCACACGAATTATTCGATGAATTAATGGCCATTGAACAAATACACGGTCGTGTTCGAGAGTCCGTGAACGCTCCACGTACGCTGGATTTGGATCTTTTACTATACGATGCTTTAACATTCCAAGATAAACAGCTAACCATCCCACATCCACGCATGTTTCAACGTGCATTTGTGTTAATCCCATTACAAGAAATCGCCCCGGATTGTTTTATACCTGGCCATGGTCCAATTTCTCAATTGGTTGCCACTTGCATAGAACAAAAAATACAACGCATCCCCCTAGAAAATTCATTTTTTCATTAGTTCCTGACGTTAGTACGCTATACAACGGAACGCAGAATTAATTTGTCTGCGATCCAGCTTATTTGATAACGACTAATAACATATGGGGGTCATAATGATGAAAAAATATATCATTGCTGTCTTGATTGTGATTTATGCAGTGCCTACTTTAGCAAATAGCACGGGGGTTTCGGTCAATATCGGACAATCAGGGATTTATGGTCAGATTAATTTGAATAATCAATATCCCAACCCACAATTGATTTACCCAAATCCAGTTACAGCGATACATTCTGCTGCTGGTATCCCACAACAGCCTGTCTATCTTCATGTTCCTCCAGGTCACGCTAAGAAATGGAATAAACATTGCCACCGATACAATGCTTGCGGCCAACCGGCCTATTTTGTTGAAGAAAAATGGTACAACGATGTATATCGACCGCATTATCATAATCAAAGCAGCCATTCTGATCGACACATTGCGGTAGCAAATCATCATGGCCATCATAAACCATCCAATATTGCTGCGCGCAGTAGGCACGCCAATCAAAAACATTTAGGCCGCGCTAACAACAAACAACATGGAAAACACGAGCAGAGACAACATCATCAGAAGAACCCTAACAAAGGCGGTCGAAAAGATCGATAGCTTCGGGACATTCCAGGTTTAATTCCTCGCCCACTAGGGCGAGATTCTTCATCTGCAAAAAAATGATCGTTTTATCTACCTATTCAAAAGTGTTTCCATCAGAAATTTACCACCTGGGGGTAGATATACCCAGGGTGGGGTATGCCAGGAAAAAATGTCACAAAATTTTTAAACTTGTTTTTTCAAAATACGCTTCACTCTTATGTATAAGGTATTAAAATGGGCTATTAATCATCTATCCATAAATAAGGAATCGAGTTGAATTGAATATATTTAAGTGGGATTTTCGAAAGTCTACTGTTGATAAAGAGTTAAGCTCGAATGTAATGTATTACATTGATGAGTTGATACTCAATGATAACTCCCTGTCTGTAACTGGTTGGTTATTTCATCCAGAATTTGAACTCGAGAGTTTGATGTTATGTGACAATTTAGGAAATTCTCACCTGCTGGAATGGTTTCCGAGCACTGATGTGGCTTTACACCATGGCGCTATGGCCACACAATGTAGATTTCAAGCCACTCTTCTTTTTCAGCTCCGCCCCGATGTTAGCAAATGCTTTCTAGAAACAAAAATAAAGGGTGATAAAAAACTTCTTCAAGTTCCACTATCTAAACCTCCTCTTGACCCATATCACCGTCTTTTTGCAGATTTTGTTAAGAATGTAAATGCGATGCCTACACCTTCGGTTCTAGAATTGGGATCACGGGCACGCTCAGGTAATGTTTATTCAAGTGTTTTCAATAATCATGTTAGTTACAAAGGGCTTGATATCGCACCAGGAGTAAATGTTGATATTGTGGGAGATGCTCATGAATTGAGTCAATTATTTACTGAGCATGAAAAATTTGATGCTATTTTCTCGATATCTGTATTCGAGCATTTGGCTATGCCATGGAAAGTTGTTCTAGAATGCAACAAGATATTGAAACCAAATGGAATGATATTTATTGCCTCCCATCAAACATGGCCACTACATGATGCACCATGGGATTTTTGGCGTTTTTCCAGCAGCGCATGGCAGGCTTTGTTTAATTCGGCTACGGGATTTAAAGTAATTGAAACTGTTATGGGATTGCCCTGCTCTATTAAGTCTAATGCACCTTCAGAGAAAGAATTAATAGGTTTGTACAATCAACCCGCTTTTTTAGGAACGGCGGTCATTGCTCAGAAAAATGGAGAAACGCGCCTTGAATGGCCTGTAGATACAAAGATTATTGTAGAGGGATTATATCCTGGCTGAAGGTAAAGGATCCAGCCGTTTAAAATGAAGAATAAGCTTACGACTTTCACGCTTATATTATAGGATTTTTTTAGGGGCTGTAGTAGATTAGGTTAAATTTGAGAGTAGTATTGAATTTTAGTGTAAGTAACTCTGCTGAGGAAATTTATGAAAATAATTAATTTACTATTATTAATAGTATTTTTTGTATTTAACACTTCGGTTAATAGTGCTCCAACATTGTTGTTAGACTCTCAATCATGGGACTACACCCCATCATGGATGGCAGACACAGTGACTGGTAAGGACCGCTTATGGTGGTGTAGCGATCGTTTTGGTTCTGGGATACCAAATACGGAAGGTGATGTCATTAAATACAGTGAAAAAATTGGAAATGGTAGCTGGAGCTCACCCCAAACAGTATTAATACCTACGATGAGCGGGTGGGAGGGAACTTGCAATTGTGATCCAGCTGTAGTTCGTGGTCAATTTAGTTATTCCAATGTAAGTTATTCTATGGCAATGTATTATACTGCGTCTCCAACTTGTTCTACCAATAACAAAATTGGTGTGGCATTCTCTAATAATGGTATTAATTGGACAAAAGTAAATACTCCTATCATCTCAACACAGTTCACTTCAAATGCTGCTTCGCGTTATGGGGCTGGACAGGCGCAAGTTCGCAATATAAATGGGGGATCTGCCGTACAATTATGGCATACTGATACTCCTTCAAATGCACCGACTCGCATATACGAGCGCACTAGTAACAATGGCATAAATTTTAGCACTGCAAAAGCATTGAGTAAATTAGGTATACATTCAACTGTTTCAATATCAGGAGCTGGTATAGCACTATCACCTAGTACACCTTACTATCTATATTTTGTAGCACGAGATGGAGCGACCTCTGTGCTTCGGATATATAAAATACCTCACGATACCCGTTTTACAGGCACATGGACATATCTAGGTAGTATATCTCCAGGTTCTGCCGGAAGTAATGAGGCTGCAATTTTCGAACCAGGATTTCGTACAGATATTTATGGAAACCTTTATAATTTGACCTTTCCTCAAATTTGGGTTGGAATGGGTTGTGGAGCTAAGTATGTAGACCAGCCTGGTTATGATCCAGTTTTATGGAAGCTTTGTCACTCTTCCTTTTAATTTTCAGTAAATGCATCGTTTACTCTCATCAATAAATAGATTGGTTTCAAAATGAAGCTGTGCTTTATTAAAATATTTAAGGAAAATCTAAGATGAAAAGAAGACTAATCTCAATCCTTCTAATATTTTGTTGTCTGATAATTTCAACTTTCTCTCATTCTTCAGGGGATCTTGATAGAGCCAAAAATAATTTAATTGTTATTAATCGTGGTGATGGTACTCTCTCAATAATAGATACCGCTTCAGATCAGGTAATGAATACTCTAGAGTTACCGGATAGCAGGAACAAATCGGAACTTGAATCTGCTCTACTTATATCGCAAACTAATCGTATTTATGTTAGTGACAGAGCTAATAATCGCATTGTTGTTTTTGATGCTGACAATTTTAGTTTAGTAAATATAATCACGGTTGGAGGAGGAGTAGGGCATATTTTAGCTTATGCGAATGACAATCAATTATGGGTTAATAATGAGACTGATAAAACATTAACAGTAATTGACCTTAAAGATTCTAAGGTAATAGCAACTATATCGATACCAATTGATTTAAAAGCTTATGATAACAAAACACGATTTCTTCTTATTAATAATGAAGCATTATATATTGCTCTTAATGGTGCCTCTCAAACAAATGATTTATTACTTAAGCTTGATCGAAGAACCTTTCAAGAAATTGCTCGTGCGCGGATAGACAGTAATTCACACTTCATTATGAGCGAGAACAATGATCATCTTTACCTTGCTAATCAAGGTAATAATCGAATCCAGATTTTGAAACGTGAAGACCTAACAGAAGTTACCTCTATCAAAACACCTTTCACCAGCGAAGGGTTATGGATCTCACCCGAAAATCAGATTCTCTATTTTGTCAATAATACTCACACAGAAAATCATAGTGAGTTCACTTTTGTTTCTGAGGCCATTTCAAATTTGAGCAGGCACCATACCTTATCTGGGGCTCATAGTGTGATAAATCGTAAAATTTATTTACCTTACTCGGATTCCTCCGAGGATAAAATTGCGGTATATTCTATTTCGGATAAAATGCCTACTCTTAATTTGGTTGGTATTATCTCAGTGGGTTTAAATCCCATTATGACGATTCCTATGCAGAAGTAATAAATTGGGTAAATGCATAAGGATGTAAATAATAGCGTAGCAAAAAGGTGTAGATTAGGGTCTGTTGACGTTTTGAGATAAGTATTTAATAGATAATAATAGACTCATAATGTTGGGGTTCCTATACAACCAACAAAACGAGTTTGCTAATGCTCAGTGATGAGTTCTGATGAAGCTGGAGAGATTTCTGCTTCAAGAAGCTATTTATTATAAAACAAGCGCAATCTGCGCGTGACGGTAGAAGGCGTGGGTAGGTTGTCCGTGGCGAGATGCGCCTGAGGCGTTTGGAAGCTGGAATTCCATCTACAAAAGATTCAATGCGTGGTCATTAAACAGCAAATGGTTAAGGATTTTTAAGGTGTTGGCTATTGATCCGGATTGTGAATGGAAATTTATTGATGGCAGCTATGCTAAAGCACACCAGGCATAGTGCAGGCGCGGCGGGCGAGGAAGCACAGGCGATTGGAAAAAGCCGCGCAGGAATACACAAAGATTCACCTGGTAGTTGATGGTATGGTTTGCCAGCCTAGTTTGAAATCACTGGCGGAAGAAGTCAATGATTGCTCTGTAGCGCCTGATTTGATTGCCAGACTACCTGACACGCAAGCGATTTTTGTGGACAAGGGCTATGACAGCGAATGTATACGGGAACAAATAGCGAAGAAGGGAGCTCGAGCTGTGATACCGATAAAGCGCAACTCGTTGAAGGATAACGCAGATATGGATTGAAGTTTGTATGGATATCGGCATTTGGTGGAAAATGCTTTTGCTCGGTTTAAGCAGTATCGGGTAATAGCGACCCGATACGACAAACTGAAGAGAAATTTTGAAAGCATGGTAGCCATGGCATGTGGATATCCGTGGCTACCTATGTGAAATGTCAACAGACCCTAGTAAGTTCATCAGGCTGTTTTGTTAGTCTAAAGCATATTTCATTAAATCTCTTTCGATTTTAAATCCTTACTTCTTGGGGTAAAGGTTGGTTAAAACTAGTAGCCTAATTAATAAGTAATTTTAATAATCAGATTATGATATACAACACAATATTGTATCAGTTCCATTAATTAGCTTTTAAGGCTTTTATTTTCGAGGGTGTCCTAGATTTTGTGTAAACGGTGGTTAATAATGCCGAGGCATTCTT
>ERZ1292625.2065-Hain-H41-01um-R1-2065-length-20029-cov-11_pt1 | contig 20029 bp, 19 predicted proteins | sample MGYA00564400_ERZ1292625 | MGnify/ENA primary metagenome ERZ1292625 (study PRJEB36523, sample SAMEA6512639) | groundwater metagenome | collected 2019-01-08 | study: AquaDiva: Metagenomics assemblies of 32 groundwater samples
GATTTTTCGCTACGATTCTAAATACAAAAACCCAGTAGATTCTCTCATACTGGGGATGGGGGGAATAATTGAGATGTGATATGATTAGTTTATGGAAGGTATCAAAACAGAAAAAGGTCCAGAACGAATTCCAACAAAAGAAGAGGTTTTGGAAGTTATTGCTAGGTACATAGAGAATGCTACTTTTGTTCGGGAATTGTCTGATGAACAGGGGCTATATTTGCTTGAAGTAAAAGTTCAAGGCGAAAAGACTGGCGAAACTATCCAATATGAATACATAAGAAAAGGAAAATTTCCAAACCACAATGAATCAGTATCGACCGTTATTCATATCGTGTATTATGAAAATGAAATACCAGTTGGCGGGCATGACGTCGCTAATTTTGATTCTGAAACTGGAGAGTGGAAAGATGTAAAATAGGTTTCGACTTTGACCCTTGACACCACTCTAGAAAAGACTACAATTTGTGTAATAATCGCCCGCGGCCATTGGAGTTGCGCCCAAGATGGTACTACTCGGCACTGAAGCTGATGGCAGGCACTATGACAAACCCCTTCGTAGGGGTTTGTGCGCTTATGGGATATCTTTATCCATTACACTAAGATAATGTTTTCTTCCATTTTGTATTTTCCTGACAACGACCGTTACGATTTTTTTATTGAAAGATTTTTCAAAGGACCAGAAATGACATATTGATATTTTTAATATAGCGCCATTATTAATTGTTTTGTTTGAAATATAATATTCCTCAAATTTTGCGCTTTCGGATAAAATTTTTACAGCAATTGGCAATAATTCAATTCTTCTTTTTTGTTGTTCCAAATTTCTCATATCTTTTCCTTTACGAATTAAATGTTTGTAGCCATGACTATTAAAATAAATAAGTTCACCTCCAAACGCGGGGCAGGAAATTGAACAAATTTCATAGTAATATTTTTTTGATTTTTCTATGAATTCTTTCCAGTTTAGATATTGCATTAGACTAGCGTAACAAAGCAAAATAAAGAAATTATAAAGATCCGATCAAGATTTGATCAAGATTTTAATTTGTTGTGAAATCTATCACGTTTAATCTTTGAACTAAGTAACAGCGATTGACTTCTCACCCCCCATTTGTTAGTATGTTTCTACCTTATAAAACAAGGTTTTTCATACAAAAAAGCGATTGGAAGCACACCCGCAAGGGATAGCTAACCAGTCCTCATTTTTTTGAGAAAAATTCGCAGTCATTACCAACCGTTTATCACATGGCAAAAACATCAGTAATCGCACGATCCCAAAAGAAGCCGAAATTCAAGTCGCGCGTCGTCCGTCGTTGTTTCCGATGTGGTCGCAAGCGCGGTTACATGAGAGACTTTGATCTTTGTCGTATTTGTTTTCGTGAATTTGCCAATGAAGGAGCGATTCCCGGTATTAAGAAATCATCATGGTAACCGATCCAATTTCAGACTTAATAATCCGCCTCAAAAATGCTAGCGACGCAAAGAAACCAGTCGTGGCTGTTTCGCAGACAAAATTGACCGAGAATATCGCCCATGCTTTAAAAAAAACTGGATATCTGAATAGTGTTGAAAAAAACAAAGACACTCGTGAACTTCAGCTTGGTATCGTATATTTTGAAGGTGAGCCAAGAATTCACGGTGTAGAACGCATTTCCAAGTCATCTCGTAGAATTTATCTGAAATCAAACGATATTAGAGTTTTTAGGAGTGGTTTTGGAAACACATTCCTTTCAACACCAAAAGGCATAATGATTGACATGGATGCCAAGAAGCAAAAGGTCGGCGGGGAAGTCTTGTTCAAAATTTGGTAATAATAAATGGATTCCCACTGGAGTTTATACTCTGGAGTACGGGAATGATACACAAACTACAATGTCAAGAATCGCGAAAAAACCAATAGCAATCCCAGCCAAAACCGAAGCTTCTTTTTCTGGTGGCGTGATGACCATAAAAGGTCCGCTTGGAAGTTTGTCAAAGAATTTTCGCCCATACATTAATGTGGTTGTTGAAAATGGCACTATCACTCTCACTCCAAAATCAAACTTGCTTCAGGCGCGTGCGCTTTGGGGAACTTATGCTTCACATATCAAAAATATGCTAGCTGGCGTCAATAAACCATATGAAAAGAAATTGGTAGTTGAAGGGATTGGTTTCAAGGCCGATATCAAAGGCGCGAACCTGGTCATGGCTCTTGGTTTTTCACATCCAGTCACTGTTCCTATTCCTATCGATCTCAAAGTGACTTCTGAAAAGAACAACCTGACTATTTCTGGAATAGATTGTGAAAAAGTCGGTCAGTTCGCCGCAGTCGTCCGTTCAATGAAGAAACCAGAACCATATCTTGGTAAAGGGATTCGTTATTCCGATGAGGTTATTAGACGCAAGCAAGGTAAGAAGGCGGCGTAAGAAATGATCAATGTTCAATAACGCAATGATCAAAAAAATAAACAAATAATACAATGAGTAATTTACAAACAAAACAAAAAATATTTGCCCGCAGAAAGACACGCATTCGCGCCAAGATTTCTGGCACTCCGGAACGACCTCGTTTGGCGATTTTTAAGTCTCATAAATATATTTATGCCCAAATTATTGACGACACTAAAGGACATACACTTGCTTCTGCTGATACGCGAAATTCTAAATCAAAAACTCCGGTTGAGAAGGCCAAGGAAGTTGGAATTGAGATTGCCAAGAAAGCAAGAGTAGTCAAGATTACCAAAGTTGTTTTTGATAGAGGTGGTTACATCTATACCGGTAAAATCAAAATGGTCGCTGATGCCGCTCGTGAAGGAGGTCTTGAATTTTAAATAAAAACATGAAGGACAAAGATGTAAAAATTAATGATGATATGAAGATTCCAGCAACCGGAATTGATGTATCCGCTATTTTGCCAGTCGACGCACCGATTATTGACGCACTTCCAACTGATTTAACAAGTCCAGCTGTTGTCGCGAATAAAGTTACTCCAGGCAGAAAAATGCGTGGTGATAGTGCGAGGAGAGGTGGAAGAAATCAAAGTCCTCAAGGAAGTCGTCCCGGTCAGCGTGGTGGTCGTGGCGAGCCACGCGAGAGAGTCAAACCAGAATTTGATTCCAAGATTGTTGATATCCGTCGTGTGACTCGTGTTACTTCCGGTGGTCGCAGAATGAATTTCAGTGTGGCCGTGGTTGCCGGTGATCGCAAGGGTCGTGTCGGTGTTGGTCTTGGCAAAAGTATTGATACCGCTTCAGCGGTTGAGAAAGCGACTCGCGAAGCCAAGAAAAATCTAATCAAGGTTCCACTATCACCACAGATGACGATTGCTCATGCGGTTGAAGGTAAGTTTTCCAGCGCGCGCATTATGATTTTCCCAGCTCGTGGTCGTGGTATTGTGGCTGGTAGCTCAGCTAGGACAGTTATTGAATTGGCCGGTATCCGTGATGTTTGCGCGAAGTTTCTTTCAGGTAGCAAGAATAGATTGAATAACGCCAAAGTCGCGATTGAGGCACTCAAGAAATTGAGCAAGGTCTCAAGAGCGACTCTTACAAATAAACCTCCAAAAGTTATCGTTGAAAAGTAAAAAACCAACATGCAATTCCATCAACTAAAACGAAATACCCCGAACATGAAGTGCATGACTGTTGCTCGTGGTGGAAAGCGCGGTAAAACCGCTGGTCGTGGAGGTAAAGGTCAATCTGCTCGTGCCGGTAATAAGCGTCGTCCAGAGTGGCGTGACATTATCAAGAGAATTCCGAAGTTGCGCGGTCGTGGTAAAAACTCCAATAAAACTATTGAATTGTCCGCGGCAAAAGCTATGCCCGTCAATCTGGTTGTCCTAGAAAGTATTTTCAGCGCGGGAGACAGTGTTACGCCGACTATTCTTGTTGAAAAGAGGATAGTCTCAACTTGGTCTGGTAATATTCCCGCGGTTAAGATTCTTGGTGGAGGTGAGATTACCAAAGCCCTAAAGATTTCCGGTTGCGCGATTTCGGAGTCAGCCAAGGCTAAAATAGAAAAAGCCGGTGGTACAATTACGGCACTTGCTTCCCGAGTAATTTCAAAGAATAGGGGTCCTTCACTTCCAAGCGATGTTAATACGGCTCCAGTCAAGGTTGAGAAGAGGGAAGTTAAGAAAGAAAAAATAAAGAAAGGAGATAAAGTTCAGGCGTCAATTAAGCGCGTTAAGGAGACAAAGACAGTTAAATCAAAAGGAAATAAAAGTCCAGGAAAGCCAGAAAAAGCTTAAGATCAGCAAATAGTAAAATTCATCACTAATTGGTACTATTAAATTATGCAAAACTTTTGGGATAAAATTGTAGTAGCGCTCAAAGATCCAATATTGAGAAAAAGGATTGGTTTTACTATTCTTGCTTTGGTTCTATTTCGAGCCATGGCAACTATTCCAATTCCTGGAGTTAATGCCGAAAATCTTTCTCAACTTCTCGGTTCAAGTCAATTCTTTGGATTTCTAAATATTTTTTCAGGTGGTGGCCTTTCTAATCTTTCTATTGTGATGCTGGGTGTTGGACCATTCATCACTGCCTCAATCGTGATTCAGCTTCTAACCATGATGTTTCCAAAATGGAAGGCACTGATGCATGAAGAAGGCGAGGCTGGTCGCATGAAGCTCTCAAATTATTCACGACTTTTGTCAGTTCCACTAGCAATTCTTTCTGCCGTTGGTTTCGTATCATTGCTCCAGTCACAAAATGTTCTTCCAGAATTTGGAACAGTGCCGTTCATTATAAACATTCTGGTTATTACAGCAGGGTCTACTTTGTTGATGTGGATCGGTGAACTTATTTCAGAGTTTGGTATTGGTAACGGCGTCTCTCTCATCATCTTTGCTGGCATTGTATCTAGTCTACCCGGTAGCATCACTCAATTCTTTGCTAGCTATGATACCGCGAATATTCCAATTTATGCCGCGGCTTTGGCTATTGGTTTGATTGTCATTGCGGGTGTCGTTTTCATCACTGAAGCAGAACGATCTGTTCCAGTTACTTATGCCAAACAAGTTAGAGGAAACAAGGTTTATGGCGGAGCTTCTACATATTTACCATTGCGTCTCAATCAAGCGGGTGTGATTCCAATCATCTTTGCTCTTTCAATTTTGCTATTTCCTCAAATAATTTCCAATTTCCTATCGCATGTTTCCAATACGACCGTTGCCAGTATCGCAACTTCATTTACGACTTTCTTTAATAATCCATGGGTTTATGGCGGGTTCTACTTTATTTTGGTCGTAGTTTTCACTTACTTCTATACGGCTGTCACATTTGATCCAAAGCAGATTTCTGAAAATCTTCAGCGTTCAGGTGCCTTTGTTCCAGGAGTTCGTCCGGGCGATCACACTCGTGATCACTTGGCCGCGATTGTAACTCGTATAACATTGGTTGGCGCGCTATTTCTCGGAATCGTAGCCATCTTGCCTTTGGTTATGCAGGCTTTTACTGCCAATAAGTCGCTAGCAATCGGCGGCACGGCTTTACTGATCGTGGTTTCAGTGGTTTTAGATCTTTTGAAGAAAATAGATGCACAAGTCTCAATGAGGGAGTACTAATTGTTTATATCTTCTGCATTTCTTATGCACAGTATCGTTTGACTATATAAGTAGTGTTCAAGCTATAATAGCAGTTAATAACATGAATAGGTTTCTTTTCTTTTCTCTATCAGTTTTATTGTTATCAAGTACTTCAGTTGTTTTTGCTCAAACTACTCGTACTTTAGAAGACTACGGTCTATCTCCAGAGGACGCTAAATATTTTTCACCAGCAGAGATTCAGAAGATCCTCAATTCCAAAACTCCAACAGAAACGATGGCTGAAATGAAGACCTCCCCATCCACTCTTTTTGTACCACCATCGTCAATTACAGTACTTCCTGATGACCTGAGGGGTACAGCTAACTGTTTTGATTATTATCACTTTGGGAGTGTGCAGACAGATTTCATCACTCGAAACTCCAATGTTACTCCCGGCTCTGACATTGAGTTTAGTGGCACCATCACTAACAACAATGATTATCCTGTGGTTGATGGAAGTCTTTACATTAAAATTCTTAAGGAGCGTAGCAAGGTGAAGGAAGCTAATGGTCCCGATGTAGTAGATCAATTTGTGGCAAAGGAACATCTTACGCTTGCAGCACATGCATCAATTAGAGTTTCTTTTTTGTATCATATATCTTCAAATGCTCGCGCGGGAAACTATCGTATTGTTTCGTTTTTTATTACTGATCAAAAATTCAATCTTCTTGGACTGAGTTTTACTGATGATGTAGTAGGAAATATTTTTGATTTTCAAATAGGTGGCAAAGATTCAAGTGTTTATTTTGACAAATCATCAGTGATTATCAACAGCAAGTCCTATTTTTTTGCTGTTCCTCCTCCCAGAATAGCTGACGCAGATTCTGTCGCTGTTTCAGCGAAGGTCACAAATACGACTTCCAAAGATGAAACTGTTGATGTGATCTGGAAACTCTATCGCTGGGACAGTATAAATCCCGAGAACCTCATACACACAATACCTGCAAGTGTGACCGTTAAAGCCGGTTCTACTGCCACTGTCAGACTGACTATTCCTGACAAAGAATTTCCTGTTTACTATCTTGTGGCCGAGCTTTCCTACAAAGACATCAAATCTTTTCTCAATATCCGATTTGTTCGCTCAGGTGTAGATCGTGTGAGATTAAATTTTCCTTCCATAACTTCTTTTCCACTACTCAAAGGAGTTACTTCAACCATGTTTACTTGTGTGCACAACAGTGGCACCTCCGCCATTGTACCAGACGGCAAGATAGTACTAGAGCTTATAGATGACCGTGGAGCCTCTGTCGCTCTCTATACCTATGATGGTGGCATTAGTGGAGAAATGATGGCCGTCAAGAAGGACTTTGTACCTAAAAAAACCCTTGATACTTTTACCTTGCGTGCCACTCTCTATCAAGCAGGGAATATTGTAGATAAATCTAGTATTGTTTATAGCTGTAAAACTATTGATCCTGATAGTTGCAATAAACTACCAACTACTATGGCGACAACTACAAGAAGCTTAGGCGAAAATACTCCCCTAATCATTGTCTTAGTAGGTATTGTTTTTCTTATTATTATTGCTGTTGGTAACAAATTCAGAATTTTCAAAAAGAAACGAAATTTTACATTACCACTTCTTCTCATACTATTTCTTTTTCCACTTGGATTTCTCCTTTCAGGAAAAATTGCTGAAGCTAAGAGTGTGACATGGAATCAACAGTCTAATGACAGACTTGCTTATTTTTGGGATCGGTTTAGTGCCACTGGGTGGGCAACTGGACTGAGAGGAAAGAATGTAAGCATATCCTACAATGTCCTAGTAGAGGACCTCACTAAAGATTCAAATATTCCTGATGGAGGTTTAGTTACCTTGGGAGATCAATTGAAGCTAAAGTTTATGCCACATGTATATAGTGATATTTCCTGGTTTGGAACAGGATATAGCGCGGATTCTCCCTTTGGTGAGTGGAAGACGCCAATTATCACTCCTCCCACATTAGGTTGTTATCCAAGTGATTTTGTTGGCACCGGAGGTGAACTTATAGGTGCAGCTATGTCATATGATATTTATATTCCACTTCTAGTGAAAATGCCCACAAAATCAATCACTATTCCAGCTGGTCTAACTTGTGGGTCATTGTTAGGTGATGAGACAATTGGATATTCGATGCTATGTACGGTAAATGCTACGGGATCACTAAGTCCAACATTTAATTTTGGTTCCACCCATGGCAAGTTTTATTATCGGTATTATGATAATCGTGATTATACCGATCCGGATACTGGAAGGGTTTATACTCCCGGCTGTTATGGAAATTCTCAGCCAATGGATAATACGGTTGATGAAACTGAACTAACATCTTCTGGTTCTTACTGGGGATTTCCTTATCATGTTTCCTCTACCTTAACCTGGTACTCTCTCATCGTTCCTGAAATAAATATCTCTTACAATCTAACTGCTGAACCTCTCACACCTCTCTCTGGTATATGTACCCAGACGCCCATTAGTGCAAATATATTAATAGGAAATAGTTCTGTAAATGTATTAAGGACGGTAACATCTACAGGTGGTACCAGTCCATATTCATACAGGTGGTCAGATGGTCCAAGCTATTCATCACCTAATACCCATGATTATCTTTTTACTACCTTACAAACTGGTATTTCATCATTATCTGTTACAATTCAAGACTCTGTTGGCGGTACATATAATGCTTCTTGTGGTACTGTGAATGTGATTGATAATAACTTACCACCTGTTAATGCCATATCCCTCTTTCTCGGTCGTGCTTCTGATATGTCTGCAAATGTAAATAAACCGACCCTGCCAATTACCCAAGGTGATAGTTTCAAATTAAAATGGATAAATGGATCTGGTACGCCAAGTAGTTGTTCTGCAAGTGTTAGTAATTCGGCGTCTTTCACGGGATTTAATAATGTCGCTATACAAACAGATGACATCATTACAGTACAAGGTTTGGAGACAAGCGCCTTATCAGGAATATATACTCTTACGATAAGTTGTCCAGATACTACTCCACCTAATGCTTCCGTTATCCTACGAGTTGGTAGTTCTGTGGAAGTTCCGTTTTAGGTTGGCAATTAGATTAAGACAGGTTCTTGCATTTCTTTTGGTTTGTCAAGTTTGCTAACTTGCTTGACACAATATTTGTCAGTGGTAGAGTGCCTTTATTATGGTTTCTAAATCGTTACTCAGCTCGTTTATAAAAAGATTGAATTCTAGCGGTTTTTATTATTTAGCTTTATTCCTCGTCATCATAGGAGGCATCTCATTCGCCTCTACTGTTTTCGCGGTTGTACTTCCAGACACGACTACTGGCTTAGTTGGACACTGGAAACTTGATGAAAGTCCTGCCTACAACCAGACTACAATAATAGATTCTTCAAGTAGCGATATTAACGGAATTTTTAATACGGATAATGATCTGATGGACAAGTCTTTGACCGGTCATATTGATGGAGCAATTAGTTTTGATGGAACCGAGGACTTTATCAATATTCCAAATTCAACAGTCTTTGAACCAGCGCAAAATATTACAGTGTCAGCATGGGTCAAAGGTGGTCCTCAACTACTACCATCATACGCATATATTTTCTCAAAAGGCGCTGATGAATGTCTCAATGGATCTTATGCACTTTATACCGGAGTAAGCGGAGGTATTTCATTTTATATTACCAACACAGACGGAACATATTTTATCTCTCCCGATTTCGGTAGTAGTATCTGGGATGACGAGTGGCACCATGTCGTTGGGACATATGACGGAAGTGTTGTAAGACTTTTCGTTGATGGCAGTGAAGTTGAGCCAGGTACGACAGTTACTGGCTCAACTACCATCAAATATGCTTTAACGACCAGCAATGATATTTCCGTGGGAAGCTATCGTGGGACATGCCCTGCCCCTGCGTTAAATTATAATGGGTCTATAGATGATGTTAGGGTTTATGATCGAACTCTGTCAACTCTTGATATACAAGGACTTTATAGTCCGACACCTACGATAAATCTCATATCTCCCATCAGTGGACATACATATTATAACAATGAAGATCTGTATATAACTTGGACCTCCTCTGGATATGTCGGAACCGTTGATGTCGTACTGAAAAGTATTGATCAGGAATTTTCTCCTATTGGTTCAGGCACTTCGGCGGCGCGTGCTCAAGTGATAGATGGATCGTACATTTTACCAATTTCGCGGTCATTTTTTCCAATAAATCCCGGTCAATACAGGTTGGTTTTAGTCTGTGAAAACGGGACTGTGTTATGTAACGGCAACGCGGATAGCGGCTATTTTACCATGGCTGGTCCCAACACTCCGCCGACTATTTCTCTAATTGGCTCTAGTACCATAAGTATTGAAAAAGGGGTCGTGCTCGTAGATCCGGGTGTTGATATTTCAGATAATGAGGAAGCCACCTCTTCTTTGGTTGTCTCAACGACTACTGATCCGATTGGCGGCGTAAATGTAAATATTGTAGGAGTATATATTGTTACTTACACAGCCACAGATACTGGTGGATTATCAGCGTCAACTACGCGTACTTTTAACATTGTTGACACAACGGCTCCTGTAATTACGATAGATCCGTATTCAACTACAACAACTGATCAAAACATCACAGTTACAGCTACTACTAGTGAGGGTATATTAGATGCCACAAGTCATATTTTTACCGAGAATGGTAGTTTTGATTTTGTGGCAGTAGATGAATACGGCAATACTTCTACATCCACAGTGACTATCAGTAACATCAATAAAACTCCACCGCCGACAATTGTTCCTAACACTGTTATTTATGGTAGTTCAAGTGGTGGTAGAATATTTACGACGCCTGTTTCAGGTCCTATAGGAACAATTCAAGATAATATCACCCCGGCTTTTTATAGTTCCACTGGTCCAGAATCTGATCTCGGTAATTTATCCGATGATGGTCTAATAGTCGCGGATGAATCTGAGTTAAGTTCAAGTAGCACGGACAATATTGAAAATATCAACAATCCCGAATCAGATTTAACCGCGGCCGTGGGTTCGGCTGGGATTTTCACGAGTTGGGTCTGGATACTTATCGCGATAGTTGTAATTGGAGGTATTTTATACTTCGTCTGGAGACTAAATAATCAGGATTAGGACTGAAATTGCCAAGTTCAAAATAAATTGACTCTCGTCATTAAATTTGGTAGGCTGTATTCCTATGGAAATTAAAAAAACTATAGAGACCATGTTCACGGCTGGAGCTCATTTTGGTCTTGGCCGTTCGCGCAGACACCCAACAGTTTCACCGTATATTTTTGGCACGAAGAATACTACTGACATTTTTGACTTGGAAAAGACTGCTGATATCTTGGAAAAAACAAAAGCTATCATTGTCTCATTAGCTAAAGAGAGCAAGACCGTCCTTTTTATTGGCGGCAAAAAAGAGGCCTCTATAGCCGTCAAAAATGCCGCTATGTCAATAAATATGCCATATGTTGATGGTCGTTGGATTGGCGGGACTTTGAGCAATTTTGGTCAAATTAGAAAGCGTGTTGATCGTTATGAGAAACTCATTGCCGACAAAGAAAAGGGCGAGCTTGTAAAATACACCAAACGCGAACGCATGTTGATTGACAAAGAGATCGCTTCTTTGGAAAAAATGTTTTACGGTATAGTCGGTCTAAAAAAGATTCCAGAAGCTGTTTTTATCATAGACCCCCGTCGTGAAAAGAATGCTGTTAAAGAAGCTCAAGATATGGGCGTTACCGTGATTGCGCTTGCCGGTTCTGATTGCAATATTTCAGAGGTTAAGTATCCGATTGTTGGTAATGATGCTTCAAAGGCAAGCATTCAGTTTTTTCTGGGAGAGATTGTCAAAGCTTATCAGGCGGGGAAAGTCAAATAGGCGATGATAAGTCCATTTTTATTCTGGAGTCGGAAAAAAAGACAAGAGACGAATACAATAGTTCCGAAACAAGCAAAGTTGCCGATTCAATCAATAAACAATTCTAAAAATATCATGGTCATCACAACTGAACAAGTCAAAAAGTTAAGAGACCAAACAGGCATTTCCGTAATGCAATGCAAAAAAGCGCTTGAAGAGGCTAGTGGCGACATGGAAAAAGCCCTGGTGATTTTGCGCAAAAAGAGTGGTGAGTTGTCAGCCAAAAAATCTGATAGAACATTCCGAGCCGGAGTCGTTCAGGCATACATTCATGCTACTGGGACTGTTGGTGCCATTGTTGAGCTCAACTGTGAGACTGATTTTGTTTCCAATACTGAAGATTTCAAGACATTGGCTCGCGATATTGCTATGCATGTTACCGCTACCAATCCAAAGTTTTTAAATAAAGATGAAATCAAAGAATCAGATCTGAAGACTGCTCGTGAAGTATTTGCGGAAGAGGTCAAAGATAAGCCGATAGCCATGAAAGACAAGATTCTTGCTGGCAAGCTTGATACTTATTTTTCAGAAATGGTTTTGCTCAATCAACCATTTATCAAAAGTTCTGAAGTAACTATTCAGGGTTTGATTGATGGCGCAGTTCAAAAATTTGGTGAAAAGATCGCAATTGCCAGATTCAGGAGGTTTAAGGTGTTAGAAAATTAGGATAGGGTTTTTGGGTATTAGATGTTAGAATAGTAATATTAGGTACAGGTATAGTTATTCTAGGATCTAAAATTCTAACTCCCAAATCCACAATTATGTATACTCTTATAGCCATATTTTACGTCTCGTTAATAGCTATCATTGTGATGGTTCTTTTGAAGCGCCACGAAGTCAAGACCAGTAAGCCGTGCATTATCTCCCGCCTTAGCCGTGGAAGTGACCATTTCTTTCATTCTATTTTCGCCAATATTAGGAAATCATCCTCTTATGTCAATAGGCACACTTTTGTCGCTTTGGCTCATTGGATAGCTGTACACGTTTTGGTTCGCATCCGCAATGTTTATGTTGAGATCAAGTCGTCTTTTTTGGCGAATCCTCATGGCAAGAAGATTATGGATGCTGTTCGTGGTCGTGGTGAGATAAGTGATCATGGCGCCTCGTTCTATTTGAGGAGGATCTCGGAAAAATAAATTCAAAGTTTGAAATTTGTTCTTGAGGATTAATAATTCAAAATGCAAATTCGTGGCGCAAGAAAGCGCTTTTTTTGTTTGCAAAGATGAATGAAAATTGGTACAGTGACGGACACATAAAAGGAAGATTTTTAAGTTTATGTTGCCACCTTAGCTCAGTTGGTAGAGCAACGCTTTTGTAAAGCGAAGGTCCCCAGTTCAAGTCTGGGAGGTGGCTCTAGTTAGTTTTTTTTGCTAGAGTAATATTCACTATGAATACCAAGGAATTTATTATTGATAAAAGCGAAGAGGATAAGCTTATTAAAAGTCTAGGGATTAGAATTGATTCTGAGGCAGTTAGATTGAAGCGCTACATTGCGATGCCTGATCTGTCAAGAATGCGTGGTAGTCCACTCAAGGAAATTGTTGACCGCGCATCAAAGACAGATAGTCTTACTGGTTTTGATGTCATCAATATCCCAGAAATAGTCCCGACACATATCCTATTTGATCTATTCAATATGCCTTCTGGTCACCCCGCCCGAAGCAAATCTGATACATATTATGTTGATGAACAGAATGTGCTTCGCACCCACGACACTGTTTTTTGGTACTATTATCTAAACGATCCCGTTATTAAAAAGAGAATAGAAAACAAAGAAATTTTAGGAGCAATTTGTTATGGTAAAGTCTACAGAAAGGATGAAATAGACAATCGTCATATGAATGTTTTTCACCAGTTTGGCGGCCTATATATCGCGCCTGATGATAAAAAGACAATTACACCGGAAGATTTGAAGAATACATTATCGGAGATTGCCAAAAGTATCTTTGGTAATAATGTTGAATTTCGTTTCTATGATCATAATTTTCCATATACTGACCCGAGCTTTGAAATGGAAGCCTTTATCAATAAGCAATGGATCGAGATATTAGGATGTGGCATGGCCAGAAAGAGCGTGCTTTCAAGTTGTGGCATTGAAGGTTATAATGGCTGGGCGTTTGGCTTTGGCTTGGAACGATTGGCGATCGCCTCCATGTCTTTGCCAGATATCCGTTTGCTGTGGTCACAGGATGAACGAGTGAGAAGGCAATTACAGCTTGGAGTAAAATTCAAGGAAGTGAGTAAATTTCCACAAACGATTAGAGACATCTCTTTTATTGTTGATAAGAGCATAGCTTTGAATAATTATTACGAAATTGTCCGGGAATGTGCGGGGAACTTGATTGAAGAAGTAAAATTGCTTGATACTTACAAAGATGCCAAGAAATTCGGTGATGATAAAGTCAGTTACACTTTTAGAATAATTTATAGGTCGCCAGAAAGGACTTTGACAAACGATGAGGTCAATGTTATCCAGGAGAAAATTAGAGAGAAGACACAGGGAGAACTCAAGGCTGTGTTAAGGTAGTAATTATTGCAAGACTTTTTAATAGGTTGTAATTTTATGGGGAAATTTATGTCAAAAACTATTTCAACACATTTTTCGTTGCTTGTGAGCTTGTGTGAATATTTTAGCCCAGTATAATTATCGCATAAAGTTTCTCTAGGAAGCTGCACGAAGTAATTTTTCTCGTAGGTGTAGCGATGGGTTCGATTATAAAATAATGCACACCTAAATATGAATAATATGACTATTTCACCTATACAACCAATTAGACATGATTATGTTACCAAAGGTGAGTTTGGAGAATTTAAAGGCGAGATGCTTAATTTTCGTCTGCGATTTGATGATTTTCGGGAGGATATGTATTCTTTTAAAGAAGATATGTATAGTTTTAAAGATGAGATGTATAGTTTTAGAAATGAAATGTATAGTTTTAAAGATGAGATGTATAGTTTTAGAAATGAGATGTATAATTTTAGGTCCGACATGGAGTCCTTCAGAGTCAAAACTGAAAAACGTTTTGACAAGATTGATAGACAAATAACTGAATTTCGTGAAGAAGTTCCTCGGTATATGAAAACATTGCAAGAAGGTTTTCGTGAGGATCTCAAAACCGCACTTGAAATACATAAAAATAATATAAAAGAAGTTTAGAGATTAGCGGTATTTTCATGAAAGACAAATAAAAAACCACTTGGAAAGTTTAGGAAATAAAGAGCCCTCTTTTTCAAGGGATAAGTGATTTTTTACCTAATTTATTTATCCCCAAATTACTCTAAAAAGTGGCTAGAAAAACGCTTCCAATTGACTCTCAAAAATGCTATAATTTAGGCATAAAAGAACTATATTCTTTTTTCATTTATGTCCGAAAAAACAGCTAAAAATAAGGATAAAAAGACGCCTGCGAAAGGTGCTTCTTCTGACAATTATGATGCCTCATCCATTACCGTCCTAGAGGGTCTAGAACCCGTCCGCAAGCGTCCAGGCATGTATATTGGCACAACTGGTCCAGACGGTCTCCATCACCTCATAACCGAGATTTTTGACAACTCTCGCGATGAAGCTATGGGTGATTTTGCCAATGATATTGAGATTGTGCTTCTTCCGGGAAATCGAGTACGCGTGGTGGACAATGGTCGTGGCATTCCGGTAGATGTTCACAAACAGACAAAAGTTTCAGCTTTGGAGACCATTATGACGACACTCCACGCTGGCGGAAAATTTGGCGGAGAAGGTTACAAAGTTTCCGGTGGCTTGCACGGTGTTGGCGCTTCAGTCGTGAACGCCTTGTCTACTTATGTCAAAGTTATAGTTCATCGTGATGGTGGAATTTACATGCAAGAATATTCACGTGGCAAACGCAAGTCAGCCGTCAAGAAAATCGGAGCGTCAAAACTTCACGGAACGATTGTCACATTTGAGCCAGATCCGGAAATCTTTAAGGAAGGCATCAAGTTTGAGATGAACCGAATAGTCGGCCACATGCGTCAACAAGCATATCTGGTCAAAGGTCTGCGAATCAGCGTGATAGATGCTAGCGGACAAGTACCTTCTTTTGGATCAGATGACGAGGTATTTTATTTGAGAGAGACTGGTGTGGATGCGCCATCTTACACTTTCTATTTTGAAGGTGGACTTATGTCTCTAGTCAAATTCACTAATCAACTTTACAAGCCGATCCATAAGAATATCTTTTATGTTGAGAAGAAAGTTGAAGGTATGGAATCTGTTGAAATAGCTTTGCAATATGCTGACGATGTTTCATCGCGCGTCATGCCTTTTGCTAACAATATTTATAACCCCGAAGGTGGTACGCATGTGACCGGCTTCAAAACCGCTCTGACTAGGACTTTGAACACTTATGCCAAAAATAACAATCTGAGCAAAAATGGCGAGGAGACATTTACGGGTGATGACGCATTAGAAGGATTGACCGCGGTTATTTCCGTGAAGTTGCGCGAGATCCAATTTGAAGGTCAGACGAAAGCTAAACTTGGTTCTATGGAAGCGCAAGGCGCGGTTGCTACTGTTTTTGGCGACGCTTTCACGGCATTTCTAGAGGAAAATCCAGATGAAGCTAGAGGTATCATAAATAAGGTTATTCTCGCCATGAAGGCTCGTAAAGCCGCTAAAGCCGCCAAAGATAGCGTCTTACGAAAAGGAGCTTTAGAAGGCATGACTTTACCTGGAAAATTAGCTGATTGTCAGTCTAGTGATCCTGCCGAATCTGAATTATTCATCGTAGAGGGAGACTCGGCCGGAGGTACTGCTAAGCAAGGTAGGGATCGCAGGATTCAAGCTATTTTACCTTTGCGTGGAAAAATCTTGAATATTGAACGAGCTCGTCTGGATCGCATGCTCGGTTCGGAACAAATTAAGAATCTGGTTTTGGCTTTTGGCACCGCGATTGGCGACACATTTGATATTTCTCGTTTGCGTTATCACAAAATAATTTTAGCGACAGATGCTGATGTTGATGGCGCGCACATCCGCACTTTGATTTTAACTTTGCTTTACAGATATTTTCGACCGCTGATTGATTCAGGATATGTTTATATTGCCCAGCCACCACTTTATAAAGTTAAAAGAGGCAAAGAAATTCTTTATTTTTATGATGAGCAGAGCAAGGTCAAAGCACTTGGCAAGGAAGTTGAAAGTCTAAGTATCGGTGAAGATTTGAGTTTGGAAGAGGATAAGGAAAGATTATTGGAAGTGGCAGGGAAGGGAGATATGCTCCTACCAAAAGGACGCGTAGATAAAATTTCCATTCAGCGTTATAAGGGTCTTGGAGAGATGAATCACGATGAACTTTGGGAAACCACCATGGATCCAGAACGACGAATTCTTCGCCAAGTGAATGTAGAAGATGCGCAAGAAGCAGATAAAGTCTTTGATATGCTCATGGGTGATGATGTCCCTGCCAGAAAATCGTTTATTCAGTCCAATGCTAAGTTGGCGAAGTTAGATATTTAGTTTGTTTATTCACCATCCATAGTAGTATCTCACACAGTCCTTACTTTTAGCTTTGACTGTCTTTTTTTGTCTAATTTAGGTAATTTTAGAATCAATAGACCGTGTTTTTCAACCGCTTCCGCCTCATCAACATCAATTTCTTCCGGTAGCTGAATTGTGCGTGAAAATGATCCCCAATAAAGCTCACGAGCGAAATAGTCGTCTTCATTTGCCACACGCTCTTCTTCGCGAGTGCCACGGACAACTACTTGGTCACGAGTGATAGAGACATCCAAGTCTTCTGGACGAACTCCAGCAATCATGGCTTTGACCACGATCATCTCCGCTGTTTGGTAGACATCAACTGTCAATTCAGCGTCTTTTTCGGTTTCATCTTCAATCCATGAAGCTGGATTGGCACCGTTACCATTTTTCTTGATTGGTTTTGAGTCCGATTCCTCGTCCATGCGGACTGTACCGGTTAGTCGTTCAAAGAATGATCGCTTATCTTTTGACATGGTAATAAATAGTTAAAAAATATTAAGATTGATATATTATAACATAAGAAAATAAAAGAAGTACTATGTCGTGTGGGCACGCTCTGATAGGATTTACCACACCTTCGGTCTGACTACCTTTACTTCTTCAAATAAGATTATTAAAATAACCACAGCTCCCCAAATCCATGAGAAAGTCTTTAAGGTATCAGATGAGCCGGCGTTAATTATAGATAAATTGAATGTGGCATGTATGGCGATAGATCCACCTAGACCAATGATAACCGCCCAAATTTTTGCCATTGATCCTTTGTAGAAGACATATCCCAAAGTAAAACCAACCGCGGCAGAACTTACTATATGAAGTAAGGTCGCTCCAATGAAACGCATGTTTCCTGTCACTAAAGCCCTCGCGATTTCTCCATCAGAAAGTGGTCCTATTATAAAAAAGGCGTTTTCCAAGGCCGCGAAGCCCAGAGCAGTTACAATGCAGTAAATCATCGCGTCTATTGGTTCATCATTAAATTTACTTCGCAAAGCGATTATTGCCACTACTAAAAATTTTAGTACTTCCTCAACGGTCGCCCAGAGGGTATAACGAATAGTCGGATCGTCGTATAAGGTCGCGATGTATTTTTCAGCGAATACCGCTATAATTACGGCCAACATTCCACCTAGAAAACAACAAACTAATAACCAGCGTGGTTCTGGATGAGTACGATCTTCTTGGAGCCAAAACCAGAGCCAAATAAAAGAGGGAAGAATTCCTGATAAAAACGCGTATAAGAGAGCCGTTGAAGACATGGAGATATTATAGCAAAACGCTTGATAATATTGTAGTATTTGCTAGTATCACCAGTATGAAAACAATCATTTATACATTAGTTGTTGTTATTATAATTTTTGGCTTTGGTTCATATAAGACAGAAGCTGATTTCGCTACTTCTACTGACTCCATTTCTTGTCCTTTGATTACGCATTTTTTAAAAAAGGATGGCAATAATGATAAAAATCAGATGATTAAACTTCAGACATTTCTTAGAAATACGGAAAGACTTAATGTTGAAGTGAATGGCGTATTTGATCAAAAAACCGAAGATGCGGTTAAGATTTTTCAAAAGAGATATCAGGAATCAGTTCTTGGTCCATGGGATGCTTCCCGAGCTACAGGTTTCATCTTCATTACCACCCAGAAGAAGATCAATCAGATTGCTTGTAAACAACCCTTAACTCTCTCGGGTGAAGAACTTCAGAAAATTAACAATTACAAAAATAGAGCTGTGTCCGGACAATTAGATAACCAAGTTTCGCCGGTTTATTCAGGAACTTATATGGCTACCAGTAGTGATGGGTTTGATAGCACTGATGGAGAAAATAACACCGCGTCAGTTGCCGGTACTTCCACGGCTAAACTTTTTTGGAACTTCCTAAAAGGATTATTTCGTTAGTTAGCCCCTAATCTTTTTGTTCCTTGTGCTTTAATATTCTCTTTTGACTGGGGATTATTGATTGCGCCAGTAAGCGCGATCATCAGAGCATTATCGCCTGAAATATGTTGAGATGGCAGATATATTGGGATTCCATATTCCTCGGAAATTTTATTGAATCGCTCACGGAGTACGAGGTTTGCGCTGACTCCGCCACCAATTATCATTGATTTGGCGTTGATCAAATCTATAGCTTTTCTTAGTTTGAGTTCCAATGTCTCCGCTATAGAGTCCTCAAATTCTCGCGCTAAACCTTTTTTGTAAGTTTCATTGAATAAGTTATCTTTTTCCGCGTCTCTAATCGCGTATAAGACAGCAGTTTTTAATCCTGAAAATGAAAAATTCAAATCTTTGTTCATAATCATCGGTCTAGGAAGCTTGACCATTGATTGGATATTTTGTTCGCGTGCTTCATTTGCGAGTTTAGCTAGGCGTGGACCACCGGGATATTTTAAGCCAATCAATCGCGCGACTTTATCAAAAGCTTCACCGACAGCGTCATCTTTGGTTTGACCTATGATGGTGTATTTAAAGTATCCTATTGGTGAAACAGCACTCGCGAGCGTGGATGAATTGTTTTTTTGATTATGGTCAATTTTTACTAACTCCGTATGTCCACCACTTATTAATAATGTGATGGCTGGAAGCGGTAGTGTTTTCAGTTTTTGCCATTTGCCGTCAGGTTTATCAGATTCCAGCAATGAACCGATGATGTGTCCCTCCATATGATTGACTGGAATCAATGGCACATTCCATTTTTTAGAAAGTTCTGTCGCGAAAGTTATTCCCGTCCAGAGAGCCGGTTCCAAACCCGGACCTTGGGTAACAGCTACAGAATCTATTTTTAGTTTATTTTTAGTGGCAATCTCCAAAATTTTTTCTAATAATAGTGGCAAGTTTTTTTCATGTTCTCTTTTTGCCAAAGTAGGGAACACTCCGCCATAAGGGCTATGGAGCTCTGCTTGTGAATTGATCAACGATGAAATAACCCTACATTCAAATGTATTATTTTGTATTCGTGTTTCTATGAGCGCGAGAGCGGTCTCATCGCAACTTGTCTCTATGCCTAGGATGATCATGGTGCGCGATACAGGATTCGAACCTGTGACCCTCCCCACGTCAAGGGGATGCT
>ERZ1292625.1639-Hain-H41-01um-R1-1639-length-25157-cov-7_pt2 | contig 20022 bp, 26 predicted proteins | sample MGYA00564400_ERZ1292625 | MGnify/ENA primary metagenome ERZ1292625 (study PRJEB36523, sample SAMEA6512639) | groundwater metagenome | collected 2019-01-08 | study: AquaDiva: Metagenomics assemblies of 32 groundwater samples
TAGACTTTAACTCCCTGGAAACCAAAGAAGTATTCCTTGGATTTGAGAAAACCAATAGCTACAAGTGGTTAACTGAAAACGCCTACCAATACGGGTATGTGCTCTCCTACCCGCCAAATAACATCTACTACCAATTCGAACCTTGGCACTGGCGCTTCGTAGGCGTAGCCCTCGCAACCAAGCTTCATAACGATAATAAATATTTTTACGATTTCCCCCAACGCGAGATCGACGAATATCTTGTCAATATTTTTGACTGAAATAAAACTCCCCGCCCTCACGGACGGGGTTTTCTTTTGGTTCAATCTCCGAAAAGATTGTCCGAACTTCGTTCGGACATGCCCCTCATCCACAGGCTAACGCCCGTGGATTTGGTTTGGTACTTGGGCATATAAATTCAGTCCGAACACAAAAATGTTCGGGTTTTTTCCTCCCAACTAAAACCCCCAGAAAAACTGGGGGTCAAAAATTTATTTCTTCTTTCCCTGAAGCAACAAACGTTGCTCCCGTCGCGCTTGAGCCTCGTTAAATCGCATGCGTTCTTCATTGCTCTCTGGCAAAATCTCTGGAATAGCTATTGGCTTCATGCTCTCGTCAACTGCCACGAAAGTAAAATACGCGGAAACAATGTGTCGGCTCTCTCCAGTTTGGTAGTTTTCAGCCAAAACTTTTACACCAACCTCCATCGACGTGTGCCAGGCACGATTCACTGACGCTTTGAAAACCAGAGTTTCGCCCATCACCGCCGGGGCTAAAAATCTTATCGAATCAGCCGAAAGCGTCACGCACACTCTGCCGCTATGCCTTTGAGCCACATGTCCGGCTAATCTGTCCGCCAACTCAACTACTCTCCCGCCATAGATCGTTCTATGCGAGTTCAGGTCCTCTGGAAAAATCTGGTGCGGAACATGGTGAACAGCTGAATCCCCTACTAACTTCGACGACATCGCCTGCTCCTTTTTGTAGGTGAAATAACCGCGCTAATCATAATCCCCAAAACCAAACTACGTCAAATTGCTTTACCGAAAACCAAAATTAAGCTATAATCACCGCGTATTCTCTAGGCGTTCACGGTTTTGATTGGCTACCCATGGACCTGGGGCCGCCAACGGATGACTGGGGTAACTCTTCGTCCGCAACGCCTAAACCGGGCGCTTGGAACCAGGAATTGGTTCAAAGCGCCCTTTGATTACCATAAACATGAATGAAATATCACTTAGGGCAGAGGAAATATTCCGCATTGGCTCATGGCCGGTTACGAACGCCCTTCTCCTCGCGATCGTTAGCCTTTTAGTCCTGCTATCCCTAGGGTTAATTATTAAAAGGAAAATCAACCTCGTACCTGGAAAAATCCAGAGTATCTTTGAACTTTTACTAGAGCAGATCTTGAAATTCATGGATTCGGTTTTAGGCGATCGGCGTTTGTCAGAAAAATATCTGCCCCTCATAGCCACCATCTTCCTTTTCATAATGACCTCGAACTGGTTGGGGCTTTTCCCGTTTGTTGGGCCGGTTGGATTAAACCTAGAACACAATGGAAAACATTCTTTTGTCCCTATTTTTAGAGCTCCTGCGAGCGACCTGAACTTCACTATTGCCCTAGCTATAATTTCGCTTATCAGCATCAATCTTCTGGGAATTTTCGCCATCGGTTTCAAAAATCACTTCTCAAAATTCTTTAACGCCCATAAACCTTTTCCGGTAATCTCCTTCGTTGGCCTGCTTGAATTTCTCTCTGAATTTGTTAAAATTGTGTCGTTCTCATTCCGATTATTCGGAAATGTTTTCGCGGGAGAGGTGCTTCTACTCATAGTGGGCTTTCTGGTCCCCTATCTAGTGCCCCTCCCATTCCTGTTCTTAGAAGTATTCGTGGGATTCATCCAGGCGTTCATTTTTTCGATGCTGACGCTAGTCTTTGTCGCAATGGCGATAAAACATGAAACCCACTAAAAGGTCGTAAAAAAACAAAACACTTTAATCACATGGATCCAGAAGCAATGAAACTCTTAGCCATCGCTATAGTGATGGGCTTAGGGACTATTTGTCCAGCCATTGCCATCGGCCTAATTGGTTCAAAAGGAGCCGACGCTATCGGTCGCAATCCAGAAGCCGCTCCAAAAGTTCAAACCGCCATGATCTTAGCTATCGCTTTCGCCGAAGCTATTGCCATCTACGCGCTTGTAGTTTCGCTAATCTTAAAGTTCGTCTAGAAAAAAGCTAGTAAAAAATATCAGCTAAAAATTATGAGTGAGCTTATTCACCAGCTAGGGCTAGACTGGAAACTCCTCGCCTCGCAAGGAGTAAATTTTTTAATCCTACTCACCTCTCTAACCTTCCTAATATACAAGCCCCTCATAAAAATAACCGATGAAAGACGGAGAAAAATCGAGCTCGGTTTAGCAGGAGCCGAAGAAATCGAAAAAAGGCTAAAAAAAATCGATCTAATGAAAGAGGAGAAGCTAGCCGAAGCCGACAAGAACGCCATAAAAATCATCGGTGAGGCAGAAAAAAGGGGTGACAAACGCTTCGAGGAAATCCTGAAAAACGCCGAATCCAGAGCCAGTGAGGTGATGATCGAAGCCGCGCAAGTAGCCGAGCAAAAAAAGCAAGAAGAGTTAAATCGCTTAACTGAAAAAGCCAACACCCTAATAAAGGAAGCGATCGTGAAGATGGTTGAGCTCGACCCCAAGTATATCGACGAAAAGTTAATCAGTCGCGCCGCCGAAGTCATTTTCGCCAATGGCGGATCCTCCTCAGGAGAAAAAACATGAAGTATTCTCCCAAAGATTACGCCCTAGCTCTCTCGAGTATCTTTGAAAAATCTAAAGACGAGAAACATCTGATCTCTACTTTTTTGAAGGTGGTCAGGAAAAATGGCGACCAAAAAATACTTCCCAAGATCCTGGAGGTTTTCAAAAAAACCGAAGTAAGGAAAAATGGCGGCTCTCATATCAAAGTTGAGTTTGCCCGCGAAACAAAAGAGGTTCAAATTAAATCCATCCTGAAACAATTTTCGCCCAAAGATTGGGTGGAAACTTCCATCAATCCATCCCTGATAGCCGGGGTAAGAATTACTTTAGACGGTGAGCGAGAAATTGATAACTCACTAAGTAGAAAATTACACAAACTATTTAAATGAAAATTTCAAAAAAACTTAAAAAACTTTTAACTTGAAACTTTTAACTTTCGTATGAGCTACGACATTATAGAAAAACTCAAAAAAGAAATTGAAAACTTCAAACATGATGTGGAGGTTGAAAATGTCGGCATCGTCATTGAGGCCTCCGACGGTATTGCCAAAATTTCTGGCCTTCCAAATGCACTGAGTCAGGAAATTTTAATTATTGAAACCGAAACCGGCGACATTCCCTGCCTGGTCTCAAACCTAGAAGAAAGTTCAATCGGCAGCATTATCCTCGGTAACTTTGAAAAAGTTAAAATCGGAGACCGCGTCCGCCAAACTGGCCAAGTTTTATCAATTAAAGTCGGCGAAGAAATTATTGGCCGTGTCGTCGACCCCCTCGGTAAACCCCTAGACAACAAGGGCGTTATTTTTTCCGCCGACTGGCCAAAAGGCAGTCCACCTCCGGTGGAAGGCGGATCCTCCTCGAGAGGAAAAAAACTAGAAAAAGCTGAAAACTATCCACTCGAAAAAACCGCTCCTTCGGTCATTGATCGAGAATCCGTTCGCACGCCGGTTCACACCGGGATCAAAGCCATCGACTCAATGATTCCAATCGGCCGAGGCCAAAGGGAGCTCATTATAGGCGACCGCGGCACGGGTAAAACCGCTATCGCGCTAGACGCAATTTTAAACCAAGCTAAAGATATTGGGCGACCCCAAGTCGTCTGTATCTACGTCGCCGTCGGCCAAAAAAACTCTAAAATAGCCAAAATCGTAAAAATCCTAGAAGACGCCGGAGCTATGAAATATACGGTTGTCGTCTCAGCCCCAGCCTCCGCTCCAGCCGCCCTTCAATATCTTGCTCCTTTCGCCGGTTGCGCTATCGGTGAATACTTCATGGACAAAGGGAAGGACGCCCTCGTCATCTACGATGACCTCTCAAAACACGCCCAAAGCTACCGCGAGCTCTCTCTCCTTTTAAGACGCCCCCCGGGCCGTGAAGCCTATCCAGGCGACATTTTCTACCTCCACTCTCGCTTGCTAGAAAGAGCAGCGAAACTCTCAAAAGAGAAGGGTGGTGGTTCTCTAACCGCTCTCCCGATTATCGAAACCCAGCTCGGTGACGTCTCCGCCTATATCCCAACCAACGTTATCTCTATCACTGACGGCCAGATCTACCTTGAGTCAAACCTTTTCAACCAAGGCTTGCGCCCGGCGGTAAACGTTGGCCTCTCCGTTTCCCGTGTCGGTTCATCCGCCCAAACTAAAGCCATGAAAAAAGTAGCCGGACGTCTCCGCCTGGAACTAGCCCAATTTCGAGAGCTCCAGGCCTTCGTTCAATTTGCCTCAGATTTAGACGAAAACACGAAAAAGAAAATCGAACGCGGCGAACGTTTAGCAGAACTTCTAAAACAAAGTGATCGAGAACCTGTTTCATTTGAGAAAGAGGTGGTGGTTCTCTACGCCGGCATCAATGGATTTATGGACGACGTTCCCAAAAACCGCATCAAGGAATTCGAAACTAAGTTTTTAGATTTCCTCGAAAAAATGCATAAGGAAAAAGTTATCGCCACTATTCAAAAATCTAATGAATTGAGCGAAGAAACAGAAAAAAATCTGGTGAGCGCCCTCATGGAATTCAAAAAAATCTTCTAGTTACTAACTGAATCATTTAGTATATTAGTAAAACCATTCGTAATTCATAAAGAAAGTCATGGAATCCCTTCAATCCACAAAATCAAGACTCAGGGCGGTAAAAAATGTCGGTCAGATCACCAAAGCCATGGAGGTGGTAGCCGCCACCAAAATGCGTCGGGCTCAAGAAACAGCCCTGAATTCGCGCGCCTATGCCTTTGAAGCTATGCGCCTCCTCCAAAAACTCTCCAAAAACTCCAGCATCTCAAATATTTTAACCATCGAGCGCGCGGTAAAAAAAACCCTCCTCGTCATTGTTGCCTCTGACAAAGGGTTAACCGGCGCCTTCAATACTCAAGTTTTTCGAACCACCGACAAGATTATTAATTCAGAAGAGTTCAGTGGTGAAAACCTAACTGTGATCGCTATCGGAAAAAAATCAACCGCCTATGCCCTGAGAAAACATTTGAACTTGAACGCAAGCTTCTTCGAGGTGGGCGACTACATTGAGCCGGAGGAAGTGGAACCTATATCAAAATTGATTGTCGAAGGTTTTGTGAACGGTGAATGGGACAGGGTCATAACCGTCTCCACCCACTTCCAAACAGCCCTTAAGCAGGAAACCCTCTCGAGACAGATTCTACCAGTAGATTTTCAAAAAATCCGAGAAACCATAAAAGAATTGGTCCCCGAACACGGTAAGTACGCCGACTTTAAAAACGGGAATAGCGAAAACCACGAAGAAATTGAATACATCTTCGAACCAACGCCAGAGTCCGCTATAAACCAACTCCTTCCCCACTTAATCAAAATGCAAATTTACCATCTCATCCTCGAAGCCAACGCTTCCGAGCACTCTGCCCGAAGGGTGGCTATGAAAACCGCTTCCGACAACGCCGAAGACCTGGCCAAAAACCTAACGATTGAATACAATAAAGCCCGCCAAGCGACTATCACGAGAGAGCTTATTGAGATAACTTCAACTCAGAACGCGCTCGAAAATAACCGCTAACTCAATCACCAAAAAAACATGACTACAGGTAAAATTATTCAAATCATTGGTCCCGTTGTTGATATCGAGTTTGAAGAAAACACCAGACTCCCAGCTATTCTAAACGCCCTCGAGATCAACGGCAAAAACGGAAAAACAATCCTCGAGGTCGCCAAACATCTTGAACCTGGAAAAATCCGCGCCATTGCCTTGTCTTCAACCGACGGCTTAAAACGAGGCGATGAGGTCTCCGACACCGGCGAACCCATCAAGGTTCCAGTCGGACCGGAAACCCTGGGTAAAATTTTCAATGTCACCGGCAAAGTCCTGGCTGACTTCTCAAAAACCGAAGGCTCGAAATTCAAAAAATACTGGCCAATCTACCGACCAGCCCCGTCACTTGATAAGCAGTCAACCAAAACCGAAATTTTCGAAACCGGCATTAAGGTTATCGACCTAATGGCTCCCTTCGTGAAAGGCGGCAAAGTCGGTCTCTTCGGTGGCGCCGGCGTTGGCAAAACCGTCTTGCTCCAAGAACTCATCCGGAATGTCGCCGAAGAATCTGGCGGCGCCTCTGTTTTTGCTGGAGTTGGCGAAAGAACCCGCGAAGGCAATGATCTAATCGCCGAAATGAAAGAGTCCGGCGTTATTTCAAAAACGGCGCTGGTTTTTGGCCAAATGAATGAAGTTCCAGGAGCGCGCCTCAGGGTCGCCCTAACCGCCCTCACCATGGCCGAGTATTTCCGAGACGAAGAACACAAAGACATGCTCCTTTTCATCGACAACATCTTCCGCTTCTCTCAAGCTGGGTCGGAGGTTTCAACGCTCCTTGGCCGCCTGCCCTCTGCCGTCGGCTACCAACCCACCCTCCAAACCGAGATGGGCGCTCTCCAAGAAAGAATCACCTCGACTAAAGACGGTTCTATCACCTCTGTCCAAGCTATCTATGTCCCCGCCGACGACATCACCGACCCCGCCCCAGCCGCAAGTTTTGCCCACCTAGACTCCACTATCGTCCTATCCCGAGCCTTAACCGAAATTGGCATTTATCCAGCCGTCGATCCCCTATCTTCATCATCAAGCGCCCTCGACCCCAAAATAGTTGGTGACGATCACTACGCTACTGCGCGTAGTGTCCAAACCACCCTTCAACGCTACAAAGAACTCCAGGACATCATCGCCATATTGGGCATGGAAGAGCTGTCAGAAGAAGATAAAAAAATTGTTAACCGCGCTCGCAAAGTCCAAAAATTCCTCTCTCAACCTTTCTTTGTGGCCGAAACCTTCACCGGCCAACCCGGAAAATTCGTCCCGCTCGAAAAAACCATTCGAGACTTTAAAGAAATCATCGAGGGTCGCTACGATAACGAACCCGAGGACTTCTTTTATATGAAAGGTTCCTTGAGCGCATAAATCCCATGTTCATCAAGGTTATTTCGTTAAAAGGCATCGACTATCAGGGCGAAATCGTTTCAGTAAACATAAACACTGAAAGCGGAGAAATTACCGTCCTCGACAATCACCGCCCGCTCATAACTGTCCTCAAAAAAGGGACTGCCAGAATAGTCGATACTAAAAATCAAACTCGCGAAATTAAAATCAAATCGGGATTTCTTGAGGTTCACCCCCCAAATAAGGTCAGCATTCTGATCGACTAATAATTACGATGATAAACGAAGGCAGGCTAATAAAAAGCGAAATCGATATGGCTCACTATCAGGCTGACGCAGTCATCCTCTGGTGCGTCGACGATAGGTTCTCGAGCCTCTTAAATGATTTCGTAAAACTAGAAACATTTAAACACGTTGATCTAGTAAAGATCGCCGGTGGCGCCAAAGATCTAGCTGACGCCAAAAAACCCGAAGATTCGTTTGCTTTTGGTCAGATCAAAAAATTGATCGAACTCCACCGCGCCCCAAGCATCATCCTCGTCAACCATGCCAAATGCGGCGCCTATGGTAAAAAATTCGAGACCGAAAAGGAAGAGAGCGATTTTCATCGAGCCGAACTTCAAAAAGCTCGCTTACTGCTTGAGGCCAACTTAGACAAAAATTTAAACATCAAAACCTACTTTGCGGATCGAGGAGGCCTAATCGCCTCTTAAGCTATTTTGCTCACCCGCCTGTTCTGTTAAAATTAAGCAGTCCCGACCAAACTGTCTTACCAAAATAAGCCGAGTTAATGCCAGTTATTAAAGAAATAGAAGATTTTGTCCGCAAAAACCTTCAGAGTGGGAGGTCGGAAGAAATTATTAAAACCGACCTAACTTCCGTCGGCTGGAAAGAGATTGATATTTCTGACACTCTAGCGGCGGTCAAAACAGCTACCCCGAAAGAAGAGAGTAAGAAAAACCTTGACTACGACGTCAAAACGTCCGCAAGCCAACTTCGCTTTTCTCATCTGAAAGAGACAATCGAGCAATATGAGTCCCCAAAAGATATGCGGCCTAAAAAAATTCAGGCAAATTTATCAAAGAAAAGCTATCTCCCTCTAATTCTAATCCCAATCATCGTTGCAATAAGCGTGGGGGTGAGAATCTACCTAAAAAATGCCTATCCGGAAATCTTCATTCCGAAAACCGCCCCTCCTCTCCTCGACCAGGAAATCCTAAAAAACCTCAACGCCACCTCAACTAACCCTGATAGTTCTAGTCTGATTTCACCGCCCAATTCCTCTACAACCCAAAGCCAACCTGCCCAAAAACCGCCCACTGTACCAAAGCCCACCCCAACTCAACCGAGCGCCACTTCAACTCCAAGCACACCCCAAGGGGGCGGTAATAACTAAAAGGCCTGTTCCAAAACTACACCGTTAGCCAAATAAAATCTGAAGTATGGAAAAAAAATACGTTTGGGTGATTGTAGTTGTTGCATTGTTTACAGCAACCATCCTAATCCTGGTTTCAAGAGCCCAAGATTCACAAAATTTCGGCCTCGTTACAAAAACCAAAGAAATTATTTACGGAGTAAACGGCTATATCCCAAAAAAAGCCTTCATTAAGATTGGGGATACTATTACATTTAAAAATCTAGGGAAATCTAACAGGTGGCCCATATCGGACCCCCACCCAAACCACAATCTCTATCCAAACCTTAATCCTGAAAAAGAATTTCAAACCGGTGAATCCTGGAACTTCACCTTCACCGAACCCGGCGTCTGGAAATATCACGATGAACTAAGCCCGAATCATCAAGCGGTAATCACTGTCCGATAAGAGTGAAAACCTAGCTTAAACTAGTTTTTCTTTTCACTCCCAACAAGCTAAAATTATAGGAATGAAAACATGGAGATAATCTTCTTAGTCGCAATCGCCTCAATCTTAATCATCGGCTTCGGCCTTATTTGGCAACTTTTGAAATCCCAAAAACAAGACAAGGCCGAAGATAAATCACTCACATTACTAATAGACCAGATTAAAGAAAACAACAGAACTATTCAGAGCCACATAATAGACCTGAACCGAACCATGGATTCAAAGCTAGCGGAATCTACCCGCACGTTCCAGAATCAGTTTGGTCAAAACGCTAAAATTATTGGAGAAATTACTGAAAAACTGACTCGCCTAGATGAAACAAACAAGCAAGTCGTAAGTTTTGCCGACCAACTAAAAAATCTTCAGGATATTCTGAAAAATCCAAAACAGAGGGGAATTCTAGGAGAATACTACCTGGAAACAGTCTTAAAAAACGTCTTGCCTCCAGGATCCTATCAGATGCAGTATGCTTTTTCAGACGGAGTAATTGTAGATGCGGTAGTTTTCATAGACAAGAGAATTGTTCCAATAGATTCCAAATTCAGCTTAGAAAACTATAATAGAATCCTAGAATCTGCCATCGGAACGCCCGAACGAAAAAAATACGAGTCAGCTTTTATAGCCGATCTAAAGCTGCGCATCGACGAAACATCAAAGTACGTAAAACCAGAGGAAGACACGATGGATTTCGCATTTATGTTTATTCCCTCCGAGGCCGTATACTACGATCTATTAGTCAATAAAGTTGGCGCAATAACGGATGATACACGCAATTTAATAGCCTATGCGGGAGAAAAGAAAGTCATTATCGTCTCTCCAACCTCATTCTTGGCATATCTCCAAACAGTGCTTCAGGGATTACGTAATCAAAAAATATCCGAACAGACTAAAGAGATCATAAAACATGTAGAAAATCTGCGAAAACACCTTAAGACGTACGATGATCACTTCATCAAAGTTGGCAAAAACATTACCCTTACGGTTGGCTCGTACAACAACGCTTATAAAGAATTCACCAAAATTGACAAAGACGTTTTAAAAATCACCGGCACTGCCGTCGGCACCGACCCCCTCACTCTCGAAAAACCCCGCGAACTCGAAGAAATAGAATAGGAAAACCTAAAGACTGGCAGAAGCTGCCAGAAGCGACGACACGCCAACAAATGTATCCACGAACAACCAGATGGCGGATTTACGTAACAATTTTTTATTCACAACGTCTTTGGCGAAAAAAAACCTAACGAGAGTATACAAAAATAAAACTGGGGCGGCCACTATCATAAACGTAAAAATACCTGGAGGAGTGCTGACTAGAAGTAAAGCAGAAACAACATTCCAAATCATAAAGACTGGTAGGTAAGTCCAAGAAAAATGATATAGAATTCTCCAATAGATATTCACCTCGATTATTATATCACAACATAGCGCGTTTTTCCTATCCAATCACTACGCAAGAATAACTTTTCTTTTTGAGAAGCTCTCGGAGGCGTGAAAAGCTGGGTTCCACCATGGGTGGGGTTTTCGCACCGAGAGGCAACGGACAATTTACCGCAGGAGTAAGTTGGACCGCGGTTCTCAAAAGAAAAGTTACTCAACTACTTCTTCCTTTTCCTCAAAAAAGTGGGAATATCCCAGATATCGCTTTCTCGTTCCTTCTTTTTCTCTTCCGCCAAATTTATTTTCTCAATTGAGGCCTTAGTTAATACCGCTCCCGGCTTTAGCTGCGGTTCAACCGACCTACCAACTCCAACATCTTTGAGGGGTTTAAATTTTTGGTCTTGATTGACATCTGACTTAAATCCGTTTAAAAACTCTGGCTTTTTAGCCTCAAACTCACTTACAAATAGGGAATTAACTGGCTGAACACTATTAAACCCGGTTGCTATTAGAGTAACCTTGATCTGATTGGGCTTGAGCCTCCGGTCATAATAAGCCCCAAAAATTATCCTGGCGCCAGGATCAGCCGTCTGAGCCACCACCTTGGCCGCCTCGTTAATTTCCGTCATCTTAAGGTCCCGCCCGCCAGAAATGCCAAGGAGCACTCCCTTGGCTCCTTCCGCGCTCACATCCAAAAGCGGGGAGTTCAAGGCCTGATTCACCGCCGTAATCGCCCTGTCCTGGCCAGTTGCCAAGCCCGATCCGATAATTGCCGATCCGGCATCCTGAATGATGCTTTTTACATCCGCAAAATCTACGTTAATAATCCCAGGCGTAACAATCAGATCCACTATTCCCCGAAGAGCGTTCTTCAAAACCTCATCAATCACCTCAAAAGCCTTATTGATAGTTGTGTCTTTGCTGATAATCGTAAAAACCCTGTCATTTGACACCACAACTAATGCATCCACTTTATCTTTGAGTCTAGAAAGTCCCTCGGTGGCAACCTTCTCGCGCTGTGTTCCCTCAAAGGCAAACGGTTTCGCTACAAAGGCCAGGGTTAAAGCCCCAGATTGCTTTGCCACCTCGGCTACGACCGGAGAGGCCCCCGTTCCTGTTCCACCCCCAAAACCAGCCGCTATAAAAATAATATCCGCACCCGAAAGCGCTTCAGCTATCTCCGACCGGTTTTCTTCTGCCGCCTGCCGGCCCAACTCCGGACTCATACCGGTACCCAAACCCCGAGTCAAATTCCTACCAATATAAATTTTTCTCTTGGCTTCAGAGTGGTCTAAATCCTGGTGATCTGTGTTAATTGCGATAAAATCCACCCCCCTCACAAAATCCTTGCCCATCCTAGTCACCATATTACCCCCGGCTCCGCCGACTCCCACCACCTTAATGCCGGATAACGGCGACTGCATCTTTTCTTTTTTATCTTTTTTAGCCATTGAATTATGGGTTAAAACTCCCAATAAACTTCTTTATTCTTCCCAAGATACCAGAAGCTTCTCCCTTTGGCAACCAGCCTTCTTGATCAGCTCCCCAAAGCGCAAGTCCCACCGCCCCCGAAAATTCTGGATCCTCCATGGCCTCCGAACACTCCGGTGGCAACTCCAACCAGTCATGGTTCACCGAAAAACCCACCTGACTAAAAAGTTTCAGCTCTTGCTTAGCCAGTTCGGTCAGTCCCGGCAACTTCGCGCCCCCACCGACAAAAATCACCCCGCCCACTAGTTTTCCTGCCCTCCCAATTAGTTTCAGTTCGTTATTAATAAACTCAAATATCTCGGAAAGCCTCGCCTCGATAATATCAGCCACAAACCTTCGTGAAACAGTTCCTCTTGATTCCGGGGAAAGCTTCGCGAGCTCAATCGTCTCCCGCGCTCCGACGCTTCTTGAAAAGGCGTGGCCGTAGTTCAATTTTAAGTTTTCCGCCGCGAGAATCGAGATCTTCAGTCCCACCGCAAGATCGTTAGAAATATTTCCCGCTCCAACCGGAAACTTAGAAGCAGTTATGAGTCTCCCATCCTCATAAACACTTAAACCCGTTGTTCCAAATCCAATATCCACCATCACAATCCCTAAATCTTTCTGATCTTTAGTTAAAACCGCCCGACTCGCCGCGAGCGGAGAAAAAACCAGCCCCCCAACGTCTCCACCGGTCAACTCCACTACCTTAATTAAATTTTTTACGTGGGGACTAAACGCGTCTACCACCAGGCTGTTGACCTCAAGTCGGCTCCCACTCATCCCGAGTGGATCAGAAATATCTCCCACTCCATCAATTACAAAATCTCGAGTCAAAGTATGAATTATCATGCGGTTCTGACCCAAATTTACCGCCTGACTGGCTCGAACTACTCGATCAACATCGTCTTTGTAAATTTCATTATCGGCCCTCGAAACCGCCACCACCCCCCTAGAAGTTTGAGATTTAACCTGGGGCGTTCCAATATTCACGTAAATATTTCTAAGAGCGTTCTTGGATATACGTCTTATCTCCGACAAAACCCTCCCTATCGACTGGGCCGCTTCAGTAACATCAAAAATAACCCCCTTCTTGAGGCCCCCGGACTGCTCTTTAAAAAGCGCCCTTACCGCGGGTTTCTTACCGTTCCCGTCCAAAACAGCCGCTTTTATCTTAGCCGTTCCAATATCTAAACCAACGATAAAATTCTTCGACATATTCGCTTTTCTAAATTTTGCATCCTTATTCTATCACTCCTCCGCTCGTGGTCATAGCCCAAAAGATGCAAAAGGCCATGCGCGAGCATTAGGCGAAAGTCCTCTTTGAGTCTGGAAATATAGCTCGGGCACAAGTAAATCTCCCCGATCCTCCGAAATCCCTTCTCCGGGTCAATCTCAGGCTCCTTAAAAATCGATTTTGAAACCTCCTCAAAACTCAAAACGTTGGTCGGCTCGTTAAGGCTTCGATAGTCCCGATTCATCCTCCGAATCGAATCCTCGCGAACCAAGTAAACTTCGAGAAAAAGCTTCCTCTTTTTTAAAATTTCTAAAACCCTCAGGGAAACAAAACGCGCCTCACCTTCAAGCTCCCGAAACCTGGCATCTAAAACAGTTACGAGAACCCTGTTTTGCATATTACTGGTCCAGTTTGTTCTTGATAATCTCGGTGGCAATCTTGCCGTCGATCTTACCCTTAAATTCAGCCATCAAAGTTTTCATCGTCGAGACAAAATCGCCTCCACCTCGGGCCAAGATAGATTCCACTTTTTCTTCAATCTCACTCCGGCTCATTTGCTTTGGCAAATAAACTTCCAAGAAAACCAACTCCTCTTCTTCTTTTCTTACTAAATCTTCTCTCCCGCTTTTTTTAAAAAGCTCGATTGCCTCTTTCCGCTTTTTAACCTCCTTTCCTAAAACATCCAAAACCTCATCATCACTTAAATCGACATCTTCTCCCTTTGATCTTTTTTCAATGCGGCGATTGTGAATTTGAGCGCTTAGAAACCTCAAAGCGCTCACCTTGATTTCCTTCCTGGATTTAAACGACTCCTTAAGCTCAAGATCGATTTGCTGAATCAGGCTCATAAATCTATGACAAACCCAACTTTCTCAACCTTTCGATCTGGCTCCTCCTACTCGCTCGATGACTAGCCAAAAGTCTAGCTTTTCTCTTGTTAGGCTTTCTGCTCGTAAATCGCCGCTTCCTAGATTCCTTAAGAACCCCACTCTGCTTGATTTTCTTTGTAAATCTAAAAAGCAGCGCGCTTGGAGCTTCTCCTTCTTTTTTTAATACTTTAACCATTTTATTGAACCTTTATATCTCTCAAAAAAATTTTAATTCTTCGCTCGACCTCATCCAATGATTCATGGGGTGGATTATTTACCACGCCATGAATCGAAGCCCCTCCATCGCTTCTCCACCTGGGAATAATATGGACATGCAAATGATCAACCGCTTGGCCCGCTGCTCTTCCGTGATTAATCCCGATCGTAAACCCGTCCGGACTAAAAACTTTGTTTAAAACGCCAGTCATTACTTTTACTAACCCGAAAATCGATCCCAACTTTGAATCCTTCAGATCCAAGATAGAATCGGCATGAACTCTGGGTAAAACCATGGTGTGCCCAGGCGCCCTAGGGCTAATGTCTAGAATGGCCACCGCGTCTTCATTTTTGGCCAAAACCTTAGCTTCAACCTCTAGCGCAGCAATTTTACAGAACAAGCAATCCATTTGTTTACCCTTCGGCCACTGGGGATTTCTCCTTTAAACGCTTCTGAATCTCGGACACTATTTTAGACAAAATAACGGTTTCTTGCAAGCCGGTCCGGAGATCTCGAAGGATGATGCTCTCTTCGTAAACCTCTTTCTGTCCGAAAAGCAACGCGAGTTGCGCCCCCAGACGAGCCGCCATTTTGAGCTGGGATTTAATCGATTCTCGGCCCAACGCCTCGGTAACCGAAATACCTCCCTGCCGAAGTTCCTCAACAACTCTTAAGGACTTCTTTTTTGCCAACTCTCCAACATGAACAATAAAAACCCCTTTTTGATTTTTTGCTGGCAGTTTAACATCCTGAATCTTCATGGCTTCAATGATCGCTTCTGCGAAAATCGACCCTCCCACGGCTGGTGTTACCTTGCCGCCAACTATCTCACTCAAAAAATCATGTCGCCCGCCTCGCGCCAGCACCAGTGGCTTTCCCTTCTCGGTCTCCAAAGAAAACTCAAATAGAATCTGATTGTAAAAATCCCAAGCGTTAATCACCCCATTATCAAGCCCATAGGGGATTTCGAGCTCATCAAGATATTCGAGTACCGCCCTGAAGTTTCGACTACATGAGCTGCAAATCTTATCAAGGAAACTGGGCGCTTTTTCTTTTAATCCCTCGCATCCATCCTTTTGACAAGCCACAAGCAATAAGGGATTTTTCTGAAGGTCAGCGGAGCAACTATCACAGACCTCTTTCTCGTGGTTCCTATAGTAGGCTTGCAACTGCTTTTTGTAAGCCTGGTGGCAATTTCGGCACCCCATAGAATTAACCGAGAGAGTAAAGCCTTTTATCTTGAATGACTTAAGAAGCCTCTCCATCACTAAAATTATTTGGGCATCGTAAAGAGGATCATTGCTACCGCCCACTATCTCAAACCCGTATTGATGAACCATCCTTTTACCTGGCAAAATTTCCGATTGCCTGTAAATCTCCCCCTCATAAAAAAGTTTTTGGGGCTGAAGCATTCTCCCTAGTCCGTGCTCAAAATAAGATCTAAGCGCTGCTGGCATTCCATCCATCCGCAAAACCAACTGTCCCGAACCCTTTGCTTTCATAGTTACAGATTGATGCTCAAAAAAAGACGGGTCTTGGTCATACACAGCCGAAAAAAAGTCAGCCCTCTCTAAGGCCGGCGTCTTCACCACCCTAAATCCGTAAAAACTTGCAAGGTCTTCGGCTACAGTTCTCACTCGATCAAACCACGGCCACTCTGTGGGTAAAATGTCTGAAACATAAGTTGGTCCGGTAAAAACTTTTTCTTGATTTTTTGACTTACCTGCTTTTCTAACTATTGTTTTTTTGGGCATTTAAAAATAAAGTTATTCAAACCTAATATTGGGGAGCGGCAAAAGCTTTCATATGAGCGAGTGGCCAGAGTCTTAGCCTAGCCAAACCAACAATTTCTTTTTTGTTTAAAAGACCCCAACTCCTAGAATCAAAACTATAAGACCGATTATCACCTAATACAAAGTAATTTTCGCCATCAATTTTAAATTCAGCATCGCCGGCGGTAACCGCCCTTTGAGGCAAATAATCCTCCGCAAGCAAAAAACCCTGGGGGTTGTCCTGGTTAAATATGTAAATCTTTCCCTCGCTGATTTTAACCTTTTCCCCCGGCAAACCAATTACTCTTTTAATAAAATAAGTGCTTCCGTTGCCGCTCGGATACCTAAAAACAGCCACCTCTCCTCGCCCCGGTGTTCGAAAATAATAAGTAAGCTCATCAACCAAGAGGTAATCTCCATCAGAAAAATTAGGGGCCATGCTCTCTCCGCTCACCAAAAACGGTTGAACCAAAAAAGTCCTAACCAAAAAAACCGATATAACCGCGATCAGAGCCACCTCCACCACCTCCAAAAAAGAATAGAGAAATCTCTTCATTTAGCTAAGATTTTGATTCTGTTTGGGTTATTCTATAATAAAAACAAGCCATAATCAAGGAATGGACAAACTTATCGTCGGCCTGGGCAATCCAGATAAGGCATATGAGAACACCTACCATAATATCGGACGTGTTTTCGTTGACTTTTTAACTCGGAAATTAGGCGTCTCGAAGATCGAGGACGGAGTCATGAAGACCCTTAAGCTCTCTAACGCAAAAAACCTAACCTTTTTAAAACCCAAACTTTACATGAATGAGTCCGGTGAGGCTGTAAAAAAAGCCTTAAAAAATCTCAATCTCCAACCAGACGATCTTATTGTCGTCCACGATGATAGTGACATCGAAATTGGTAACTGGAAATTCTCGGTCGACAAAACGAGCGCCGGCCACAAGGGCGTCCAGTCTGTAATCAAAAGCTTAAAAACAAAAAAATTTTGGCGTCTTAGGATTGGCATCCGCCCGAAACAAAAAAAGGGCTCTAGGCGCCCAAAAGCCGAAAAGTTTGTTTTAAAAAATATTCCCCCGGCGGAAAAAAGGGGGATTTATTCAACCTTCGAAGCCACTATCGAGAAAATTATTGAGAAAGATAGCCCCTGAGCAGTCTCTTTGATATCAGTTAAAGAAAACCTAACGTCGCTAAACTGTCTATCATTCTTTAAATCTTCAATAAAATTAATAACGTTGTCCTTACTCCTAGCCTCTCCATAGAAAGTCAGAGACGCGTTAAAATCTCTAAACGCGAACCGCGTAAATGTTAGACTGTTCTTAGAAACCAAGCTATTGAGCTTCTCGAGAGGCGGCAGTTTTGCGCGATCCACCTTTCTTATTGAGGCAATCATCGCAATATCGCGATTAAATTCTTCCGCTTGGGCTCTTAGTTCGTTCAGCTCAACTATTCTAGCGTCTCCCTCAACCCCCCCGATTTCCCGGGTCAAAGACTTGTCCATTCCTCTCAAAAATACAAAGCCGCTCAAAAAGAACACGAGGAGCAAACTCAAAAACACCGGAATAGCTACCCGCCAAAAACCGAAAAAACTTTCAATTCGTTCTTGGCGGTATTCGTCTCGCGCGCTCACACCCAACAAACTCAAATCCTCATCCCCCCCCCGAGCCATAGTCGATCTAATTCCCCCTCCGAGCGCGGAAAACCACTCGGCTGAAATTGGCTGGTCAAACCTAAGCTGAAGATCCTTAACCTCAAGGGAAAAGTTGTCAGCCACTATTTTCTTTACCTCATCCTGCAACCCTACTGCGACCAAAATAACCTCTTGAATTTTTTCCGGCCAATGCTGACTATAATAATTGATAACTTGCCTCAAATTTCTGGTAATTGTCGATCTAAAATCAGTCAGTGAGATTTCCCGACCCCCACCCTTAAGCTCTGACCAAGAACTTATATACTCAAAATAAAGCTGACCGCCTCTCAAAATAACAAAGTCCAAATTTTCGTTATCCAAAACCACCACCGCGTAGGAATCGTGTCGGCTAATCCCGATCCCCTGCTGACGCATAAGCCTCACCAAGGACATTGATCTAGACTCAACGGCTATCACCAAAAACCCAGCCTCGGCTAAGACCCTCTGAAATCCATCAATAATTTCCTTAGCGATAAAGGCCGCTAAAACATCCACCTTGCCTTTTTCCTTGTCTTCGCCAATCACCTGGTATCCCGAGTAGACCAACGCTTGGTCCATTGGTGACGCCATCCTCACATTAAGCTTGATTGCCTCTTCAAGAGTTGCTCCTTTTAGTATTGGGAGGCTAAAAACCTGCGTGTAAATCCCAAGCGAACTTAAAGACAAAACCACTGGCACCCGGTTTTTTTTATTCTTCCCCTTAAACACCTCGAGCCTTAAGCGTTTAAGCACCTGGCCAAGCTGTTCGCTGTCCAAAATCTTACCACCCTGAACTATCCCCGTCGGAAGTTTCAACCCCACCATTTGCCATCGCCTTCCGTCAAAATAGGCAAACCTTAGTTCTAAGTCGGAAATCTCCAAGCCTCCCGAAATAACCTGCGCCTTGAGGAACTTAACTAAGCTATTTAGATAAAAGGAAAAGTAGCTCATTAGAAACCAGTGCCACCACCCCCAACGATCACCGACTGCGCCATAGAAGTTACCTCCACTCTCCCCGAGACCGGGTCGATCGAAACCGCCATATCAATCTTCCGAACTCTCCCTAAATAATTCGCCTCGGAGTATATCCAGGCTTCGTTTGGGCTTATAGGCTTCGGAGATCCGCATACTCCGTTCTTGCGAACTACCGCCACTCTCGCTTGATCACTCCCAACCGGAAGGAGGTAATCGCAAAGCGATTGCCCAGTAAGCGAACCACCAAAATCCCTATCTTTAGAAAGCTTCCATAGGCCATCGTTTGCCCCTGCAAAAGCAATCCCGAGCGCCCGATTGGCCGCCTGATAACCAAAAGTCGCATTGATAAAACTGATTACAAGAAAAGCAAGGGTGGTCCCGATAAGCACCACCGTCCCCCCAATCAAAAAAACCAAAGACAAAACCGCCTGACCGCGAGTGAAGCGTTTACTGCGAATATAGGACACTAGAAACCTTTTCACTAAATTCATTATAACCTATTCTCCTATTAAATAATCTCTATTCAAGCTCCCTCACCGGCAACTCTCCGAGCTCGTTGAGACTAAGTCTCTGGGAAACGAGTATCCTGAAACCCAGAGAGCCGAGTGGCTTGAAACCTTCCTCCGGAGGAGGATCCGCCTCCGGCGGAAAAAACTCTCCCCTAATAGGTCCAGTCAACGTTAACCTTGTAGACCGAGGGGGTTTCCGTTCGGGCCGAATCCGACTTGAGCCTTATTCGATACCTAAAATATCTCCCCGCATTGATAAAATCCCGACCGAAGGTAGCATAATAAATCCCCTTCTGAAATCCATATACATTAGTGAGGTAAAAAGTTGAGGTTGATCCCCCGGGGCCAGTGAAATTCCAAGTATCATCAGCACAAGTAGGAAGCCCTCCGCTACAATCGCTCCGAACCGCAAGCTGAAAAAAAACATCCGTCCCTGCCGGCTTAACGCCTACCCAAGCAACCGCATTATAATCGACCGGAAAAGCGGAGCCAGTATCAAATACTGCTGAATAAAGATTGCCGTAAGTCGAAGTGGCAGACCAATCGGTTCTGACCTTATACCCGGCAGCATAAGAAGTCGGGCTCGAGATATCACACCAGGCCGGTTCAGTTGGTATTAAATTAGAACAGTTAAAGTTAAACCAGCCCACGGAATCATTCCACGCCCAGCCAGAAAAATCACTCGGCGGTTCATCGTTACTGGTTATAAGATTACGAACCGCCACCCCGTAAGATGCGCCGGTTGAAGGACAGGCTCCAGTTGGAACAACGGCCCCTGTAACCCCACAAAAACTAATCCAACCCACAACATCATTCCAAGCCCATCCCGAAAGCTGGCCCCCGGTATTCAGCACTCCCCAGTTTCCAGCCGGGCCAACGCAACCGCTCACCGGATCACTCTCGCAGTTCAGTACAACATCC
>ERZ1292625.2070-Hain-H41-01um-R1-2070-length-19990-cov-8_pt1 | contig 19990 bp, 28 predicted proteins | sample MGYA00564400_ERZ1292625 | MGnify/ENA primary metagenome ERZ1292625 (study PRJEB36523, sample SAMEA6512639) | groundwater metagenome | collected 2019-01-08 | study: AquaDiva: Metagenomics assemblies of 32 groundwater samples
TCGCTCACTCGCACCCCCTCGCTGCCACGAGGTCGACCACGATTCGGATGCGCCCGGCGGGTGACACGACGACTCCCGTGGCGAGGGGGAGTGCGACGGCGGGGTCCGCGAGGGCTCGTGCGACCCACGCGGAGGCGGTCTGTCGGCACACGCCCACGAGCTTGGCGTAGGCGGTGATGTCGAGGGTGGTGGTCGTCGTCGTCACGTCGCGGACCGTACGACGGTATTGGACGATAGTCAACATTTCATCTTGACGGCCGGGGGGTGGTTGTGGCCTTCTCGGAGGCCTGCGTGCCCCGAGGGAGTTCCGTGTGACGGTAGCCGAGTTCTTGAGTCGTCTCGAGGGTGTGAGGGGGAAGTCGGCGCGTTGTCCGGCGCACGAGGACCGGCAGTCTTCGTTGTCGGTGACGAGCGGTGCGGACGGGCGGGTGCTGCTCAAGTGCCACGCGGGCTGCACGCCCGAGGAGGTGCTGGCGGCGATGGACCTCGGCTGGGCGGACCTGTTCCCGCCGAAGGTCGAGGAGAAGCTGCCGTGGCGGCGGGTCGCGACGTATCCCTACGTGGACGAGAAGGGGGTGCTCCTCTACGAGGTGGTCCGCTTCGAGCGTGGCGAGGGCGGTGCGCGGCAGAAGACGTTCCGGCAGCGGAAGCCTTCGGGGGAGTGGAACGCGGCGGGGGTGCGTCGGGTGCCGTTCCGTCTGCCCGCGCTGAAGGGCGCGGAGACGGTGCTGGTGGTGGAGGGGGAGAAGGACGTGCTGACGGCCGAGGCTCTGGGCTTCGTCGCCACCACGAACAGCGGCGGTGCGGGGGGCTGGGAGGTCGGGTTCGGGCAGTTCCTCGGCGGCAGGACGGTGGTGGTGTGCCCCGACGACGACGAGCCGGGGGAGAAGTGGGCGGTCGCGGTGGCGGCGAGCCTGTCGTCGCCGCCGCGGGTGCTGCGGTTTCCGGGGGCGAAGGATCTGACGGAGTGGGTCGAGGCGGGGGGGACGGCGGCGGAACTCGGGGCTCTGGTGTCCGGTGCTCCGCGTTGGTCGTCTTGGAACTGGGCCGCGTGGTCGGGTCTGCGTCGGCTGCCGGGAGCGCCCGCGTGGCTGTCGGCGCTGGGTACGCTGGTGGGGGCGGACCCGGCGGGCGACTCCTCGAGGCCGTTGCTGGTGCCGTTGTGGGACGGGGACGGGGAGTGCGTGGGGGCGGTGCGGACGGACGCGGAGGGTCGGACGGACCCGTTGAGGGTGGCGGGAGCGGGGGTGGGGGTCGCGTGCTGGGCGGTGAACCGGGTCGGTGGCCTGGGGGCGGTGCTGACGGAGGCGTCGGGCGGGGTGCTGCGGCTGTGCCGGGCTCCGGTGCCGGTGCTGCGGAGCGCGGAGCCTGCGGCGATGCCGAGCGGGTCGCGGGCGTACGGGGAACTGGTGGTGCGGATCGAGGCGGCGGCTCACTGGGCGCGTCCGGCGAAGGTGGTGCTGTGCTGGGGCGAGGAGGTCTGGCCCGCGACGACGCAGCGGTTGTCGTCGCTGGGGCTGGAGGTGACGCGGGAGAGCGGGCCGAAGGTGCCGTCGCAGGGCGGCGCGGGGATGTGGGCGCTGTCGGAGGGCGGGGTGGCCTGGGCGTCGTTGGACGCGGACGGTCGGGCGAAGTGGCGGATCTGTGCGGCGGGCCCGGCGAAGAACCTGCTCGTCAGCAAGGGTTGGAGTCCCGCGGAGGCTCGGAGCGCGGTGTCGGCGCTGCCGTTGGCGGTCGGGTTCGTGTTCGACCCGCGGACGCGGGACATGACGTTGAGGGAGGGGAGCGAATGGGTACTGAACGAGTGGCGGGGGATGCCGGACACGAAGCCGGTGGTGGGACCGTGGCCGGTGCTGCGGGGGCTGGTGGAGCACCTGACGTGCGGGGACGCGGGGGGTGCGGAGTGGCTCCTCGACTGGCTCGCGGCTCCGTTGCAGTCGTTGCACGCGGGCCGCGGGGGGTTGCGCTGCCGGACGGCTCCGGTGTTCCACGGGACGCAGGGGACGGGAAAGGGGTGGCTGGTGGAGCTTCTGCGGGTGCTCTACGGGGAGTGGTGCCTGGAGATCGGTCAGGGACAGGTGGCCGATTCGTTCGACGTGGTGCGGTTCCGCAGCTGCCTGATGCTGATCTGCAACGAGGTGGAGGCGAAGCCTGCGCACATGTCGCGGATGAAGATGTGGGTGACGGAAGAGACGATGCAGATTCGGAAGATGCGCGAGGCGGCGGTAGAAACTGCGATACGTTTCAACATCATGTTCACGTCGAACGCGGCGCGTGCGGTGGCGGTGGAGGAGGGGGACCGGCGTTTCTCGGTGTGGCGTCAGTCGCGGGCGCTGGACGCGGATTCGGTGGCGGCGCTGCGGGTGCAGAAGGCGAGCGGGTGGCCGGAAGCGCCGCGGATGCTGGCGGCGCTGCTGGAGCGTCGGGTGGTGCGGGACCTGTGGGTGCCGTGGGTGACGACGGCGAAGACGGACCTGATGCAGGCGGGGATGGACGGTGGGCAGGCGTTCGTCCATGCGTTGGCGGCGGACGGGCTGACGGCGGTGGCTCGGGCTTGGGCGATGTCGGTGTTGGAGGAGCGGAAGCGGGCGGGGCTGGAGCCGCGTCCGCCCGTGGTGCAGGAGCGGGGGTTCGCGCTGCTGACGACGTTGAGCCGGGTGATGCAGACGTGGTGCAAGGAGCACAATGCGGACTGTCGCGGGGTGAACGCGATGCGGCTGCGGACGCTGTTGCTGGAGCGGTTCCCCGAGGCGGTGTGGCGTCGGGGGGTCGTGGCGGGGTACGGGGGTTTCGGCGCGGAGGGGTTGCCTCAGGGGGCGAACGGGACGGGGTGGAGCGTGTTGACGCCGCGGGCGGTGCCGGTGGGTTCGGAGGGGGAGGAGGGGGAGGAGGTGGCGGCTTAGGGTCGACCGACCGGATGCCACGTCCGGTCGCTGCCGTGGAGGGCGACGAGGTGTTCGCGGCCGCGCTGCCTCGCATCGCCCTCCTCGGCTCCGAGGGCGCGACCGAGCCAGCGGTGTGCCGCGCGTGCGTTGACGGGGGCTTCGACGTGATAGGCGTACATGTTGTCCCCGTCGCTGCGGGCGCTCCACCAGTCCGCGGCCCTGCGGTGGTGGGCTTCGTCGCCCACGAGCGCAGGCGGTTCCCTCGGGTCGGGGCCGAAGCTCGGCGGTCCCTTGCAGAGGTCGGTGACGGCTGCGAGCCCCTTGGCGCGCTCGATGTCGGCGGGATCTCCCGTGAGCGGGTGCGGGGCTTTGTGGTAAAAGAGTCGGAGGTTCGCCTCGGCCCATCCCGGCCCGTACGCGGAACCGGGGTTCCGCCTCTGCTCCCGCTTGGCGAACCACCATGCCGCCGCCGCCGCGTGGTGCGCGGAGTCGCCGTCGAGAGAGGGCGGCGGGTCGTCCTTCTCGGAGTCGAGCAGGGGGCTCTCGTGGCCGGGGTGGGCGCGTGCGAAGGCGGCGCGGCCCGTGGGGACGGGATCGTCCCCCGTCCCGCTCGCCTTTCCGAGGTGGAAGAACGAACTGGACGGGTCGCCGTAGGCGGCGTGCTGATGGAAGCTGGTCATGCTCCATCGAACGGGCTGCGGCGCGGCGTCGGCGTCGGCCGCGGCCCACCACGCGGCGGCGGCGAGGTGGTGGGCGGTGTTTCCGAGGAGTGCCGGTCTTTTCCTCGGGTCGGTTCCGAAGCTCGGCGGTCCCTTGGCGACCTCGTCCTCCACGAGGGGGTTCTCGGTGCCGTGGATCGCTCGGAGGTGTGCGCGTCCGAGGGCCACCGACTCCGGTCCCATCGATCCCGGCTCGAGCGCCCGCCCGAGGTAGTACAGGGCGCTCGAGCGGGCGTCGTCGTCGTCGCCTCCCTGTCTGGCGAAGTGGTGGAAGTTGGCGCGATCGACGGCGTGTCGGCGGGCCGGGTCGTCGCGCCGATGCTGCTCGCGTTCCGCGTTCCACCACGCGGTGGCGAGGAGATGGTGCGTGGCGTCTCCGACGAGCGCGGGTTCCTTGCGGGGGTCGGGGCCGAAGCTCGGCGGTCCCTTGCAGAGGTCGGTGACGGCTGCGAGCCCCTTGGCGCGCTCGATGTCGGCGGGATCTCCGATGAGAGGGTCGTCGGCACCGAGGTGGTCCCGCCCGATCTTTTCGAGCGTGGCGTCGGAGGGGTAGTGGTCCTGCCCCTGCTGCCTGAGGACGGCGACCCCGAGCGATTGCAGGGCGCTTCCGGCGCGTCCGTGCTGCGCGAGGTAGTGGTAGTCGGCCATGGCGGCGGCGTGTTTGAAATGGAGATGGTCGTCCACGTCCTCGATGCGGGCGTCCCGCTCCGCGGCCCAGTGCGCCTCCTCTCGGGCGTGGTGCGCGGCGTCTCCGACGAGCGCGCGTGGGCGCAGCGCGGCGAAGCCGGGGGGTCCCTTGGCGACGAGGGCGAGGCGTCCGAGCGCGGAGTTCTCCGCGTGGGGATCCGCGGGGATGTCGGTCCGGTGGTTCTTGACGAAGTAGCCGAGGTAGGCGAGGGCGTGGTCGTCGTTCCCTTCGGCGGCGTGCTCGTGGTAGCGCGCCATGAGGTAGCCGCCGGGGATGCGGTGGCTGCTCCACCAGCGGGCGGCAGCTTCGTGGTGGTCGCGGCTGCCGACGAGCGCGGGGGGTCTGTCGAGGGGTGCGGCGAAGGCGGGCGGTCCTTTCCTCGCGTCGTCGTCGGGGAGGAGGGGGTTCTCTGTGCCGTGCATCGCGCGGAGGTGTTCGCGGCCGATGCGGAGGTATTCGCCGTGCGTGCGGGGCCGCGGGTCGAGCGCGTAGCCGAGGTCCATCGGGGCGTGCTCCCCGTTCCACGCGGCTTGGTGGTGGTAGTTGCGCATCGCGACGGGCGCGGGTCCGGCTTCCGGGTGCTTCTCCCACCAGTTGCGCGCGGCGATGTGATGTGCGCGGTTGCCGACGAGGGCGGGCTGGTGCTGGGCGAGGGATCGGTGGGGGTTCTCGAAGCCGGGCGGTCCCTTCTGCGTCTCGTCGCCGTAGGGGCTGTCGTGCCCGTGCCGTTCACGGAGGAAGGCGCGGCCGCGCCGAGCCTGCAACACCTCGTCGCCGCCCGTGAGCGTCTCGTGCTCGCGCAGCGCCACGGCGCGACCGAGGTGACGCATGGCGTTGCCGGGGTGTTCGCAGCTTGCGAGGAAGTGGTATTCGGCCATGGAGGCGGCGTGCGTGCCACCCCCCTGCAGCACGGCCCGGTCCCACCACGTCGCGGCCCGGCGGTGGTGGGCTTCGTCGCCCACGAGGGACGGTTCCTGTCGACGGTCTGGTCCGTAAGAGGGCGGCGGCATGGAGGGGAGGTTAGCAGATGCGACAGGAATTGAGGAAGTATCAGGTGGATGCCCGCGAGGCGCTGCGTGCGGCGCTGGCGGTGCATCGTCGGGCGGTGCTGGTGCTGCCGACCGGGTGTCACGCGCCGGGGACCGGGGTGCTGCTGGCGGACGGCCGGGTGCGGGCTGTGGAGTCGGTGCGGTGCGGCGACCTTCTGATGGGGCCGGACGGGACGCCGAGGGAGGTGACGGAACTTCACCGGGGGGACGGCCCGCGGGTGACGATCGTGCCGAAGAAGGGGCAGCCTTGGGTGGTGAACCCGGACCACGTCCTGACGGTGGTGAGCAGCGGGACGGACGAGGTTCTGGACTTGACGGTGCGGGAGTGGGCGGCGTCCGGCGCGAAGTTCCGGCACCACTCCAAGCTGTTCCGGCCTTCCGCGACGGAGTTCGTCGGTCCTCGGCCCGAGCTCCCGATCGACCCGTGGTTCCTCGGGCTTCTTCTGGCGGACGGCAGCCTCCAGAAGGGCGTCGTCGTAACCAAACCCGACGCGGAGGTGCTCGAAGCGTGCGAGGAGCAGGCGGCGCTCTGGGGGCTGTCGGTGAACTCGTACGAGGAGGGGACGACCAGCGTGCGACGGCACCTCTCGTCCGGTCTGACGAGGAAGGGCAGCAACCCACTTTGGAACGAAATCGTGCGCCTCGGGCTGGCCGGTAAGAACTGTTTCGACAAGTTCGTGCCGTCGCTGTATCTCCGCGCGTCGATCGGGGACCGCAGGAAGCTGCTGGCGGGGATGATCGACGGCGACGGCTGCGCGAACGGCGCGGGCTACTCGTGGAGCACGGTATCGGAGGTCATGGCGAGGGGCTTCGTGTTCCTCGCGCGGAGCCTCGGGTTCGCGGCATATGCGGCCACGAGGCATCAGAGCGGCTGTGCGGTGTGCTGGCGGGTCGGGGTGGACGGCGACCTGTCGGACCTTCCGGTGCGTCTGCCGCGCCGCAGGGTGCCGCCGAGGCGTCACTGGAAGGACCACAGGCGGATCGGCTTCTCGTTGGGACCGGCCTCGGACGGGCCGTGGTTCGGGTTCTCGGTGACGGGCGACCACCGCTACCTGCTTTCAGATTACACTGTAGTCCATAACTCGGGCAAGACGACCGTAGCCTGCGACCTGATCGAGCGGGTCGTCGCGAAGACGGGAAGCCGTCCGAACGCGGTGCTGTTCGTGGCGCACCGACAGACGCTGGTGGACCAGTGCAGCGAGCGCCTGGACGAGAACGGGCTGACGGGGCACGGGGTGCTGATGTCGTCGCATCCTCGGAAGCGGCCGTTCGCGCCGATCCAGGTGGGGAGCGTGCAGACGCTGGTGCGGCGGAAGCCGCTGGACCCGGCACCGATCCTGGTGGTGATAGATGAAAGTCATCACGTAACACCGGACTCGGTGTATTCGACGGTGCTGGAGGCGTGTCCCGAGGCGTGGGTCGTGGGGCTGACGGCGACCCCGTGGCGGCTGGACGGGACGGGGCTGGGGCGGTTCTTCGGGGCGATGGCGACGGGGCCGACGTACGCGGAGTTGACGGCCGAGGGGCATCTGGTGCCGCCGAAGTGCTGGGCGCTGGGGGTGCCGAGCTTGGACGACGTGAAGGTCGTGGGCGGCGACTGGGACGCGAAGGGGCTGTCGAAGGCGATGGGCCACGGGGTCAAAGACCTCGTGACGTGGTGGCGGAAGGCGGCGACGGGGAAGCGGACGGTGACGTTCGCGTGCGACGTGGAGCATTCGAGGGCGATCGTGGCGGCATACGTCGAGGCGGGGGTGCCCGCGGAGCACCTCGACGGGGAGTCGCCTTGGGAGTCGCGCAAGGAGGTGCTGGGGCGGCTGAAGAGCGGGGAGACGGTGCTGGTGAGCAACTGCGGTCTGTTCGGGGAGGGGTTCGACCTTCCTTCGGTGGAGTGCGTGCAGCTGGCTCGGCCGACGAAGTCGCTGTCGCTTTTTCTACAGCAGTGCCTCGACGCCGAGACGCAGATACTGTGCGGGCGGGGCTGGCTGGGACCGGACGATCTCCTCGACTCGGATCTGGTCGCGTCCGTCGATGTGTCGGACCGGTCGCTGCGGACGACGTGGAGCCCCGTCCTGTCCCGCGTCGATCGGCCTTTGGGCGACGGCGAGGAGATGTATGCCGTCTCGACGCCGTCCGTGGACATCCGGGTCACGGGGGGGCACGCGTTGATCGCTCACGGACGCGGGGACCGCAGGCTCGGAGCGTCCGACGTTCCGTGGGGCCGCGTGTCGGCCGAGCAGTTGGCGACCGTCAGGTCGGCCTACTACATTCCCGTTGCGGGCATGGAGGAGTCGGACGGCGTCCCTCTGACGGACGACGAATTGCGGTTCCTCGGCTGGTTCATGTCGGACGGGACGCTGAACCGCCGTACCGGGTCGATAGCGATCACGCAGGCCCTGCACCAGCCGCACTTCGGTGAGATCGAGAAGTGTCTGCGCGGGTGCGGGTTCAAGTTCGGCACCTATCTGAAGGAACCTCGGATGCACGAAGGCAGAGGGTCGGAGGGAGGGAGGATGCAGTGCGTGTTCAACGTGTCGAAGGGGCTTCCCCGCGGCCGGGACCGTCATCTGTCCGGGTGGGGACGACTTGAGCCGTGGGTGGACAAGAACTTTCCGGAGGCTCTCATGTCGGTCGATTCTCGACAACTGGCGGTGCTGCTGGAGGCGCTGCACCTCGGGGACGGTTCGAAGCACGCCAAGGCACCTTGGACCCGCCGTAGTTATCACATCATCAATCAGAGGCCTACGTTCATCGATCGCCTCCAGTCGTTGTGCGTCCGACGCGGGTGGCGCTGCAACTCGTCGGTCACGACAGGAGCGGTCGGGGGGCAGCGGTGGCTGCACATCAAGCCGACGATGCAACGCATGGTCGGCGGGACCGGAGAGAAGGATCGCGGGCACCTCGGGCGGGTCTGCGCGACCGCAGGCGAGCGGGTCTGGTGCGTCGAGACGGTCCACGGAACCTTGGTGGTGCGCCGACACGGCAAGGTGGCCATCGTCGGCAACTGCGGACGTGGAGCCCGTCCGTCGCCGGGAAAGGCGCACTTCGTGCTGCTGGACCACGCGGGGAACCTGCTGCGGCACGGGTGGCCGACGCAGGACCGGGAGTGGTCGTTGGAGGACCGGCCGAAGGAGCCTTCGGAGGAGGGCCCGGCGGTGAAGGCGTGTCCGCAGTGCTTCTACGTCTTGGCGGCGGCGGCGAGGGCGTGCCCCGAGTGCGGGTTCGTGTTCGTCGCGGAGAAGAAGGAACGGGTGGAGGAGACGGGGTTGCCGATGCGGGAGGTGATGCCGGGGGACTACGATTCGTGGTTGCGGGGGCGGGGGTTCCGGCCGGTGGAACGTGTCCCCGGCAGGATGCTGCGGTGAGGCGTCCCTTCCAACGATGTGGACGACGAGGCCCTCGGCCTTGCCCTTGCTCATCGGGCCTCCTCACGAAATCGCAGGCCGAGGAACTTCGCCTGCTTCTCGACGCCTCGGATCGCCTTCGCCACGTCCAAGCGGCCAACGGTCATGTCGAGGCCGGTCCCGTTCTGGAAGACGCAGAGCCAGATCCGGGGCTTCCCCTTGAACACGTCCACCGAACCGTCAGGGTTCGTCCGCACGGTGTAACCGGCCGTCGCGGCGGCGCGGTACAGGTCTTGACGGGTGTGTTTGGTAGCCATGGCCCGAGTATGCCGATGGTCTACGGGCGGGTCAAGGGAAAATCGTACACGATTTTTGGTCAGTCGTACTCCCGGTCGCTCTCGAAGCCTGCTGGCCGGGTCAGATCGTCCCCGTCCAAGACCTTCGATTTCCACCAGACGTAGTTGTAATGGAGCCACCGCTCGACCACGGCGGCGTCGTGGTCCGAGCAACGGAGCTTCTCCGCGAGCCAGTCCGCGTTCGGCTGCACGTCGGGCAGGACGACGCAGACGCCGCCTGCGCGGCCGTTGAGCCAGACGAACAGCCGCCCGTCGAGCCCGAAGTCGTACCGGGTCATGTCGCCCGGCTTGTAGTGTTCGATCTTCACTTGGTCACCTCCACCCATCCGCGTCGGAGCACTTCCGCGCGGAGTTTCGGAACATCCTTCGCCTTCACCCGCTGCCAGGACAGGCAGTAGGGCCCGCCGTCGTCGTAGACGGCGTATCGCTCGAAGTTCCAGAATCGCCCGATCCGCGTGAACGCGAACCCGTCGCGGCCACCCGTGGGACTCATGGCGTCACGCATCGCAGAACTCCTCACCACTGCCGTTGAAGCGAACGGATCGCAGGCTCCGACGAGGGCCGCGAGCCCAATGTGGCTCATACCCCCTCCCGCCGCCAGCCGCAGACGTTCTCGCGCCCGTCCGACAGCCGGAAGGCGAAGAGCACGCACTCGCGGACCTCGCCGGACGGGTGCCGGTAGGTGCCGGTGGCGATGGGCGCGTACTCCCCGACCGGCTGCGGGTCGGTCGAGAACACGATGTCTCGGACGACTCGGGCGAGGTGGAGAGCGTGCCACGAATCGGTTCCGCGGCAGCCGCAGCGGCAGGGCTCCCCCCGCTGACGGATGCTCTGGGGTCCGGTGGTGTAGTCGTCACGAGTCCGTTTGTATTTGTCGGTAACCATGACCCGAGTATGCCGATGGTCTACAAGCTCCGCAAGGGAAATCGTCCACGTTTTCCGATCTTTCTTTCGCGGACACGGGGAGTAGAGTCGGGGCTTCGACACCCCTTTCGCGGACCGCCCGGCCCCGCTTCTCTTCCGTGCCGGATGCTGGGCGGTCCGCTTCTTCAGCGGCCCACGAGGGGGTCTTCGGTGCCGTGGAGTCCGAGGAGGTGCTCGCGCCCGATGTCGTGAAGGTCTGTGGTGGACAGACCTCGGAACGGGATCCCGTCCTGCTGGGCGACGGCACGCCCGAGTGCGTAGTGGGCATCTTCCGGTCCGGTCGACCACTGCACGTCGTGGTGGTACAGGCGCATGTTGTGGGCGTGCCGCTCGCGGCTCCCCATCCACCACACTTCGGCCCGTTCGTGGTGCTTGCGGTCGCCCACGAGGGAGGGCGGCGGTGCTCGCGGGTCGGTCCCGAAGCTCGGCGGACCCTTGCACAGCTTTTCCAACTTCTCGAGTCCGTTCACGTCGTCCATCGTATCACCCTCCCTTCAGCACGGCGACCTGACGCTCGATCACGCCCGCCTCGTCGGTTCCCCGGCGGTACGGCACGAGCCAGCGCAGCGACAACTCGCGGTCGTCACCGGAACCCGTCCAGTAGTGGTGCCAGTGTCCGCGGACCCAGTGCTGCCTCGTCGGCGTCCTGAGTTCGGCCACGGCCTGCGGCGTCGTCCGCTTCTCCACGTCGGGAGCGACGTAGCGGACGGTGTAGGGCCGAGCGTGGGCCGGTCGGACGAAGCCGTCTCGTCGGCGGTCCGGCCGGGGAACGGGGTCGCGCGTCTCCTCCCGGCACGTCGCGGAGGGCGTCGTCAGCCACAGGCAGAGGCCCACCGCGAGGGATGCCACGACCTCCACGAGCTTCTCGTTGCGCAGCCCGGCGTCCCGTACGCGGGTCACGAGCGACTCGACGTGCTCTCCGAGCGTCCCCTGCAGGGGCAGCCCGAAGTCGTGCCACGCGTCGTCGGTCCAATCGCAGCCCTCGTGGGCGGGACCGTGGACGACGCAGCGCAGGACGGGCACGTCCCCGTAGTGCCCGCTGACGACGTAGAAGCCCTCGACGGGATGGTCGCCGCTCTTGTCGTTCCACATCGTCAAGGGGAAGTCGGGGAGGGCGACCCAGAACGCGGAGTAGGGGAGCTTGACTTGCGCGAGGTCGAGCCCGCGGGGACTGGTCGCCTCGAGGAGGGCCTGCATGGCGGGGCCGAGGACGAAGGTCTGCCGCCCCGCGAGGAGGTGGCAGGCCATCGCGGTGAACCCCGCGCTGTAGCCTCCCTGTGCGGCGATCTCGCGCTCGATCGCTTCCACGTCGTGGGTCCGCGCGATCTGCACGGCGAGGCCGACGAGCCCCTCGACGCAGACGGGCTCTCGGAGCGCGATGTCGAGGGGGTCGTTCCATCGGGGGGCGCTCACAGGCCGACCTCCATGGAGCATTCGGCCGCACAGTTCCGGCAGCGGAAGTGGTTCCGGTTTCCGAGTTTGCCCAAAAGGAACAGCCCGGCCCCTCCGCATGCGGGACAGACGACGCATTCGGGCTCTTCGGACTTCTCGACGCGCCGGTAGACGACCTCGTGCCAGCCGTCCCCGAGGTAGACCGTGCCGTCGCCCTCGCAGAGCGGACACTCGGGCTCGCCCCCCTCGCAGAGGCACTGCGTCTCGCCCGACGACGAGAACGCGGCGACCTGTTCCCAGCCCTCGGGCACGTCGGGGAAGCCGTAGAGGCAGTCCACGACGGCGGTGCGGCAGTCGGTGTCGTCCAGGTCCTCGGCGTACTCGGGCGTGCCCTCGTACCAGTAGGCGAACACGTCGTCCCACTCGTCGGGGAACTTCGGGTGCCGGTCGTGGAGTTCGCCGCCGGTCAGCCTGAAGACGACCTCGACACGCTCGCGCTCGAGCATCCCGGCCGTCACGTTCGTCTCGCCGCCGTCCTCCGAGATCTCCCAGACATCCCCTCGCCCGGCTTCCCTCGCCACGGCGAAGGCCGTCGACAACTCGCGGATGTCGCCCGCGAGCACGGTGTCGCCGTCGCGGACTTCGTACAGAACCGTCATGCCGTCACCTCCTCCACGGTCAGCCACAGGTCGAAGATCACGTTGCGTGCGGTGAGGAGGAGCAGCACGTGGCCGTCCTTCCAAGGAATCGCCTCGAAGGACGACGGGCCGTACTCCGGGTCGTTCCACGGACCGACCCTCTCCTCCCACACGCGCCGCACGTCGGGGTGGGGTTCGCTCGCCCAGAAGGTGACCCGCGCGCCGTCTTCGTGACGAGCGCGCCAGGGCGAGTCGGCTCGGCGGTCCCAGACGTAGAGCTGCTCGCCGGGTCGTCGGGGCCGGTGCGCCTCGTCCCTGCAGTGGTTGCCGACGCAGAGGTGCGGGCGCTCGTCCCTGCGGGTCAGGGGTCCGAGCAGTTCGTCCACGGAGCGGCCGGGGAGTGCGAGTCTCGATTCACTGTTCACAGCCACCTCCTGTCGGTCAGCACGGCGTCTCCGACGAGCGGTCGTCCCGTCCCCTCCGACACCACGCGGTTGATCGGAAGGCCCAGCCACAGGCCTTCCTCGTTGACGACGAGCACCTTGCCGCCGCCGCCTTCGATGACCGCGATCTGTCCTCCCACGAGCTTCTGAAGCTCCTCGAGTTCCCACGGTTCCGTCCTCTCGGGCAGGGACTCGACCCTGCCATCGGCGCGTATCAGGACTTCCATCACGTCACTCCTCCAGCCAGATGAACTCGAACGCGGACCAGACGACGTAGATGCAACGTCGCCCGAGGAAAACGCTTCGGAAGTGGCCGACGTGCCAGTCGTTCTTCAGCGGGAACGACCGGTCGTAGCCGTGCTCGCGTGCCCATCTGACGAGGTCGGTGCCGATGGCCCTGCGCGCCGTGGCGAGGGACGCGGACTTCGACCCGTCGATCATCGACTGATGCGAGTCCAGTTCCTCGTCGGTCGCGAGGTTCGTGCAGCATCCCCAGTAGGTCATGTCATCCTCCGTTGGTCGGTGCGTGCCGACCGGTTCCGAGGGGGTGGGTCCGCGGGTCGTCCAGGGTCGGACAGCCACGGAGGAACGAGCGGTAGCGGTCGCACTGGTAGGCGACCCGGTACGGTTCGGCCGTGATCTCGACCTTGCGCCACGCCATCGGCGTCCCACCGGGGCAGGCGGCGCATTCGAACTCCTCGACGGTCTTCGCCGTGTCGTAGTCCGCGGCCTCGGGGGCCCCCGTGAAGACGACGAGCAGGCGGGCGGCAGCCGCTTCGGCTTCGGCATGCTCGATGTCCGCGTCCACCCCGACGTGCAGGAAGAAGTTCACGGCGAAGTAGTCGGTCATGCTGTCGCAGTCGCTGCGCTGGTAGCTCTTCCCGATCTCCTCGAGCGCGGCGAGAGCCTGCTTCGCGTCCGACGTGTACCGCTCGCGGTAGTCGAAGTAGGCCGACCGGTCGCGGGAGAGGTAGGCGGCGCTGTGGATGCCGAACGTCGCGCCCCGGAGCTTCAGCGTGAGGCTCGAGCCTCCCGCGAACCGTTCGATGGTCACGCCGACCTTGACGCCGGGCAGTGCGGCCTTGATGTCGGCGCGGACGAGCCGGGCGACTTCGGCAACGTCTCTGCGGGAGAGGTAATTGGTTCCCTGATGCAGCATGGTTTCAGCCCTCCTGCGCCTCGAGGATGTGGCGCAGGAGCGCCGCGACCTCGTCGCGCGTCAGTGTCTTCGTCGCTTCCTTGTCGCCGCGCACTTCGCGGACGACGGCCTGTAGTTTCTCGAGGTGGCTCACGGCGTCCCCCGCTTCTGCACGGCCTGCCGGGTCACGCCCAACCGTTGGGCGATCTCCGCACAGGAGTATTCGTTCTTCAGCTGAATGATGGCCGTGTCCACGGCGGCGTCGGCCTCGCGGGCGAGGCGGCTCAGCGAGGCCACGGCCTCCACGTCCGAGCCCGCGCGCCGCGCGTAGGCGCGGACGACGCGGAGAGCGAAGGCGAGGAACTCGTCGTCCTCGACCGTTTTCTCGCTGCGCTTGTGAGCCTGAGCCATGAACCGAGTATGTCGATGGTCTACAAGCTCCACAAGGAAAATCGTCATCGCTCAAGTACGATTTTTCAGCCGGTGACGCGGAAGCCCTCCGGTGCTACCTTCGCGAGGCATGAAGAAGGGCCTCCGCGAACTCTCCGACCTCTGCAAGGGCCCGCCGAGCTTCGGGCAGAACCCCGCCCGAGCCCCCTCCCTCGTGGGCGACCACCGCCACCACCTAGCCGCCGTGGACTGGTGGGAGGCGAACCGGGCGCGCGGCGGTGGCGAAGAGCGGGTGAACCTCGCCACCCTCTACTACCACCGAGCCGCCGCTGCGGGAGGCCGGGAACGGGACGCCCTCAGGTGGCTCGGGTTCGCGACCTCGGACGCCGTCCGCGACGGGGACGGCTCCTCTCTCGCCGCCGGGCGCGCACATCTCCTCGCCCTCCACGGCACCGAAAGCCCCTACGGCGACGACCGCCCGCGGTAGCTCACAGCCCCTCGATGTCCAGAATCTCCAGCCGACACGGCCGGACCAACGCGCCCCAGTCACCGGGCATGGGAGTCGGCGGTGGCCCATACACGATCCACGCGTATTCGCACGAGTCGGTCGGCCCGCCGGTGAAGCTCGGGCGCTTCGGCAGGACCAGTACGAGCGACGGCATCTTCTCGCGCCACCACGCGGCCCGCTTCTGCGAGCCGAGGAAGTTGAGGCGCAACAAGAACGCGGCGCAGACCCTGCCGTGTGCCCAGCGGTCCACGAACTCCCGCGCCAGCGAGTACGGCGGGTTGGTGACGACGGCGACGGCGTGACCGTCGCTGACGTGCCCGTAGTAGGCCGTCCCGAGCGCGTCCCCGATGAACACCTCGTCGGTCGAGAGCCCGTCCCCGTTCAGCGCGTCGAAGCACTCGGGCCGCAGTTCTATGGCGCCGCACTCGTGCCCGAGGTCGCGGGCGACCCGGAGGATCGCACCGTCGCCCGCGCAGGGGTCGAGGATAGGCGTGGTCGTCGGGAGTCCGAGCCTCCGAAACAGAGCCCGCGTACACCATCCGGGCGTGGAAAAATCGTCCGTCGCCTTAGCTTGCCCGCGTGTCGAACTCACTTGTGAGCGCCTCCTCGTGACTCATGCCACTCCCACAACCCCAGCATCCCTCTCGCGGGCACCGGTACATCCAGCGCCCGCACGTCCGTCAACATCAGCGCCTTGCGGCCCGACGCCCAGAAGCCCCACACCCGCTCCGCGTCCGACACCGGCTCGCCGCCGACGAGCACGATGTCCTCGGGCAGCGCCGCGATCCCGAGCGACCTCGGCAGGCCCGCGGCGGGGCCGCGCCCGCCCCGGATCACCACGATCGTCCGCACTTCCTCGAGCGTGCAGAGGGCGATCACCGCACCGCGGGGCCACGACGAGGCGGGACCGGCGAGCGCCTCGACGGCCGAAACACCGTTGGGCGGGACCTTGGACGAATGGATCGCCAGCGGCCCGCGGTACGACGCCGGGAACGTGCGGCCGCGCGTCTCGATCGACTTCAGCCCGTGCGCGACCGCCTGAGCCCACGGGTCATGTAACGTAATTGCTCTCATCTACCTGTCCTCCACCGACAAGATCGCCTCACGACGGGCCTCGAACGACGACAGTTCGGGGGCCGACCGCAACGGCCGTGCGAACCTCTCTTCGGCCCGGCGCTCCCTCTCTACCGCCCGTCCGTACGCGATCCGCGTCCGTCCCCACACCCGTTCGAGCCCAACCAGAACCGAAGGCGGCACAGGGCGAACGGGTCGGACAGGCTCCCCCCGCACGACCGGCCGTGGCCAGCAGCCGTAGCAACGACGATACGCCGCCGCCTCGTCCGCCGTCGCGAAACGCATGTAGTCGTGACGATACTTGCCGAAGTCCCAAGTCAGATGGCACCCGCCCACGCGACGGTGAACCACGGTGGGACTCGTCGTCGCCACCAAGAAGTCGGACTCGCGCGCATGGTCGTGAGAGGGGGGGCGGGCTTCCGGGGCCGAGAGGTGCCGCCAGCTTCCTCGCGGCTCAGGGGCGCGGACTTCCAACGACACGGCGAGGACGCTCTCTGCCCACTCTGCGAGTTCGGCGTCGTCAATCACGGCGAGCCGTAGAGACGGTTCACGTCGAACCGCCCCTCGAGGCCGGGCACGGTTCCGGTCGCGGTGTACTGCCAGATCGTCGGCTTCCACGCTCCGAGCTTCGGCGGGACGGCGTCGGGCTTCGGCTCCTTGGCCGGGTAGGCGGCGAGCCAGAGCTTGCGGCCCGCGAACGCCTTGGTCGAGCCGAGCCACCCCTGCCAGTACCACGAGCCGGTGTAGACGCCGCACTCCTCCCCGAACAGGTTGTCGGCCTGATCGAGCAGCCGCAGGCACCACGACTCCAGCGCCTTCTGTTTCCTCGGGTCGCGCTTCGTGGCCGAACCGGCCACGAACGTGTCGTACCTGTGGTCCTCGATGTCGAACATCGGGAGGTAGTCCCAACCGAGCCCGCCCGCGTGCTCGTGCCAGTTGCGCGCCTCCGCGAACGGATCGGTCGGGTTCTTGTGCGGCAGGGCGAAGTGGTAGTGGCCGACATCCAACCCCGCCGTCGTCGCCGCCGCCCGTAGACGAGCCATCGCCTTGTACCGGTAGCGCGCCCCTTCCGACGACTTGACGATCACGAACGAGTGGCCCGCGGCCTTCACCTTCGCCATGTCCTCGTCGTCGTCGCCCTCGTCGGTGGTGTCCGCGTTGTTGCCGCTGATGTCGATGCCGGTCACATACGTCGGCCGGTCGAGCGCCGCCGCCTCCGCGACGATGCGTTCGATCTCGTCCCCGGCTGCGGGCATTCCGTTCGCGATGCGCCACACGAACACCGCCGCACGGGTCCGGGTGCCGACCACTCCGTCCACTGGGCCGGGGTCGAACCCGAGCCTGATCAGCGCCTTCTGCAACACCTTCACGTCTTCCATGTCACTCCTCCAAGCTGAAAGCGGTTCCGGGCGCGGTCCTGCGGTATCGGGACGCCCCGCCCCTGTTCCCGCCGCCTCCCCACTCCATGAGTTCGACCTGTCGGCTCCGTTCGAGCCAGAGCCACGTCCGGTTGTTTCGGATCCCCGCCGGAACGGGAGCCCACGAACCGTCCTCGGGCACGATCGACTCGTACTCCAGCAACGCCTTGCGCATCTGCGGCCGCGAGCCCCTCTTCTGCACCGTCACAGCCCTCCGTCTTCTGCTGTCGCGGTCCCATGTCCGTCCTCCCGCAGCCATTCCCAGTCGCCGTCGAGCCCCGTGCGCAGCGGTCCCCACTCCTGCCGCACGAGGTCGAGCGCACGCCCGTCCCGAACGATCATCACCCGACGTTTCCGCACGCCGGAACGCGTGGTCCACGTCCTCAGCCAGACGCCCGGTCGGTCGGGTGCCTCCACCTACGCCTCTCCGTACACCTGGGGGATGCGCTCGGTCATCAACCGCGTGGGACTGATCAGCGGCACGATCTGCCTGAGCATCGCCTCGGCACGCGGCCGCGCAGGACACCTCGGATGCGTCACGGCGACCATGTCGTCCAATTCGACCACCAGCGCGAGGAGCATGTCCTCGACCCGCCGCGCCGCGTGGTCGGCCACCTCGATCCCGCTCGCCTCGCGGAGCCTGGGGCGGTCGGCGTGGTCGCACTCCACCCCGAGTTCGGCGCACGCGGCCCTGACGTGGTCCGACTCGCAGCCCATGACAGCCGCCCATTCGGCAACGGTCCGCTTCCCGCGCTTCGCCGGTCTGGCGCACACCAGAACGAGCGCAGTCACCTTGTCCACGCTGAGAACAGCGTTCATCCCCACCACCTCCTCTCCGCGAGGCACAACACCTCGCCCTCCCTCAGTGAGCGCTCGGCCGGGTCGACCCACCGCAGACCGACCTTGTCGAACGCATCCTTCTCCTCGTACATCGCGACGACTTCCCCGGCTCCGTAGGCCTCGGACTCGACCAGCGCGTGGACGAATCCTCCCTTGCCCTCGAAGCCGAGCGTCCGCATCTGCTGGACGTAGCTCTTCGCGAACTCGGTCGGCCCGGTCCTCACCGTGAGCAGGTAGCCCCACTGCTCCGGTCCCCGGCAGACGAAGACATCGAGCGGGCAGGGACCGCCCTCGTAGCGGAGCCACTTGCGTCCGTGCTTCGGACACGTCCACCCCTTCGCCGCCGCGAAGGCGTCGAGGCGCGCCGTGACGGGGCATCCGGCCGTCTCGGGGTGGTGCAGCATCAGCTCCACGTCGCCCACTTCGGCCGCACCGCGCCGCAGGGACCCGGCGACGACCGCGTGGAAGCAGATCTTCGCCAGCCGCTCCACGAGCGTCCCGTCACCGGGACCGGCGACGGCCTCGAGCGCCTCGCGTGCCAGGGCGAGCGCGACCTTCCGCTCGACCTTCATCGGACTCTCGCCATCTCAGCCCGCTTCTTCCTCAGAGCGGTCCACGCTTCGGATTCCGCCTTGTTCTCGGGCGGCATCTCGGTCCCCCAGTGCGTGACCGCCACGATGCGACGGGGGTTCTTCGGGTCCACTACGATTTCGGTCCAGCCGACCGGTCCAGGGTCGCTCATCTCAAGGCCTCCTGCAGCAAGGTCAACCAGTCCTCGTCCGACACCGGAGGAGGACGCCCGTCGTGGCGAGCAGCTCTCGACCGCAGCTTCACCGGGATCCGCACCCCGATCGCCACGGTGTCCCACTCGCGGTCGGCGTCGGCGCGCCCGCGGGCGTAGGCGTGTCGGACGACTACGAGGTAGACATCCAGTCCTAGCACGATGCCCCCTCGTCGGTCCGAGCCCGCTCCAACAGGTCGCGGGCTCGCGCCAGCACGACCGGCTGCACCCGCTTGGCCGACTTCCGGTCCGGCGGGCACTCCCACCGCCACACGACCTCGCGGACGTACGGCCGCTCGGCCGTCCCCAGTGCGGCCCCGAAGGCCGCGAGCGTCAAGTTGAGAGACGCGCGGATGTCGCGCATCTCCTTCCAGTCTTCGTGCTCTCCGCTCATCGTGTCACCACCCTCGCTTCTCCACCGTCCACCTCGATCCTCGCCGGAAACAACGCCACGACCTGAGGAACGTGCGTGATCGCCCAGACCGCCGTCCCGCCGCCCGCGAGCACGTCCGCCAGCGCCGTGGCCACTCGGTCAACGTTCTGACCTTGCAGCGTTCCGAACCCTTCGTCCAGCCAGACGAAGCCGGTGTCCTGCCCCAGGGCGCGACCGAGGCCCACGGCGAGGGCGAGGTCGAGCCGGAACTGCTCCGAGCCCGACAACGACTCCCGCAGGCGTTCGCGGCCCTCCACGAGGGCGTACACGTCGAGCGTCTCCGCGACGTTGCCGGTCGTCTTGGCCGTCCGCTGCGTGTCGAGCCGGACCTGCAGCGACGACGTGCTGCGGAGCCACAGGTTGGCCTCGGCCTCGGCGGTCCTGAGGTCGCGCTCGAGCAGGATGGCCGGGGCCTCGCGGTAGAACGTCGAGAGCAGACCGGCGAGCGCCCACCGCCGTCGCAGCCCGGCGCACTCGGCCTCCAACTGCCCGGCCCGGTCGTTCAGCGTGATCTCCTGCTCCGCGAGGGTCCGCTGACGGGAAGTCCGTGCGACGAGGTCCATGACCTTGGCCTCGGCCCCGCGGACGACCGCCCCGGCCTCCGTGTCGGCCTCCGACCGTGCGGACAGGTCCGTGACGCGCTCCACGAGGTCGTCCGCCTCTCTCCGTGCCGCCGCCGCCGTCTCGACGGCGTCCTCCCGGTCGCGCAGGGCCTCGTCCCGTCGCGAGACGAGCGACGAACGTTCGGCCTCTGCCCCGGCGAGCGCGACCTCGCGCGCCGCCCGCTCGCCCGCGACCCGGCCGCGGGCGAGGATGTCGTCGCAGCGCGCCGCCGCCCGCTCGAAACGGTCGCGGGCGACCACGAGGTCGGGGACGACGCCGGGAGGCGCAGGCAGGGCCTCGAGCCGAGCCCTGGCCCCCTCGGCCCGCTCCCTGAGCGCGGACGCGTCGAAGAGCACGGCCTGAGGTCGCC
>ERZ1292625.2071-Hain-H41-01um-R1-2071-length-19988-cov-6_pt1 | contig 19988 bp, 23 predicted proteins | sample MGYA00564400_ERZ1292625 | MGnify/ENA primary metagenome ERZ1292625 (study PRJEB36523, sample SAMEA6512639) | groundwater metagenome | collected 2019-01-08 | study: AquaDiva: Metagenomics assemblies of 32 groundwater samples
TTCCCTCCCAAAAAATCTACCTGTCCGGAAAACTCGTTATTACTCAAAACCCTCTGCTTTCGTCCCGAATTAATTTCAGTCACGTCCGCAGACTTCCTTCTGGTTATTTTAAAAATATCCGGGTAGATATCATAAATTCGTTTAATCATTCTCTGCAGGTCAAAAGCCGTCGACTGATTAGAAACGGATATTCCCACTGGATCCTTGAAAAATGTTTCCGTTAAACCCCAGTTTTTAGCCTCACTATTCATCGAAGCCATAAAATCGCTATATCCGTAAAAAGTGGCAAGCGCCTCGGCCGCTTCATTGCTCGAAGAAATCAGCATTTTATATAGCAAATCGTAAGCGGTATACTTCTCCCCCGCAAGAGTTAATCCACCGTCAACTGGCGCGTTCAAATTGTTTTTCCGAAATACAGCCGCGGCTGTCATAAGTTTTGTAATCGAAGCTGTCGGCCAACGTTTGTCAGGATTCAAACTCAAGTAAACCTCTCCGGTCAAAAGATCAGAAACCAAAACCACCTCTGCCAAACCTAAATTGGGTTTTTCTTCACCGTATTTTCGGAAAGGGTTAGTTGTAACTAAGCCCACAACCTCCGCTTCGCTTGAAAAAAAACCCACACTCGATGATCCGGTTTGGGTTTTTGGAACTAAACTTGGCGCGGGTGTCCCCCTTTCTATTATCAGAGGCTCGTCCCGATTAACTTTCGGAGTTGTTATAATGTCATTTATCTCACTAATAACTTCATCTTCTTCCTTTGGGGCGTCTGTCTTCGTTTCACTTAAAATCATTTGACCACTTGAATCCGCCACTCCCACAGTGACCGATTCCGCCAAATCCTGGCTCAAAAAAACCGCTTGGTCAGATTTAGCAGAAACCGTAAACGCTTCCCCGATAGAAGCTAGGTTTCCATAAGTTTTCTGATTAAAGAAAAACGTCAAAACCACCATCACCCCCAAAAATAAAAATTTTTCAAAATTAGCTCGCATTTTTTTCATCCGTCACAACCGTCGGAAGTGGCCCCGAAACCATCACCTCCTGCTCTTGGGGAGCCTCAAACTTTTTAACCAATGAATTAAACTTTTCATATCCTGGTAGCTCCTTTGGCCCACCGATCCCAAGGTGTTTAAATAAATCAAAACTCGCTCTATATAAATAGGCGTTGGCTCGCTTCGGATCCTGTGCGCGCGCTATAAGCCCACGAAGCATCAAACTCCGCAAGGTAAACATGGAATTTACCCCTCGGAGGTACTCCAATCGACTCCTAGAAATTGGACCGAGATAACTTATTATTGAAAGCGCCTCTAGTCCAGCCGGCGTAAGGTCTGCGCTTAACTCTTCCTTAACAAAATCCTCAAGAATCTTCGCGAATTCTGGTTTGGTTACCATCTGCGTCTTCTCGCCATCAAAAACCAATCTTAAACCTCGTCCGCTCGCTCTTAACTCTTCGGAAAACTGGTTCACAAGCGGTTCCCCCTCGCCCGAAACCAAACCCAAGATTTTTTCAATCTTATTAATCTCAATCGGCTCACCGTGAATAAAAAGCAATGCCTCAAGCTCCGCAATTTTTTTACTTTGATCTTGCATTGTAATCTAAATCTATCTCCCTCCTAGCCCCCATAAATGAGAAAAGAATATCCTCGGAACGCTCGGGTTGGCAGTGGGATCCTTAGGAACATAAAAATAGAGGCGGTGTTCCGAAGATATTCTTTTCTCATTTCTTCCTAACCATTATATCAGAAAAATTGCCCTCCTGCTCCAGATGGACAAGCTGTTCTCGCGCCAAATGTAGAATTGCTAGAAAAATAACAATAATCTCTGACCTGGTTTTTGAGGTTGATAAACTTTTTAAGCTAGAACTAGCCGTTTCACTTAACCTAGCTATAATCTCTTTTATTTTTTCTTCCAAACTAACCACCTTCTCCTTGATTGTTTGAGTATCAACTTCGACATCCTTGAAAGCAGCGACTAAATTATTTAAGGCCTCGGCCAAACTCTCCAAGTTCACGTTTCCCCCGGGGTAAAAAGCCGCCCCCTCCCCTGCCCCCTCTAGACTAGAAAACTGGTGGGTCATAAAATAGGGCCGACTATATTGAGGCTTAACACTCCTCCAAGCCAAAGCCAGCGCCTTTATGGCTGGCTTTAGCTCTGAATAAAGCCGCAAGCGATATTCCAGGTCCTTGAGCTCACCCTCCTCATCTTCATTAATCTCCTCGTCTGGTAAAAGGGACTTTGACTTTAAAAATATTAAACGGCTCGCCACGGCTATGAAATCAGCCAAAAGCCTAAGCGCCATTGGCGAAGGTTTTAGGGCTAAATCGGAATCAGCCACCTTCCTCATGTAGCTCAAGAAGTCTTCGGTAACCGCCGAGAGGCTTACCTCTGTAATCTCTAATTTTTTCTTCTCAATTAACTCGAGTAGCTTTTCGATTGGGCCAGAAAACTGCTCGGTTTTAAGCTCGTAGTTACTCATTGCGATTCATGATTCAAAGCCCCTCTGGTGTAAATATTCTTAGGGTCCCAAAGCATCCATCCCGACCCCCCCGCCTCATCACTCCCCCGAATCTGAGCCCGAATTTTTTCTGCATCATAATCCGCCCCCAAATCAAAATCCTGAAGCCACGGCCGGAGTTTCGCTCGCGCCTGTCTAATTTTTATTGCCGGCAAAGTTCCGGAACCATTAATCGTGGAAGAACTTTCACCTGGAATTCCAAATTCAAAATTTTTAATCTTCACCATTGCCCCCAGAATAGAATTGTTAACAATCTCATAAGGATGGGTGGCTGGACTGGCAAACCCAAAAACCCCGGTCGCATAATGAGATGGGTAAACCATCGGTGCTATAAAATCAAAGTAAGGTAATGCGTCTTCAAGTCTTTGCCCAATTCCTAAATCATCAATTGCAACCGTCACCAACCCAAAAAGATCCGCCGAGATTTTGGCTTCTCCTAGATTTTCTCTTAAGTATTGAAAAAAATCCCTCATCGTTAAATGCTTCTCTCTTAGACCGTCCCAGTAAGGATATTGAATTTCCTGAAGGCTCCCGTCCGATGGAAATCGAATGTAGTCAAAGTTAACCTCATCAAAACCCCGCCCCAGCGCATCTTTGGCCAAAGCCGCGTTATAGTCCCAAACTTCCTTCGAGGCCGGGTCCATCCAAGCCAAGCTCTTTCGATCTCGCCACAACTCTCCGGTGTTTTTATTTTTAAGCGCCCACTCTGGATGGGCCTTAGCTAAAATGCTGTCTTGAAAAACCGATATTCTCGCAATCGCATAGATACCATGATCATGCAATTTTTTTATAAGCAGATTCGGCTTCAAAATCCGGAGCTCCTTAAGCGCCCCCGCCGATTCGAATTGAGGATCGTTTATATCGTATGAAATAAAGCCAGAGTAGTCTTTGATATCGATGATAATGGCGTTCACCTCCGTCTTGTCAATTAACTCAATCAAAGCATTAATTCTTTTTTCCGATCCTGCTGTCCAACCCGTCACGTATATACCCTTAACCACCGCCGGCGGATTAGAAAGTTGGGCTTGATAACCCAGATCACCAAAATTATTTTTCTCAGCCAGTGGCAAGGCCGGTTTCTCCTCGGCCGCTTCTGGTGTAACGGGGGTGTCGAGTGGAACGTTAGCTAAAACCGCTCCGGCCGTGCTCGATTCGTTTCTTTCAGCTGAGATATTGACCACCTTAGATTGTCTTGAAAACAAAAAAAATCCGGCCAAAGCCAAAACAAAGATTAGAATAATTAACCCCCAAAATTTCATGAAAAGTGCCTGTTAAACAAATGTTAGCTTATCACGAAAAAACCCCGTAATCAAAAGAAAAAACCTAGGCGTGCCACCACTTGATACATGTTACATGATACATGATACTTATGTATTATGGCTCTTGCACTATATAGAAAATATCGCCCTAAAAAACTAGGAGACCTCCTGGGTCAAGAAACGACCGTTCAGATCTTAAAAAATGCCGCCAGGGGCCACAAAATCGGCCACGCCTATCTCTTCTACGGCGCTCGCGGTACCGGTAAGACTTCAACGGCCAGACTCATCGCCAAACTCCTCAACTGCTCAAAAAGGAAAATCGATAAAAAATTCGCCGAAGAGGGGGAGCCTTGCAACGAGTGCGTTCACTGTCTCGAAATCGAATCGGGTAACTCTTTTGACGTGGTGGAAATCGACGCCGCCTCGAATCGTGGTATCGACGAAATTCGAAGTCTTAAGGACTCAATCGTAACTGCCCCCGCCAAGGGTGACTACAAAGTCTACATCATCGACGAAGTCCACATGTTAACCGGACCAGCTTTTAACGCCCTCCTAAAGACCCTCGAGGAACCCCCCGCTCACGCAGTCTTCGTCCTCGCCACCACCGAATATGAAAAACTTCCCGCCACGATCACCTCACGAACCCAAAGATTTGTCTTTAAAAAAGCCTCCAAAATAAAAATTCTAGAAAAATTAAAGGCTATCGCCACCGCTGAAAAAATCGACATTGATGACGACGCGCTCGAAGTCGTCGCCGCTGGCGGTGAAGGCAGTTTCCGCGACGCCGAATCCTTGCTCGATCAGCTAAGCGCTTCGACTGAAAAAATCAATCTTGAACTCGCCGAAGTCCTCACTGGACGGGTGGGTTTAAAAAAAGTCAGCCAGCTTGCTGAACTTATTATCAAAAAAGACGCTGAAGAAGCCCTAGTCTTTATCCAAAAAATAAACGAGGAGGGAGTTAACCTCACTCAATTCACGAAGGACTTAATTCACTATTTCCGAAAAATTTTAAGCCTCAAAACCAATCCCGCGCTCGAAACCTTCTTCTCCTCCGAACTAACGAATGAAGAAATTGGCGTCTTAAAAAAACTAGCCGCTCACGCCGACATTGATCGCCAAATTAAATTCCTAAAATCCTTAATTGCCGCTTACGGCGAAATCCGCTACTCGCCTTTTCCCATCGTGCCCCTTGAGGTAGCTATTATTGAAAACCTGAAAATTACTGCGTAACCGAAACGGTTTTACCAAGCTCGGCAAACGGCGCCGAGACCGTGATCTCGCCCGTTGAGGCATTGCGCAAAATATTGTAGCCAGTGTTGTAGTCGCTCGCGCTTGTCCAGTGCGCTCCCGCAGCCGATGGATCAAACGGTAAATTGTTCAGATAGGTCGATACCAAACACGGCGCGATGTTGTAGTAAGTACTCGAGCCCACGGCCATTTGCTTAGTCGAAGTCGGAACCTCCCCGCTCGCGCAAGTAAAAGTCCCGAGCGTGCTATCCGCGATATTCTGTCTCACCGCCGTGACAATCGCGTTTACGTGATAACTCCTCTGAGAATTCCTAGCTCTTGCAAACTCTCCAGCCGGATTCAAACTCACAATCGCCACCGCCAAAAGAATCGCCAAAAGCGCGATCACGATAATAATCTCCATCAAAGTCATCCCCTTTCTCATCTAGTTTATTTTACCACACCCCACTCCCCCAATTTAGTTTGTTGTTTATCGAAAGCTCTCGGAGGCGCCAAAAGCTCGGTCCCTGAGTTTCGCGAAGGGTTTTGGTGCCGAGAGGCAGCGGGCATTTTTCCGCAGGAGAAAAATGAACCGCGGTTTCGATAAACAACAAACTAAATCACTTAATTTCTTCCCACGAAATCTGAATATAGCTGTCCCCAATCAAAGGAAAGCTAGGTGGAGGACCGTAAAGTAAATTAGCGTCGTAATTCAAGTTTCTGATTTGATAGCCGGTTCCATCTGTATAGGCAAAACCGTAACGCTTATTAGTTGCCAGCATTCCATAGGTAGTAATTAGTTGCCTGATATTCCACGCCTGACAATTTTGCCCTCCCTGCCCCTGGGAAGTAGGTGGTCGATAATAATATCTGCCAATTCTGCCGTTTTTTGCGACCAACGCCCCGTCAATCCTCAAGTCGTCTTCACTTATTAATCCAATGTTAAGATTCTTCTGAGCGATAACACCCAACACATCCTTACCGTCATAATTCGTATAAAGTAAATCGCTATTTATAGTGACGCTTTTATCTGTGGCGGAATTTTCTGGAAACCGACCCGCGGCAAAAGTGACTCTGGCTGTATTGATCTGACCGTCAATCCACAAATCATCCTCAATGAAAACCAGCCCATTTAATGGCAGGGGGTAGTTCTGGAGAAGGGTTTGATCCTTAATTGTCCATGTTCCCCAACCATCCTGCCCTTGCACGTCCGTGCAACCCGGTGGTTTTGGCTCTAATTTATCGACCAAATACAAATCAAAAGTATCGTTAGTTTTCAAAACTACGTGATAACCCAAACCAGTAGTAGAGGAACCCACGTACGTTCCGCTCGCTTGAGCCAATGCTTTAATTTGAGACAAGCTCGCCGTTAAACTATTAAAGTCGATTGCCGGCACTGGAAACTGCCTCCCCGCCGTAAATACATCTGTCCTAACGGGCACCGCCGCCGGTGGCAAAGGATCGGTCGGGCTAATATGAGTATGCGCCGCAAACTCGTTTCCCCCACCGTGATCCGGATCGTCATAATCAGTTTTAGCGCTATAAACCACATTGTAAGCAATCCCATCAAAATGAATACCGTCGTTGACGTGAAATGGTCCGAAAACGAAAGTTCCTGTTCCAAACCTTATACTCTCATTGGCTAAAATAGCGTATTTACCCAAAGAAGGAACACCCATCTTTACCTCAATTATCTTCTCTACCGAATTATCCGCCACCACCTTGCCAGTGCTCCTCACGGTAACAATTGTTGATCCGGACGGCGGCGGCGTTATCTCCAAACTAAAACTCCCGATCTTCTGACTATTTTTATCGTAATAATCGTGGGTGTAAGGACCCGTACTGGTTGATCCCTGCCCATCCCAAAAATCTGTCGGATTGTGAGCCAAGTGCCATCGATAATATTCAATTCCGGCTTCCGAAACCGAAAAGGCCATCGTCTTATAAAAAACCCGAACCGAAAGCTTCAAAAAAGAAAGCGCCCAAAAAATAAAACCTGTCATAATGATAAGCACCACCGCCGCAAAGAAAATCACCTCAAGCGACAACTGCCCATCTCTTTTGAACTTGTGTGATTTATTAAAAGTCATCTCTTGAGTTACTAGTTAGAGCGTAAATTTCTGATTGAAACAAAGCTAGAAAAGAAAACGGGTTTCGGCGCCTTCCCGGGAGTCACATCCGCATAAACCGAAACTTTAATAAGCCTGATCTTAGTAACATCAGTCGTCGAACTCATCGCTGGCTCGGAACCGGTGTAACTCGCATCGTAATACTCGAAAAGACTAGTGCTAGTCGATTTAACATAGTTTTTAACAGCTGTCGAAATCACCTCGCTCGAAGTAGCATACTGCAACGGGTTACCAGTCGGCTTAATTACCCCCCTGTAAACAGTGCTTGTCACTACCGTGCTCGTTGCCAAGAAATATCTAACCTTGTCGTAAATCTTGTCACCATCCACATCACTATAAAATATCAGAGAGCTAGTTGTCGCCGCCTCAATCGCATACGCCCCGTTTGAAGCCGGGCTAGCCGACCTAATCTCGGTAGTCATAATCTGAAAAACTTGTTCAATGTCTTGTCGCGATTCCAATTTTTGCGTAATAATATTTTCCAAATTCCCGACGTTTCCCCGAAGAGAAACGATCACGAAAAGCACTCCTACGGCCAAAGCCGCTACAATTACCACCTCGATGAGCGAAAACCCTCCTCGGTCCTGAGTCCTAAGTATTATGCCTTTAAAAACTTCAGTGTTTGATATTTGATTTTTCATGTTTCCTGCGTGCCCAATCATGGCGCCATCTCCACCTCAACCTGCTGCCAATTTCCGATTATCGAAACTGAACTAGTTACAGTCTGAAATCCGCTCGCGCTAACTTGGAGTGTATAGTCTGCGAGAGTTAGGTTATTAAAAAGGGTTTGACTAGAGGGGACACAGGTGCCGCTAAAATCAATCCTTAAATCGTAAAGTTCCGGTGTTGTGTTCTCGTCGTCTGTTTTCATGAAAACCTTATAGCGCATGTATCTTTTCGAATTATGCGAAGAGTGGATCGTCGAACTGCTTTGGACGTAATAGGTCCCGCTCGTGCCGTCAGGCCCCAGGTAGCTCCAAGTTGACTGGTCATTATTAGTCGCAAGTTGAAATTTCAAACTATCGCTCCCGGCAAGCGGCGACTGCGAATCTGGGTTCCAGGCGATGGAGTAGAAGCTGGAAGATGCCGATCCGAAATCAATCGTATTCGACTCGAGCCAACTCGCCGTTGAGGTCGTATAGGTTGCGAAAGCGTTAAGTTTTAGCTTTAAAACCCCCATCGGGCTATCCGCCTCAATCCCGCCGCTTTGACTACTATATCCCCCACTAGACCAATCGGTAAACTTCAAATAGTTCCTTCCCGCCACCAGGGTTTCTGAAAATCCAGATTTAGTAAGCATAGTAACCGCCCCAGGAATCGGTTGGCCATTTGAAGAATTTTTCATAGTTACCAATAGAGAGCGCGGTTCAGCCGGTTTTATAATAAACCTAAAGTCAGTGGTCGAACTCGGATTTACAGCAATAGGCGTAAACGGAATTGCCCCCAAAAGATCAAAACTCACCTCGTTCAAAACTAGTGAGTATGTGTCCCACTCGATATTTGAAAATGCCTTAACTCCGCTTGCGTTTGTCGTAGAACTAGTCGAAAACTTTAGGACATCGGGGGTTGCTCCAATAAGCTTAGCTCCACTCAAAGAAAAGTTTTTATTTCCGGTGGGGGCGCAAATTAAATCAAGCGTACTTACATTCAAGTCACTTAAACGGTCAATCGAAAAAGTGATATTTGTCACGGTCTGTGGAGCTACTGTTGAGTGCGGTTTAACTGGGTTCGGATTCGCCGCACCCCCAACCGCATAGGTTTTTTCGCTTGAATAGCCCGCCTTGCTAACAGTAATTTGATAATTTTGAGTGCTCGTTGGCACGCCCACCAGCTGCAAAACCCCGCTCAAATTTGTTGCGTCAGTTAAATCAATCGCGGGCGTAACGCTCGCATTAACCACTCTCACGTCCACCTGCGCCAGCGCAAATCCGTTAGCATCAATCGCATTTATAAAAAGCGATCCGTTATTGCTAGCGCTCTCCAAGCCTTTTGGCGCCACCGTCCCAGTAAGAATCAGGGGCACAAACCGAGCGCAAGCCGAACAGCTAACCTCCAGCTGAACCAGCTTATAGTCCGCTGGCGCCGTATCATTTGGACTTCCACCTAAAACCCCATCAAAAGGATCGTCGATGTTTCTAATCAAGGCCTTAATCGTAAAAGCCAAATCCCCAACCGTAATCGTCTGCTCGGATGGAATCACTCCCGCAGGAACGCCCCCGACTATCCCCACCTTGTCATACGGTAAATTGCGTATGAGCTCTAGTTGTCTATTTAAGGCTGAAGTTGCCGCCGACCTGAAGTCCAATCCCGTCACCACATCCAAAATCGAAAAGTAGATTAGATAAATCCCCCCGAAAAGCAGGGACAAAATCGCCACGCTGATAATAACGTCTATAAAAGTAAGTCCCCGCCTCATGTAACCCAAACCATATAACATGTATCAAAGTAAATCCTTCATAATTATAAACGCCTTTGTTTTTCGTGTTTTATGGTCTACGTTTCAAGATCCCTGATTCACGACCTACTTCGACAATCCCTGCGATATAGAATACATCGGCGTAATAATCGAAAGGGCTACAAAACCAACAAAAACGCCCATAAAAAGGAGAAGGATCGGCTCAAGCATGTTCGTCAGGTTAGCAATCCTAGTGTCAATTTCTTCCGTATAATACTGGGCTAGATAAAATAAATTCTCCTCCAAGTTTCCTGTGTTTTCGCCGATTTCGATCATCCCAGTTAAAAGCGGTGGAAAAAATTTCTTATTCTCCGATAAGTATTGCGCGAAAGGAACGCCTTTTTTAACTTCCTCGTTCGCCTTTGCAAGCGCGCGACTGTAAACCATGTTGCTTATAGTTGAACTCGTAATCATCGTGGCCTCAACAATTCTCACTCCGCTTTTTAGAAGCAATCCCAAAATTCTAGTAAAATTAGCCATATTAATATCTACAATCAGGGACGACAAAACCGGTACGAAAAAAAGTGATCGGTGGAAAAGATAGCGAAAAACTGGCAACTTGAGCGCGAAGCGAAAACCCACGATAAAAACTACCGCTCCAACGAGAAATAAAAGGCCATACGTTTTAGAAAAATCTAACACTTGGATCAAAAGGCGGGTGGTGAACGGTAATTCAACGTTCAACCCTGAAAAAACTGGTAAGATCTTCGGGAAAACGAAAAATGTCAGAAAACCGGTGATAGCCACCGTCGCCACGAGTATCACAAGCGGATAAATCATCGCGGATTTAATCTTTCCAGCCAAATCCTTCGATTTCTTTAGCTCTTCAGCCAGGTAAAGAAGATTTTGCGAAAGAGTTCCACTCGTCTCACCCACCCTTATGATGTTGATAAAAAAATCTCCGAAAATGTGTCGGTGAAATTCAAGGCTGTCAGCCAAAGATTGGCCCTTATTTAAGTCCACAATTAAGCCGTCTACCACTTCGATTAGGGTCTTATTGGTAATCTGCCTGCGAATAACTTTGAGTCCCTCATAAATCGGCAAACCCGCTTTCACTACTATTGAAAGATGGCGCGCAAAATTTATTTTTTCCTGAACCGAAAGATGTTCAAAAAATGAAAACTTATGTAATCGTAATTTGCCAGCCATAAATTTTTAAAAACCGGAGAGAATTATCTTTCTGCTACGCGACACGTGCCCGAAATCACATCCTAGGTCGCCTACTCGTGGATGATTCGGAGAACCTCCTCCAGGCTTGTCACCCCGGCAATCGCCTTTTGAATACCGTTTTCAAGCATCGTCATCATTCCATTCTTAACCGCCGCGTTTTTAATCTCTTGAGAGTTCGCCCGATTCATTATGAGTTGCCTGATCTCATCGTTAACCTCAAGCACCTCCCTAATACCTGTCCGACCCTTATATCCACTACCACCACACTTCGCGCATCCTTGAGTCATGAAAAACTTTTTATGTTTCGAAAAATCAAAGCTTGGAATAATTTCCTTAAGGCTCTGAATTTCGCTTTCGCTAAGTTGTCTTTCTTTCTTGCAGTTTTCGCAAAGCATCCTAATGAGTCTCTGACCCATGGCAATATTAACAGTTGAAGCAATCAAAAATGGCGGCACCCCCATATCAATCAGCCTCGGGAAAGTGGTGGCGGAGTCATTGGTGTGCAACGTCGAAAGCATCAAGTGCCCGGTTAAAGCGGCGTTAACCGCGATCGAGGCTGTTTCCTGGTCTCGAATTTCACCCACCATCACAATGTTCGGATCCTGTCTCAGAATTGACCGAAGCCCTCCAGCGAATGTTAAACCCACCCGGGTATCCACCTGAATTTGAGTGGTTCCTTCAAGCGAATACTCAATCGGATCTTCAACGGTAATAATTGAAATCCCAGGCACATTCAGTTTCTTCAGGATCGTGTAAAGCGTGGTGCTTTTGCCAGAACCAGTCGGGCCGTTCGCTAAAATCATTCCGTAAGGCTTCCGGATGGCCTTCTCCACTTTTTTAAGCTCATCCGGCAAAAACCCTAAGTCTTCGAGGGTAAACGTGTGGGTTTCGGCAAGCAGTCGAAGAACCGCATTTTCTCCGTAGTAGGTCGGCATAATCGAAACCCGCACATCAATCGATCCCACGTGATCCGGCTCCACCTTAAACCTTCCGTCCTGCGGTGTGAAATGTTCGTCGGTCCGGAGTCCCGACATCACCTTAATGCGGCTGATGAGCTCGCGGTGCAAAGACTTCGTAATAGCAATCTTGTCAAAAATATCATGAAGCACACCGTCAATCCTGAAACGCACTCGAATCTTATCCGCCATCGGTTCAAGGTGAACATCCGATGCTCGGGCAATAAAAGCGTAATAGATGAAAAGGTTAACCAGATTAACAATCGAAACCTCCTCGAGTGGTTTCGTAATCTGCTTTTCAATCTCAAGCTTGAGCGAAGCTACATTCCCTAACGACTTCTTATCCTCAACAATTTTTTCAACCTTGTCGCCCTGCTCCACTTTCTTCTCCTTCTCGTCGGTATGAGTTTTGTCGCTATTTTTCCCCCCAAAAAATGCCATAAATTTAAGTTCGAATTATGATTAATTATACCACGTTTAAGGCCAATCCTAATGCTCGGAAAAAGCCTGTTTCTCTAAAATCTTCTGGATTTTTCCAGTGTCTGTCGGCTGAAGCATACCCTGAAGATCCGCGTCCTTTGAAATATCAACACCGTTTTTCTGAAGAAGCAAGAGAACAAGGCTCATCAGTTTTGTTATTTCCTGCTCGGTAATTATATCCACCTGAAGATCAATTTCCTCCCGCAGATCATCTATTTTCATAGCTCGATTTTGGGAAACCAGCACCACAATTGCGAGCATTATCGCCTCAAGCGACACGATCATGGTCAAAAAACCAAAGGGATATGGGTCGAAAGGAGTAATGCCAGGGATAAGTCCGGTGTTAACCACGATCCATACCCCAAAACAAGTTGCATTCGTCAACAAAAACCTAACGCTCCCCAATCGGCTAGTTAGCCAATCGGCAAATTTTTCAGACCCGGTTCGCCGCGCGTCTGCCTTCGCCTTCAAACTCCGAACGATGTGCCTGCTCGCTTCAGAAGGATGGTGGGGATCCTTCTGGTGGTTTTGGCTTTCCATCCCTTAAGTATAACTGATTAGAATCACTTGGCGATTCAATACTATTTGAAATCCAAGTACAGCGGTAAGTGGTCAGAAATCTCGTCTGGCAACACCTTAAAATCCGTCACCAGAATTCCCTTACCAGCTAAAGCATAATCAGCAAATCTATGCTCTTTAGTATAAAACTTTGTCCTGGTCGAACTGATCCCGTATTCCTTGATTAAATTCCTTAAGCCAAAAGCTTCCAGTTTTTTCAAACTCTCCGTCTCCGGAAGCAAATTAAAATCCCCACAAAGCACGAAAGGGTTAGTTAGGTTTCTCAAAAACCCCAAAATATTATCAGACTGTAATAGCCGATCAGGGCTATCAAACTTTCCTCCTCCATTCCAAAGACCGTGAAAATTAACCACCGTTCGAACCCCCTGTGGTAAATCAAGCGTCACAAACTGAATGTTCCGGGCGTGATTTCCCAGTTCATCCGTTGAATAATAACCCCGCTCCCGATAAACAAAAATCTCTCCCTCTTCCAAAATTTTCAGATCCTTTTTTACAAAAATAGCCAACCCGTAATGATCTCCAAAATGCGGCCGGAAAAATCCAACGTGCCCAGTCAAAGTTTTCCCAATTTCTTCAAAAAGTTTGAAGGTAATGTTTTTGAGCTTCGTTCCGCCGGCTAATTTTCCTTCCATATGTTCTCCCCCATTCCAAATCTCCTGCAAGCAGAAAACGTCTGTTTCATGGTGATCTTTAAAAAAATTAAGCAGGTTTTCTTTTCCAGCCCGCGCGCCCCACGTGTTTAAAGATATTAAAATCACAAACCCATTCTACCATTTCAACAAAAAACCGCCGAAACAAGTCCAAGCGGTTACAGTCCGTTCCTAGCGAACGGGGTTATACTAACTGGTTTTCGTAAGCGAATCTTATGTCCCCGTCTTTATTCAACCGAAAAGCCATTGTCACCTCCGCTCCGGTTTTATTTTTAAAAACCATAATGGAATTTCCGAGTAAGTTCGCTTTTTTGCTCACGTATTTCACAACGCCCTCTTCTCTTCCCTTCACTAAACGCCTAGCTTCCACATCTAGCTTTTTATTCAGCTCTACAAGCGAAACCACGTGTTTATTAGATAGATTCACAGTATCTTTATCCTACTCCCATAACTCCCAAAAATCAAGGTATGCGCCCAAAAACGCTACCATTCTTTTCCCCAAAGACCTACGGTTTTCTCGTGGTTTAATTAGAGCATGAAGCTAAAAGTCTCCCGCCCAAAAACCGTCGACACGCTTATTGTCTCCGATGTTCACCTGGGCGCCGATGTGAGCCGGGCCTCCGCCCTCCTCACCCTCCTTAAAAAATCCAAATTCAAGCGCCTTGTTCTTTTGGGCGACATTTTCGACGACCTCAACTTCCACCGCCTCAAACACAATCACTGGGATTTAGTCTCCCACATTCGCCACCTCACCAAAGAAGAAAGGGGCATGGAAGTAGTTTGGGTCTTCGGCAATCACGACGAACTCCTGGTCCGAGTCATGGAAGCTTTTCTTGGCCTTGAAGTCAGAGAGCACTATGCCTGGGAAATCGCGGGTAAAAAATTCTTCGCCATCCACGGCCACCAGTTTGATTATTTCCTGATCCACAACCGCTTCATGAGCAATGTTGCCACCCTAATTTACCGCTTCATTCAGAAATTCGATACGACCAATCACGTCATCAGTCGCTATCTGAAAAGAACCAGCAAGGGCTGGCTAAGAGTTTCAAAGGATGTGGCTTTGGGCGGGGTTAAAATCGGCAAAAAAAGCCACGCCGACTACATTTTCTGTGGCCACACTCACAAAGCTATGAAGCTCGCCATTGACGGCATCAAATACTTCAACACCGGCTGTTGGACCGATCTTCCCTCAACCTACATAACAATCGACAAAGACGCCCACGTCGAATCCCACGACGAAAACTAAATCTCCTGCAAATCCAAAACCTGATCAATTCTAATCTGCTTCACAAACTCCGGCACGTGGCTCACGAGGATCATCGCCCCATCGTAGCGGTCTAAGGCGTGAGCAATCACGGGGATGTGGCGAAAATTGATGTGATTGGTGGGTTCGTCAAGAATCAGTAGCCCCGGCCGCTCGAGGGAAAGTTTCGCGAAAGCCACCAAACCCTTCTGCCCCTCCGAAAGAGCCCCGATCTTGCTTTTCAAAATTTCCGAGTCCAAAAGAAAACCAGCGGCGCAAGAACGCAGTTCCTGTTCGGTGCCATCCTTCATAGCATTTGCGAGTGTCCGATACACGGTCTCCTCAAAATCGAGTGTCGAAAAGTCCTGTCGGTAATAACCGATGTGAACACCCGAAGCCACGTGCTCGCCCTTGGCATGCCCACTCGCCAGTTTTTCAAGTAGCGTCGTCTTCCCAATCCCGTTTGGTCCCGCCAAGAGCAACCGCTGCTTCCTCTTCAAGACCACATCCACTTTTTTAGTAACGGGCTTGTGAGTCCCGAGGTTCATAATCGAAACGGACTTCAACTCCAAAATTTGTCCAACCAGTTCTGCTTGGCAAGGGATCACGAAATTCCGAATCGCCTTATCCTCCCGCCTCACCTCCACAATGTCTTCTTCGAGCTCCTCAATCTTCTCCTTCATCTTCCTAGCCACGTCCCGCATGTGCCCGCCCTTCTGGGCGAAAAATCCCGCCTGATCTTTCCGGTGCTGAATATCCTTCTCGAGGCGAACATTTTTCATCCGCTCCCGTTCGAGTCGAGCTTTTATCTCACTGACCACCGCCAAGTAGTCCCCCGCGTACTGCTCAATTTTTTTCGTAAAAACATCTAAGTACAAAACGCCATGCGTAAACGAATTCAAAAAGTCGGCGTCGTGAGAAATCACGATACAAGTTTTTTTGTAATCGATGAGAAATTGAGTGAGGTGTAGAATCCCCTGTTTGTCCAAATTATTCGTCGGCTCATCGAGCAATAGGATGTCCGAGTTTTGAATGAGCGCCTGCGCTAAAAGCACCCGCGCCTGCTGGCCACCCGAAAGCTTGTTTAAAACCTTGTCCTGGGAAACTTTCAAATGCACCACCTCTAAAACCTTATCAACCCTCGGTTCAATGTCATAGATTTTTCGATCAAACGCTTTTTCAAAAAATTCTCGCACGGTGAGTTCCGCCTCGTCTCGCCCGATCACCTGCCGGGCGGTGGCCATCGTAAACCCCTTGGTCACCGAAATCGCTCCCATCTCCGGCTTCAAGTTACCGACAATCAACTGAAAAATGGTGCTCTTCCCCGCTCCGTTCTGGCCCATAAGTGTAATCTTCGAACCCTCCCGCACCGAAAAATCGGCCTCGTTCAAGATTGGCTTCTTGCCGTACTCAAAAGTCACCTTATTAAAGCGAATAATCACGTTCCCCTGCGGCATCACGTTTACAGTTTTGCCCCTAGTTTCATTCATTTTTTTCGAACTAACTCTAGTTTCTTTGCTTTGGACCAACTTTTAATTTCAGCCTCGCGCTTTAAAGCCTGGCTTCGTGTGCCAAGCCCCTCAGTATACACGACTTTCTTCACTTTGTGAGCTCGAGTGTAGTGACCACCTTGGCCGTTTTTGTGTTCTTCAAACCTCCGCCGAACATCTGTGCTTATTCCGGTGTATAAACTCCCATCTTCGCACAAAATTATGTAAAGGTTGTACATGAAAAAATACAAGCTCTACGAAAGCTCTCGGCTACCATCAAATTTTGGCCACTGATTATATCCTATTGCAGGATTATTTGATTGGCATTCAATAATATACTTTGACTCAGCTTTATTTATCTCATTTTCATCACTCGACTCCATGAGTATTTCCTTTCGAATGGTAAAATCTCTTTGGGATTCCGCCGTGAAATCCCTTGCAACCAAATCACTATTTACACTGCCAAAATACGTTAAGGTTCCCGTAAGATCTTTTCCAATATAAATTTTCCCATTGGGATATGTAATTTTATATATAACTTTCATATTCCTTATTTCCCAAACTGTTCCGCCAATTCCTTCACCGTTCTAAAAGCGTTAATCGAACTCACCTCTTCCGGCGCTATAAATCTTACTTCTTGGCACTCTTCCGACGGCTTAAAATCCAAGTTTTTCACCTTGGTCTCAAAAATTAAATTCAAAGTCCACCGGCCTTTCATGTTCTGGCCGACTAAAAAATATGAAGGAAGGGGGCTAACCTCGGTCACTTCGATTCCCATCTCTTCGTGAACCTCGCGCTTCAAACAAGCCGCGACCGACTCACCCCAATCCAACCCCCCGCCTGGCAACTCCCACAAACCGTTATCTTCGCGAATCACTAAAAATTTCTTACCAGTTTCATCGAGAATCAATCCCTTAATACTCACCCGATAAAACCCGTTTGGAGCTTCAGTCATATGGTAAATAAAGTCACCTGGTTCTCTTATCGGAATACCAAGCCCCAACTTTTCCAACAATTAACACGACCGAGCCAAGTATAGCTATAGTAAATCCAATATACTGTCCATCGGGAACAGAATCTCCAAGAGGCCCCGCACTCACAAGTCCGACAATTATGACAAGCCACGAAACCAACTTCACTATCTTCCATTTTTTACTTGTTAGCTCTGGTTCAATCTTGAGGGTTTGACCTGGCGAATTAGAAACCTGGACTACTGAACTATTAATTGTACTACCGCAATTAGGACAACTAGGAGCTTTATCAGAAACCTCCCTCCCGCACTCTGAACACCTAATCAAAGCCATGGCTGAATTATAACAAATCAGCTGGCCCCAACGACTAAACAAATGGTCGTAGACGACCTCGCTGACCGAGAACGGCTGTTTTTGTTTTTAAAACATCTCAGTCTTTATCTGTACTATTTAATATATTATGTAATACTCACCAGTCAAGAAAATTTTTCGTAAAATCTAATAGACGGGTTAGCCTGGTTAATTTCTTCATAAACACAATTAAAGAATGCTGGGGGTCTAGTATGCTTTGTATTTCTTTTCCGTATATTTTTGATTGCTCATTTAACAACCGCATGGGCAACTTATTCTGGTTAATTGTAAATAAAGTTGTTATCGCTCTGTGTGTATCTTTTTTTCGATCTCTATAATCGTCCAACGTCTGGAACCATCCCCCGCATAAATATATTACCTTCTTTAAATCAGCAGATAATTCTTCTGATGCAAGTAAGTGGGTAAGGGCAGTGAAAAAGAACCCACCACTATCTCTGGTGATCAGCACCACTTGATCGTAAGAGATATTACTATTTTCTGGGTTAACCATTCGCAAATCATTAGTTTTCCAAGACCTTGAGATATCAGCCGAAAAAGAATTATAACAACTACTGTTTAGGGCCTGTTCTCTAAGACTACTTATTGATTCGTAAATGAGAGTTTTAGTTTTATTGGGATTTTTGTTCAGGTAATTCCCCAGCAACATACTGGCAAGCTCTTCGTTGCTCACAAGACTATCCTCCAACGCATCGTCAGCCAGGCGACTCATTCGAACAAAAGAAAGTATTATGTTTTTTTGCCGTTTAAGTGGAGATGAAAAAGCAATAGATGATTTTAACGTTTCGGTAAAACGAAATAAAATTGCATAACCCAGAGAAGTCTTAAGTGATTTACTACGAATAAACCCATCTACTAAAGAAGTGAATATTTGGATTCCTAATACTATTGTCATACATTTGTGGCTGGCCTCCTCGGGCTCGGATTTTTAAAAACGTAGACTTCGCAAGGCTCCCGGAGGATTCTGTGATTTTATCAAAACGATGTTCCTAGAGCGGGTCATTTTGGCACAAATGCAACATTTTTATGTGAATTCAAGAGTTCTCAATAATTTTTCCGCCATCAATCTCCTTTCGTGCAATGATTTACTCATAGAGGGTTTATACTTTTCTGCGAGATCGATAATTCTATTGAAACTAATTTTCCCCACCTTTTTGTTATCAACAAAGAATATGTATTTTACTTTCAAAAGTTTTGAATAACATCCCCAAAATTTTAAATTTCTAGTGAGACAATCAAATAAAATTTGATAGATGCCGCTCATTTTATATTTTTTTGCCCTTTCACCTTTTTGATAACCGCAACCAATTGCCCAACAAACGACAGCTGACCAACTTTTTCTATTTTTACTTTTCATTTTTTCTTGCTTACTGGTCAATGGAGCAATAACCAGTCCGGCAAGAGCAGCTGCAAATGGACCTCTTATGTATTTCGCCTCAATCAATAAAACCTGATTTTTACGTTCAACTTGTAAATCCCATCCGGTTGCAGATCTGCCAGGAGGTCTATGTTTTTTTATCCACTTGGCACCCGAACGTTTAGTGTCTAGAAAATATTTTTCCAGCGGATCAACTACAAATTTTTCTTCTTTAGTCATATTTTTATTGATCTGTGTTAAGCAAATTAATCGGTCCTCGCACTCCGAACCTATCTTAAGGTGGCTGTGTACTACGGCCTAGAACCATAGCTACACAAGCAGTATAAGAGTTATTTAGGCTCGATTCTAGAGACGAGCTGGCCCGTCTCGGCCTGGGGCTAAAGTTGGGCAAGGCGGTATAATAGAACCCATGAAAAGTAACTCGAACAGGTTATTTCTAGCTCAGTTCTCGGCGACTATTTTTATGCTGACCGTAATGTCAGCTACTCTGTCTTACCAGATGAATCGAGGCGGCACTTACATCGATCCCGAGCTGGGATTTTCATTTGAATACCCAAAAGGATTTTATATTTCCAAAACCTCGAGTAGCTCTAAAACAATAGACATTATTCCCTTTTCGACACTATTTTCAGGCAGATCCTTTCCAAGAATCATCGTTTATTCAAACACCGAATACCCGCATCTCACGCCCGCTGAATGGGTGAAAACAAGAAATTGGTATAAAGATTGGGTTGGCTATGGCAACGAGGATCCCCTGGACAAGCACACAACTCGCCTGATTGCTGGCCAAGAGGCTATAAGTTTATTCGGTACTAGTCAGGTATTTTTCAACTCTCCTGATGGCGATTTGCATATGGAGGTTAGCTCGTTTGAGATGGGTTCCGAACCCCTGGATGAGGAATTTGAAATCATTGTAGGTTCTATGACTTTCAATAACTAACAGCGATCTGTGGTTTGTCACAATACTAATTGACTCATGCTGCCGAGCTTGCCTGCCTGCCGTCAGGCAGGGATTTTTACCCCGTTAGGTATTTTTATTTACAGGCAGCGCTGCCGGACTTGGATTCCCCGCCCGAGGCGGGTCCGCCTTCGGCGGAGAACCTAATTCTCTACAAAGCTG
>ERZ1292625.1849-Hain-H41-01um-R1-1849-length-22237-cov-5_pt2 | contig 19981 bp, 24 predicted proteins | sample MGYA00564400_ERZ1292625 | MGnify/ENA primary metagenome ERZ1292625 (study PRJEB36523, sample SAMEA6512639) | groundwater metagenome | collected 2019-01-08 | study: AquaDiva: Metagenomics assemblies of 32 groundwater samples
GGCCGGGATCACCGCCCCGGTACGGTAGTCGAGCCGCGAGGCGATCGTGCCGCCCGACTTCGTGGCCCCGACGCCGGGCGTCCTGCGCCCGATGACGACCCTCGATGACCAGATCCTCGCGGGCGTGAAGCCCGAGCTCGATGCCCTCGCCGAGAAGCTGCGGGCTGCGCGCGATGAGCCGCCGGCTCCGATCCATGACGTGACCGGCGCCGAGTGGGAGTCGCTGAACCGGAAGCCCGAGCCCGTCACGTTCGCGAGGTTCGGCACGGACGCCCGCGGCAACGCGACCGTGCCGAGGGCCTTTCGGAGCGAACCCGGGTACGTCTACCGGACGGTGGACGAGGCTCGCGTCGGCTCCGACTGGCGCGTCGGGGAGTACGCCGCAGGGCATCCGGCGACCATCTACGCGCAGTCCGATCGCTCCGTCGTGCTGCGGACCCGGGAGGCGGACCGCTTCGAGCAGGCGGCGAGCGGCGTGAACGCCGCCGACAATCGGCGCGCTCGGGGGATCATCGCGGCGTCCGAGGTTGAGGTTCTGGGCGCAGACGGCACGTGGACGCCGGTCCTCGCGCCCGCGCGCGCCCCGACGGCGCCGGTCCTCGACCGGCTCTCGGTGCGCTCCCGCCAGCGGCTCGACGGCATCGGCGCCGACATGACCGCGGCCCCCGATCCAGCGATCCTCGCCCGCCCGGAGAACAAGGTCGGCGTGCAGGTGCTCAGCCTCATCAACCGCGGTGTCATCGACACCGAGCCGGCCACCCTGCGCGGCATCGTCGAGCTCGAGCGCCAGATCGAGAACGGCAACGCGACGCGGATGGGCATCGGGGCGGACCTGTTGGCAGAGGCGCAACGCGTCGCCCGGGATCTCCTCGACCGCGCGGCCGTGACGACGAAGCAGGCGCTCTTCGACGCGGGTGTGATGACCGCCGGCCGGAACCCCGGCATGATCCCCGACGAGACGCTGCCATTCGCCAGGGAACTGCTCGGCAAGAAGGGCCTCATCAACTGGAACCCGGGCCAGCCGTTCGTGTCGATGCAGTACGGGCTCAAGGCGCGCCCCGCGGATCAGGTCGTGGCCGAGTGGGCGCAGGTGCCCGGACTGGCCGAGGAGTTCCTGTCGGGCAACTTCAAGCCGTGGCACGAGCGGTACTGGACCGCCCAGCTCCGCCAGGCGTACAACTTCGTCTTCGGGCCGCTGGCGAACTCACAGATGGCCGTCGAGACAAAGGCCCGCTTCATCGCGCGGCTCGCGGGGAAGGGCGTGGACGGGGAGACGGCGGGCGCCATCTGGAGCCGCTGGAAGGGTGTCGCGGCGAAGTCCCATGAGCCCGCGATCCGCACCGATCCGGTCACGAAGGTCCGCCAGCACCTCACGGGCGACAACCGGTTCTACGGAGACGTCCGCAACATCCCGAACGGCCGGATGGATGCGTTCGCTCACGAGGCGTTCAAGGAGCATCTCGCGCCCGGGGTCAAGGCGGGCACCGTCACGCCTGACTACCTGACTCACCTCTCCACGATCGACTACTCGACCGAGTTCCGCGAGGCGTCGTCCTTCATCCGCCGCCACCTCGCCGACTCGAAGCTGCCCCTGGGCGACGTGCTCGCCACGATGTACGGCACGGTCGCCCACAATCAGTGGGTCACGACCTACTACTACATGTACCGCTTCGGGCTCGACCCCCGCTTCCGCGCGATGAACTTCGCTGAGGCCCACATCCTCCACGCCGGGCGCGCGGGCATGAAGCCCGAGTTCCGCGAGGGTCTGGTCGGACAGACGGAGGCGTGGATGACCAACATGAGCAAGGAGGCGTTCACGGACACCGGCTACGCGGTCATGAACAACCGTGAGGCGATCGCCTACAAGACGTTCCTCAAGGAGCGTCGCGAGCCGGTCGAGGACATGTTCAACGGCCTGCTCGCCGAGGACCCGGCGCTGATGAGCCAGGCGATGGACGAGATCATCAAGATGGATCCGGAGCTCGGCAAGACGATCGCGCTGATGGGCGACACGCCGGCGAAGTACCTCAAGGTGATGGACGCCTACTGGGCGAAGCTGATGCGCACCACGAGCGACGAGGACGTGGCGAAGATCATCGGCGGTGAGATCGACAAGGCGATCAGCGACACGCCGGCGCTCAACGAGCTCTACAGCGAGTTGCGCAAGGTGAACACCGACGTGATCCGCGACATGCGCGACATGTTCTACGGGCGGGCCAGCCGGTCGCGGGCCGAGCGCGTGCTCAACCACTACCTCCTGTTCTGGCCGCTGTCCTACCAGATCAAGTCGACCAAGTGGCTCGCCAAGGTGCTGTTCGACAGCGCCGGCGGACTCCCGACGAACGCCGCGGGTGCCTACGCGCTCGACGGGATGATGAAGCTCCACAATGAGCAGCTCGCCAAGGACCCGGCCTACGGGGCTTGGTTCGAGAAGCACCAGACCCTCGTCTTCCTCGCGCAGATGCTCCTGCCGATGACCTGGGACTCGATGGGCACCAGCCTCAGCCCGCCCCTGCGCTCGGTGTTCTTCGGGCGGAGCAAGGCGTGGTGGGACGTCGGCCCGATCCGCACCGCCGGGCTATTCGTTGATGCCGTCGGAGAGCTGTACTCCGACATGCGCTCCGTGCCCGGCTTCGACGCCTTCTACCGGGCGAATACCGGCATGAAGCCTGGGCAGCGCCAGATCACCGTCGGCAAGCCGGAGCCGACCACGCCCTCGCCGATCGACGAGTTGCTCCGGGACTGGCAGACGCCGCCGATCGACCGGATCGACCTCAAGGGCTAGGGGTCCGTGCATGAGCGCACGGACTTGACATCTGCTGGCCGGCGGACGAATACTCACCAGCAGACAGGGTTCCTACACCCCTGAAACGAGGAAAGGCGAACGTGCCAGAGGACTCGACCGCCCCCGTCATCGACGACCCGGCCCCCACCGCGGACACCCCGGCTCCCGAGCCAGACGACACGGGCGCGAACACCCCTTCGGAACAGCAGCCGACGGTTGACTGGCAGGCCCGTCACAAGGCTACCCAGTCGGAGTTGACCAAGAAGTCACAGGCACTCGCGCGCGTCGAGGGAGAGCTGGAGGCACTTCGCAGCCAGCGCCCGGAGACGAGCGACGAGACAGTCGAGGACGAGACGCCCCGCGAACGGGCTCTCCGCGAACGACTCGCGACCCTCGAGTGGGATCGCACCGAGACGGTCTACGGGGCCGAAGCGGTCGAAGCCTACCGGGCGGCCTTCGAGATCGCGAAGCGGGATCCCTCTCCGATGGGCACCCTCGCCTCCTACGTCGCCTTCGCGGAGGCATATCGGTCGGATGCGGCACCAGCCGCCCCGACCGCCCCCACGACCGCGGCAGCCGTGACACCCAGGGTCGACCCCAACCGTTCGGACGCCACTGACCTCGGCTCACTCGATCCAGACATCGAGGAGGCCACGAGGCAAGGCGATCTCGGGAAGTTCGCGAAGGCCGCAACGAGGCTGATGGGCTTCTCCAGGTAGTGCGCCGACGGCCTCCCGTCCACACGGGAGACTGCAATGGCAACGGTTACCGGCACGAGGTTCGGGTTCACCGACTCGGCCAACGTCGCAATCGACATGAGCGACACGCTGGGCATGATCTCGCCCTTCGACGTGCCGCTCCTCTCGCTCATCGGCAAGTCCAGCCTCTCGACGCCCTGCGTCGCGACGAAGCACGACTGGCTTGAGGACACCCTGCGCTCGCTCGACAGCGCGATCGCCACGGTCGGCGAGTTCACGGGCACCGGCGCGGTCACGACCTCGACGGTCACCGCGGGCACCGGCGTCCAGTTCCGGGCGGGTGACATCCTGCTCATCGAGTCGGAGCTGTGTCTGCTCGCCAGCATCAGCACCGACACGCTGAACATCGCGGCCGGCGGGCGCGGGTACGGCGGCTCGACCGCTGCGGCCCACGTCACCCTGACCGCGATCAAGATCGTCGGCAACGTGAACGTGCAGGACGCCGCCCAGGGCGCCAGCCGGACCACGACCAAGAGCGGCCTGTTCAACTACACGCAGATCTACGAGGACACGATCGTCGTGACCTCGACTGCTCAGGCGATCAAGAAGTACGTCGAGCAGAACGAGATGGACGCCCAGCTCATGCGGGCGCTCAAGATCGCGTGGATCAACTGGGAGCGGGCGCTGCTCCACGGCCGCAAGGTCGCTCCGTCTTCGGGCGTGGCCTCGGCGATGGACGGCATCCTCGTCCGGCTGACCACGAACGCCTACGCCAAGGCGGGCGCGTATCTCACCGAGGAGTTCGTCATCCAGATGCTCCAGGACTCCTGGGCCGCTGGAGGCTCGATCGACACCCTCGTGCTGGGCGCGTTCCAGAAGCGCCAGGCCAACAAGTTCCTCGACAGCCAGCGGATGACGACCCGCACCGATCGGATCGCGGGCTCCGTCATCGACACCTACACGTCTGACTTCGGGACGTGCGGCATCGTGCTCGATCGGAACATGCCGACCGACACGGTGCTCGGCATCGAGAAGTCGCGGATCGGCTTTGGCCCCCTCACGGACCACGCCCTGTCCGCCGCCCCGGTCGAAACCTCGACTGGGACCAAGAAGGCCATGCAGATCCTTGGGCAGTACACGTCCGAAACCCGGAACGAAGCTGCCCACGGCAAGATCACCGGCCTCGCTACCTCGTAGTCCTGAGCGGGGAGGGCCTCTGAGGTCCTCCCCGTCTCCCCTGACAGGAGACGCTCATGCCGCGCAAGGCGATCTACGGGTTCCACCGTGGGCAGTTCAACATCTACGTCCCGCTCCCGGCCGGCACCGGCCTCGTGGAGTCCGTGACCGACATGGTGCCGGGCTTCGATTTCGTCGTCGAGAAGGTGACCGCGCATGTCGCGATCGCCGGGACCGGCGCCGGAGCGACCCGCGTCCTCAACATCCTCAAGGGCGCCAGCACGGTCGTCGCGACCGCCACGGTGACCCTCGCCGACACCGCGACCGTGGGCGTGCTCAAGGCGTTCACGACCACCGCTGCCAACGCCAAGTTCCTCGACGCTGACACCCTCAGCGTCGAGTGGCCGACCGCCGGCGCCGTAGCCTTCACGGCCGGCGCAATCGTCCTCACCGTCCACTACCGCTCGCTCCCGCAGCGAGAAGCCTAGTCAACGGGGTGGCCGCCGCCAGTCGGGTAGGCGCGGCGGCGGCCACTCACCCCCTACCGGGAAGGAGACACTCGAAGTGACTGTGATCCTCTACTGCAAGGACACCCCCGAGCTCAAGCTCGGTCCGGACTCGCCGGACTCGCCGGACACGATCGTCTTTCGCCAGGGCTTCGCCGAGATCGACGAGCTGACCCCCGAGATCGCGCGACGGATCGTCCATCCGGGCACGCCACACATCGAGATCCTCGAGGCGTCCGAGGGGCGCGTCCCCGAGACGACTCCAGACGCCTGGGCGTGCCCCGCGTGCGGCAAGACGTTCGGGACCGACAAGCAGGGCAAGATGCACCTGCTCAGCCACCGCGAGAAGGTCGCGAAGGCGTAAGCCGTGGCGACGACCCTCGCCAACCTGCGGGCCAAGATGAACGGCGAAATTGGCGTCGTCACTGACGCCGAGACGACGCCGTTCAGCCTCGCCACGCGCAACGCCGCGATCGCGGACGGCTACGCCGCCCTCTGGCGCGCGGGGGTGTGGCGGCCGGTCCAGTCGGACATCCCCACGGTTACCGACCAGTCGTTCTACGTGACCACGATCCGGCGGTTGCGGACGATCGACCTGCTCGACTCGTCCTCGCACGTCATCGGGCACCCGGCCGGCCGGATCGAGCCCGACGGGGCGGGTGGCTACACGCTCGTCTTGAAGATGCCGATCAGCACCGGCTCGACGCTGCGCTGTTACGGCTTCACGGCCTACGTCTCGACGTTCGCCAGCGACGCGGCGACGGACGACCTCGAGGCGGAGTTCAACCGGATCCCGCTTCTCAAGGCGAAGGCGATCGTCTACCGGGCGGTCCTCGGCCAGTTCGCCCGCTACGGCAGCCAGCAGGTCGTGGCGCCGGTGATGAACGCGTCCGTGGACCAGCTCCTCGGGATCATCGCGGCGGCCGAGCGAGAGTTTGCCGCCGAGACAAAGGCCCTCGCCGCGATGCGCGATCGGGCCATGCAGCCCCGCTCGGGGCGTCCCCTCTGATGCTACGGTTCCCGGCGACGTTCGGGCACAACTCCTTCGCCTTCAACGAGCACCTCGACGCCGCCGGGGCCGTGGTGCTAGCGAACGTCCACGCGACGGTCACGATCGACGAGCGGGAGGTCAACACAGGCTTCCGCGACCTCCGGGACCCGTACCACCTGACCACGGGCGGCGCGCTGGGGCGTTCTCACAAGAACTTCACGAGCATCCGGCTCGGCGGGCGCATCCAGGCTCCCGACGCCTCGCAGGCGGCCTCCCTGAGCGACAAGGAGCGAGCGCTCCTCGCGGCCTTCGACCCGGCGCTCTGCTACCGCGACAGCCCGACCACCGAGGGCGCCTACGCCTTCGACTTCACCGAGCGGACGACCGACACGACGACGTACCCGACCGGCCTCATCGCGCTGCGGTACTACTGCCGGCCGGCCGAGAAGCCGCGCATCCGGGAGGCGACCGCCGAGTTCGGGTCCAAGCCCTACGCGCTCAGCCTCATCGCGGGCGACCCGCGCTGCTACGAGCAGACCGAACAGACGCTCAGCCTCACTCCTGCGGCTGCCTCGGGCAACGTCGTCAACCGGGGCACCGTCCCCGCGCCCCTGCGGGCGACGATCACGATGGCGGGGGCGGGCAACGCGGCGTTCACGATCACGCGGGCCGGCGTCGCCTTCATCCTCAACCTCGCGGGCATGGTCGCCTCGGACGTCGTGGTCGTCACCTTCGAGACGTGCGGCCCCTACGGCGAGGGCAAGATCATCACCAAGAACGGGACTCGCAACTTCGCGCTCAAGACCTCAAGCCCCTCGACGTGGCTGGACGTGCCGGTGGGCACGACCTCGTTTGCCATCAGCAATCACACGAACGTCACGAGCTGCGTCCTCGCCTGGCGCTCGGCGCGGGCCTGAGCGATGGGGCTCATCGTCCAGAGCAAGGTCGGCGCGTTCGCGGGGGCAAGTGTGGCGTCCACCGTGACGCTCGACGCACCTGCGGTCGCCGGTCGGACCATCATCGTCGCGCTGTCGGCTGAGGACGACCCCGCGACACTGCGGACCATCGCGACCGCAGGCTACACGCTCCTGCGCTCGGCGCTCGCTCATTCCAGTCAGGGCCATCTCGACGTTTACTCGAAGGTCGCCGTCGGTGGCGAGCAGACCATCACGACCAACACTGGAGCTCCCGGGCGCGGTCGGTTGCTCGCAGTCGAAGTTGATGGCCGGGTGGACGTCTCATCCGAGGTCGACAACGGAGCTTCCAACGCGACGACCTTCCGGGCGGCGGCGATGTCACCGACCGCCATCGGCAAGCCTGGCCTCGTGCTCGCGTTCGTCGACGCCTACTACCAGGACTACAACGTGGGCTCGCTGAGCCCGCTTGAGACGCTCGTCGAACTCACGGAGAACTACGCCGGAGTCGGCCGGCTCGTCGCGTGGGCGGGCTACATCGACGATTCGACGCTCAACGCCGTGTACAACCCCGGCGTGCTCTCGACGGTCAGGCCTTCGGACAACGAGGTCGGCAATACATGGGGCTGCGTGGCCGTCGTGCTTGAAGGCTACGCGTCGGCAGGCTACGCGTCGGCCCCGCGCGGCCTGTCGGGCGCACCCGAGTACGTCATCGAGCTGTACGACTCGGGGGCAACCTTCGGGCCGAACAACAAGCTCGCCGAGATCTGGGACGCGCGCAACGTCGGCTGGTCCAAGTACGACCGGCTCCCGGGCAAGGCGTTCTTCACGCTCGCCCAGACGAGCGCGAACCTGCCGCTCATCGTGGCGCTCACGACGCACATCGCCATCTGGCGGATCACGCCCAACGGCGACACCCTGCTCTACCGGGGCGCGGTCGTGGACACCGACTCGACCGGGGACGACGTGATCGTGGAGTGCTACGACTACCTCGCGCTCCTCTCGATCAGCCGGACCGGGTTCAAGACGATGTACCCGACCAAGGCGCTCGGCACGGAGATCGTGAGCCCCGAGTGGCTGCTGGCGAAGAACGCCACGTCCTCCCCGCTCGGGTTCGTGACGACGGGCACGATCCAGGATCCGCTCGGCACCGATGAGGTGACGGTCATCAAGACGAACGCGGGCTTCGGGACGATGGACCAGATGCGCCTCCAGTTGTTCTACGACCTCTCCGAGATCGGCCGGGCGAACACGACGCACCACACGAGCTTCGAGATCGACCTCACCAACACCTTCAACTTCTGGAAGAACCAGGGGGCGGCGGCGAGCATCGCGTTCGTGCTCAACGGGAACGTGAGCGACTACCAGTACCTGCCCAACTGGAAGCGGTACCGCAACGACCTCGCGACGATCGGCGTGGGCTCCACGGGCGGAGCCAGCGAGATCACGTCGACCTCGGCCAGCGAAATCACGGCCAAGGCGCTCCGGCAGGACGTGACGACGCTCAAGACGCTTCTCGGCATCTCCGGTGGCGCGACGGAGGCCGACCAGCAGAAGGCGTCGCTCGACCGCCAGTTGCGCAAGCTCTACCAGCAGGAGTCCTCGCTGGCCCTCCGGCTCGAGCGCGGCACGGTGGAGCCGTTCGTCGGCTTCTCGATCAACGACACGGCCGCCATCGAGATCAGCAACGGGGCGGACCTCATCACGGGCTCCCGGCGGATCACCGGCATCCGGGCTATGTTCGGGGAGGCGGGCGAGGACATCAGCGTCCTCGTCAGCGCGATCGCCGTCTGATGGGCATCATCAGGGATCTGCTCGACTCGGGGCGCGACACGCCGGGGTTCCTCGAAGACCTCGCGACCGCCGTGCGCCTGCCGGAGCCGTCCCTGCGCGACCGCCTCCGAGCCGAGGAGCACGCCTTCGGTGCCTCGCGGATCGGGCTCTCGGCAGGGCCGGCAGAACCCCAGGTCGGCTACTCCCCGTTCGACCTCGCCACCGCCGTCGCTGCCGGAGCAGTCGATGCATCCGCGCTCGCGAACGGTGCGGTCACCTACGCCAAGATCCAGAACGTCTCGGCGACGGACAGGTTGCTCGGCCGCGCAACCGCTGGAGCCGGTGTCGTCGAGGAGATCGCGCTCACCGCCGCGGGGCGGGCGCTCATCGACGACGCCAACGCTGCGGCGCAGCTCGTCACCCTCGGGGCGGCCCCCTCTACCGCCGACTACCTCGTCGGGACTGCGCAGGCGGGCCTCAGCGCCGAGATCGTCGTCGGCGCCACGCCCGGCGGCGAGCTGGCCGGGACATGGGCCAGCCCGACGGTCGACCCCACGCATTCGGGCTCGGCGCACATCCTCGAACACACCCACGCCGCCACGGGGCAGGGCGCGACGGGGGGCGGAGCGACGCTCGCGCCGGGGACGTTCACGATCCCCGGCGGTGGCAAGTTCTCGGCCGGTTCCGCGATGCCCGGCTCTCCGGCGACAGGCGATCGGGTCTGGCGGACCGACTTTGGGGGCGAGTTCATCTGGGATGGGACCCGTTGGCTAAGCACGATCGTCTATCGGGCCGATCTCACGACGTTCTCCCCCGCCAGCGGATTGGTGAGCGATGATGCTCTCGCCGGCGGCGTCGGGGAGACTCGGCTCGCGGACATCTATATCACGCGGATCGTGGTATCGACCCGCGTGCGCACGACGAACGAGGCGACAAAATACTGGACCATCACGTGCTACAAATGGGTCGGTGCCACGGCTACGGCGCTCGGCTCGACATTCAACACGAGCGCCGATGGCGTCGGGGCCTACGTCTCGCACATCGTCTCGATCAACGCCGCCCATGCCGCGATCGACACCTTCGAGGTCGATGCCGCGAAGACTTCGACGCCCGGCGTTCTGGATGGCTTCGTGGCGGTGTACTACCAGCTCATCGGTACCTGATCGCATCGCCCCACCCCCGCCTCGTGCCTCCGGGCGCGGGGCGGGTTCTTCTATTTCACCGTGGTGCGTATCTGCTGGACAGCGGACACCTGACGAGGCATAGTAGACCTCGTGAACGAGCGCGGGCGATGGCCGAGCAACAGATGAGCCCCGAGTCGCCGTTCGCCTCGGTCCGCGAACTGTACCTCGCCGAGCGCCGGATCAAGGATGCCTTCGGGGTGGCGATGACCGCCATGAAGGACGAGCTCCTCGCCGCGATCCGAACCAGCGACCGCGACCACGACGCGACGCACGCAGCAATGCGCGCGACCGGCGACGAGCGCCACAAGCCAATCGAGGACTTCCTCCAGAACCGTCGGATCGACGATGCCGAACGCCGGGGGGTGGTCAAGGCCGGGATCTTCGTCCTCCGCGGCCTGCGTCTGGTCAACGAGTTCCGCGGCGTCCTCCTCGCCCTCGTCATCGCCGCCGCGGTCGTCTCGGGCAGCGTCCGGATCGGCGTCGTGCCATGACCTACGCACCCGCCACGCTCACGGCTCTCGCCGCCTACTGGATGGCGCAGGGCGGCGTCAACCTCGGCATCGTCGGGGACACGGCCCACGCCGCCCGGGCCGTCAGCTACCACCTCGGCGCCGGGCAGCTCCTGCCCGACGCCTACAGCGTTCAGACGACCCGCGATCGGGCTGGGCTGACGAACGCCGCGAGCGCCATCGACCTCGGCCGCCTCGACGGCAGCCTCCCGAAGCTGCGGGCGTTCAGCGTGTGGCTCGTCGCGCGGTGCCGGGTCAACGCTCCCGGGACGAGCGACATCCGGGAGGTCATCTACAGCCCCGACGGGGTCAAGGTTCTGCGCTGGGACCGTGAGCGCGGCTATGCCAGCGAGCCCCGGACGGGCGAGGCGGACGATAGCCACCTCACCCATACCCACATCAGCTTCTACCGCGACAGCGAGAAGCGCGACCACACCACGGCCTTTCGGCCGTACTTCGAGGAGGAGGCAGACATGCAGGCAGCCATCACCGACGAGATCCCGGGCCGCATGGACGTCCCGCTCGGCGCCCCGCTCCTTGAGCTCGACGGCAAGACCGTCCTGCGCAAGATGACGACCGCGCTCCCGGACCGCTGGTCGCCCTACGGCGTCAGGGGCCTGCGAGCGATGTTCGCCACGGTCGGAGTCCGCCGGGTGGTCCTCGTCAAGCCGACCGCGGTCCGGCCGATCCCCGCCACTGACTGCGCTCCCTTGGTCGTATCGGCCGTCGAGTCTCTCCAGGTGCAGCTCGGCGCGGCGAATGCCCGGCTCAGCGCAATCAAGCAGGCAGGAGGCTTCTGACATGGCAACTCTGTGGGGCCGCGAGCCCGCGATGGTGCTCGCGCTGATCCAGACGGCGATCGTCCTGGGCGTGAGCTTCGGGCTTCGCCTGACGCCCGAGCAGACCGGCGCGATCCTGGCGTTCACGGCCGTGATCCTCGGGCTCATCACGCGCCGGCAGGTCACTCCAGCGGCGGGCTAGGCCATGAGCGGCTTCTCCGACTTTCTCGAGCTCGAGGTTCTCGATCACGTCTTCGGGGCGGCGACCTACACCCCGCCGGCGACGCTCTACGTCGCGCTCTACACGGTCATCCCGACCGATGCGAACGCCTCGGGCACCGAGGTCACCGGCGGCAGCTACGCCCGGGTGGCGGTCACGAACAATCTGACCAACTTCCCGGCGGCCTCGGCCGGCGCGAAGGCGAACGGCACGGCCATCACGTTCCCGGCTCCGACCGCCAACTGGGGCATCGTCGTCGGCTTCGCGATCTACGACGCGGCCACTGCCGGCAACGAGCTCGCCTGGGGCGCGATCACGCCGAACAAGACGGTCAACAACGGTGACCCGGCGCCGTCGTTCGCGATCGGCGACCTCGACATCACGCTCGACTAGGCGGGAGGGAGTGACCTCCCGTGGCGACCTCCGGGCCGCGCTATCCGGGCACCGTTACCAGCGAGATCGGCCCGTCGGGTGACAACGACTGGCTGACCGCGTCGAACATCGGCGCCGACGACGGCTCCGAGGCGCGGATCACCGCGGCGACCTACGACGCGAACGACCACAGCTACCGGCTGAAGGCGCAGAACTTCGGGTTCAGCGTCGCCGGAACGATCGACGGCATCACGGTCGAGATCGACCGCCGCGCCTTCGCTGGCGCCGCCGAGGACCAGGAGGTCAGGCTCTATGATGCCGCCGGCGCGCTGGTCGGCGACGACAAGCAGACGGCCACCGCCTGGCCGGGCACGCTCACGATCGCGACCTACGGCGGGGCTGCCGACACGTGGACCGCCTCGCCTACCGCGGCGATGGTCAATGACCCGGACTTCGGCGTCGCGCTGATCGTCCTCGCCACCGCGGCCAACACCGACATCGGCGTCGACTTCATCCGGGTCACGGTCACCTACACCCCTGACACGGCCCTTGTCGGCAGCTCGGCCGGAGCATCGAGCGGGGGCGGCGTACTGGCCACCGCGATCCGGTTCGCCGGAACTGGAGCAGGAGCCGCAACCGCAGCCGCGATCCTCTCGACCTCGATCGCGCTGACGGGCCTCGCCGGCGGCGGGTCCACTGCGGCGAGCAGCCTGACGACCGGGATCGCGCTGGCCGGGGCTGCCGGCGGAGCATCCACGGCAGCTGCGAACCTCTCGACGGCGATCCCACTGGCGGGCGTCGCCGGCGGCGGGTCTACCGCGCAGGGCGCCCTCACGAGCACCGCGGACACGGCACTCGCGGGGACCGCCGCAGCCACGTCGTCGGCGTCGGGTGCGCTCACCACCGGGATCGTCCTTGCTGGGGCGTCCGCTGGGGCGTCGGGGGCGACAGGAGTCCTGACGACGGCCATCGTGCTCGTCGGGGTCGCAGCGGCCCAGTCCGGGGCACTCGGGGGCCTGACCACCGGGAACGCCCATCGCAAGGGCCTCCACCCGCTCCTGGTCGCGATGCTGGAGAAGGAGCAGGAGCAGGCGCCCGTCGTTGCCAAGTCCCTCCACGACGCGCTCCTGGCCCGCTACGGGGAGGACGAGGGCCAGAAGGTCTACCGGGCCATGCAACTCGAGCAGAAGGGGCCGTTCGCCCCGACCGGCAAGTATTCCCGCGACGGGAACGGTCGACTCCGCGATTTCATCCGCAAGGCGAAGCCGAACGTCAGGCGCTGAACCTGAGCGTGTAAGGCTGAGGTACAGGGTAGAAGCTGGGGTCCGACACGACACAGAGCTCGATGAGCGGCCGAAGCTCGGCGCGGACAACCCACTCGACGATCTCGCCGCCCCTGACGATGAGGTCACGGAGCATGAGCGCCGGGATCGCGCGCTTCGCCGGGCTCGCGTCTTCGAGCCACGACCGGCCGTATTCCCCGAGCGCCTCGGCGATCGCGGTGATCGAGCCCAGGTTCGGGCGCACGACGAGGGCCATCTCGCCCCGGATCGTTGCCGTCTCAGCGCGGTATTCGTCCTCGCCGATGTCGCCCCACGAGTAGAGCTTTCGCAGGCGCGCAGTGCGCTCCTCGAGCCGCCGGCGTCGCTCGGTGTCGGCGCCTTCGTCGCGGTCGGGCAGCTTGGCGAGGCGAGCCCGCCAGTCGGCCGGCAGACGCAGCGTGTGCAACCACCGGGCGAACGCCTCCTCGGCGATCGATGCCCGGAAGAACGGCTCGTCGCAGGTCCCCATCTCGGCCCGATTGAGACACCGGTAGTAGCGCGCCGTCCCGTTGCTGACGCCGCTCATCCGCCTCATGCACCCGCCGCAGCGCAGGATCCCCGAGAGCGGATAGACGAGCGTGCGGTTCCGGGCCGAGCCGGCGATCCGTCGCTCGGAGGTGAGCATCCGGGCGCTCTCAAACAGGGGGCGCTCGATGAGCGCGGGGAGGGCATCGGTGAGCGTCTGCCGGCCATCCTTCGCGTCGGCCTCGTCGTAGTAGTGCCCGGCTCGCGTCGCCCGGTAACGGACGAGATCCCCGACGTAGACCGGGTTGCCCAGCACCTTCACGATCTGGCCGCGTGCCCACGGGCGCTCGCGGTTGCGGATGCCCTCGACGTTGAGGCGGAACGCGATGTCGCGGGGTGTCGAGCCGGCCACGAGCTCGCCGAACATCCGTCGGACGAGCGGTGCCTCGACGGGGTCGGGCTCAAGCCCACCGTCCCACCGCCGCGAGCCGTCTGGGAAGTCCGCCATCGCCTTGCGGTAGCCGAACGGGATTGCTCCGATCCAGCGCCCGGAGAGCTGCCGCTCGCGGTGCCCGCCCGCGATCCAGAAGCGACGAGTCTCCTGCTCTTCCTCGTCGATGACCTCACGCACGCCTTCGAGGAGCCGCGAGGACCGGGCGCCCGACAGGATGCGGTCCTGGACGAAGTAGATCGGGATGCCGGCCTTGGAGAACTGGGCCTTCCGGCGCACGGCTTCTGCCCGGTTGCGGGCGAACCGGCTCGTTGTGAGGACCACGAGGACGTCGTACTGGCGGCCCTGGCCGTCGTGCAGGGCGACGTCGAGCTCCTCCGACCGCGTCTCACCCGTGCCCGTGCGCTGGTACCACGTCGGCTCGGCCGCGACCATCCCGAGCTCGTCCGCTGCGCGCGTCATGTCGGAACGCTGGCGCTCGGGGCTCCACATGTCGGCCTGGTTCTGCGTCGACTCGCGCAGGTAGCCCCGCCACCGGAGGCCAGCCAGGTCGCCGACGGTCATGTGCCTGGTCTGTGTGCTCATGGTCCCTCCCGGATAAGTCGCAGCTAAGCGGGCGCCAGCAGACTCGTCACGAACTTGCCGAGATCAGTGACCGCCTCGGGAGCCACTTCACCGAGACGCTGTTCGACGCCGCGCCAGAGGAATGCCTGGTGGTCCTCGGACAGCCCCCGGCGCTCAAACGCCGAAAGGACCCGCGCCCGGAGAAGGAGGTTGGACACGATCAGCGGAGGGATGCCGTACCCGACGGCCAGTTTCAGAAGGGCCTCCTCGGAGGCGTTCGCGCGTTCCCCGCGCTCGATGTTCTGGACGTACTGCATCGAGAGGCCGGCAGACTTCGCGACATCGCGCAGCGTGAGATCACGCGCGTGGCGGATGAAACGGAGCGACTTCCCTAGGTCTTTCGCCGCCGCTCCGGTCAGGGCGGTGTTCATTGGGCTTCCTTCCTGTGCGGGCACCGATGGACATGATACTACACCGCTGCAACTCAACCGAGCCGCTGGACTACTTTGACCGCTGAATAGGTTGACAAGAAGGAACTCGTTCGGCTACCCTGTGGGGCATGAGTGATGTCCTTCGTCCGCCAGCCGAGTTCCACTTCGACTTCACCCCGTTGCGCCAGCGTCGGCGCTTCCTCGACGTGACCCAGCGCGAGCTCGGGCTCGCGATCCACCGTCACCCGATCACCGTGAACCGCTTGGAGAAGGGGGCCTGCCGGAACCCGTCCCTGGCGCTCCTCGTCGAGATCGGCCGGGCGCTGGGGACGCCGGTCAACCAGTTGTTCCAAGTCGTCGACGGACCACGGAAGTGACCGGCGACGAGTTCATTGCGGCGTTCCCGGCGCTCGCTCGAGCGTTGGCAGAGTCGGCCGCGCGGGTCGCAGCGCAAGGAGGAGGGGTCGATGCCGTGGACCGAAGTGACCGTGAAGCCGGGAGCTCCACCCGAGATCGAGGTCGAGCCGGACGGGACGTTCCTGCTCCACTGGCCGGGGTCGCGCCTGACCGTCCTGCTTGACCGGGAGGATGTTCGCAAGATGTCGAGCGACCTGCTCGACCTGATGATCGTGACGCCGAACGAGGAACAGAAATCGTGAACGTCGGCGACATCTTCGGGCGCCTGACTGTCCTGGAACTGATCCCGGGGCACCTCCAGCCCCGGCGTGTCCGGAACCGCGCCCGCGTGCGCTGCGGGTGTGGTGCGGAGTCCATCGTGAGGAGCAGCCACCTCGTCAGTGGCAACACCCTCTCCTGCGGTTGCCTCCGGCGCGAGTTGTCGGCGGCGAGACTGGCCCGTTTTCGTGTTCACGGTCAGACAGATCAGGAGAACAAGAGGCACTACACGCCCGAGTACATCGCGTGGCTGAACGCCAAGGCTCGGGTGACTAACCCCCGTCGGCAGTGCTGGAAGAATTACGGCGGGCGCGGGATCCGCATGGCCGCTGAGTGGCTACACGACTTCGCGGCCTTCTTCGCCCATATCGGGCTGAGGCCGGGATCTGGTTACACCCTCGACCGGATCGACAACGACCGGGGCTACGAGCCCGGGAACGTCCGCTGGGCGACCCGACTTGTACAGCGCCACAACCGGAGGGACGTCACGCCGAACGAGGAGCCCAAGTCATGAGCACTGCGACTGCGAAACAGGTCCGGTGGGCCGAGCGACCGCTCCCTGTCATCCGCCCGAAGCCGCCCACGAGCGCGGAGGCCACGTATCGCGGCCTCCGCCTCAAGGCGGAGGAGGCGAGCACCCCTGCCTACGCGTTCTGGAGCGTGCGGTTCCAGTTCGGCGGCCTCGGGGCCTCCGCGAGCGACTTCGGGCGGATGACGTTCGAGGAGGCCAAGGCTGCCGCGATCGACGCCGCTGACCGGTTGCTCGCTGCGGGCGCGGAGGCGGCGTCGTGAGGGGAGGCATCATGCAGCCTGAGCATCAGCGGACCGACACCGCCAGCAATCCAGCCTTCCGACGGTCCGGCCTCGGCGGCTCAGATGCTGCCCCCGTCGCGGGCGTCGCCTCCTACGGGCGCACCTCGTTCGACGTCTTCATGGAAAAGCATGGGCAGACCGCGCCGCTGATTGAGACGGACGCGATGAAGCTCGGCAAGTGGCTCGAGGACCCGATGGCTCGCTGGTGGGCCAAGGAGACGGGGCATCGCGTCAGGTTCGCGGCGTCGCACCTCGATCCGGTCACTGGGATGGAAACACGGGCTATCCGCCACCGTCGGTTCCCATTCATCTTCGCCCACGTCGACCGCCGCGTCGATGACGGCTCCCTCCTTGAGGTCAAGGTCGCCAGCACCTTCCGGGCGCATGACTTCGGCGAGGAGGGCACCGACCAGGTGCCGGCCGACTTCGCGCTCCAGCAGCACCACTATCTCGCCTGCATCCCGAGCGCCCCCCGGGCCCATTTCATCGTCCTTATCGGTGGCACGTCGCCGCGCCAGTACGTCATCGAACGCGATCCCGAGACGATCGGCGCGCTCGAGCAGATCGAGTCCGAGTTCTGGAACGAGCATGTCGTCCCCGGCATCCCCCCCGCGCTTGATGGCAGCGAGGGGGCGAGCAAGTACCTCGCCGGACGCTTCCCCACCGACGACGGCTCGGAGCTAGCCGCGACCGAGGCCGACAATGAGCTGGTCCGCCAGTACCGCGAGTGGACCGCGACCGGCAAGCAGGCCGACGAGGCACAGAAGCTCCTCAAGCAGCAGATCACCGAGCGCATCGGCGCCGCCAGCTACCTGCGGGGGCCGGACTACCGGGTGAGCCTCAAGCTCGCGAAGGACAGCCACGTCGTCGACTTTCGCTCGCTCGTTGACAGACTCAGCCCGCCAGCAGAACTCATCGAGGAGTTCACCGAGATCCGACCGGGGAGCCGCCGGTTCCTCGTCACCGACAAGAGCTAGGGAAGGAGCCCGAGAGAAATGGCGACAGCGAAGGTCGAACAGCACCTCGACACCGTGGCCGAGGAGTCACTTCTGCTTCTGACCAAGGTGTTCCGCGGATCCGTTCGGATGGATGAGCCTGAGAACCGCATCTTGGCGAGCACCGCCGCCTCGATGGTCGGCGCGTGGACCCGCTACGAGGCCACGAAATCGCAGCGCGAGCAGACGGTCCTCGTCCGGTCCGCTATCTTCGCCCGCGATCTCGGCGGGAAACAGACCGACTACCTCGAGGACGCGCCCGCGGCGAAGTCACTGTCAGGCGGAGAGCCCGACCAGGCATGAGCGCATCGCGGATGTTGGCGTCGGCCTACTTTGGACTCCACAACCCACTGCGCGGCGGAGGGCTGCGGCGGACTCCAGGTGGTCGCTCGGTGGTCGCGGCTTGGCGCGCCGTCGCGACCACCGAGCAGAAGGCTGACATGAGCCGCTCCATCGAGGCGCGTCGGCGCCGCTACCGACGGCACCGGCGCGCCTACGAGGCATTGCGCAAAGGAGATGGCACGGTGGTCGCGGCGCGGGCCGCCGCGGCGCGTGCGCGGTACCACGCGGACATCGAACGTGGCCGCGCTAGGAACCGACTCGCCATGGCCGCGTGGCGAGCGGCGCACCCAAAGGAGAACGCTGAAATCCAACGCCGGGCCCACCGCGTCTACTACGCGGCCCACCACGCGGCCAAGAGAGAAGGAGCCCCATCGTGACCAGTAACGCAGTCGCAGTCCGTGACGAGAGGCCCATTGCCCTCGTCCGCGAGGAGTTGGAGAAGCGATCACAGGATCTCCTCGCCGTCCTGCCGAACGGGATGAGCGTCGAGCGGTTCATGCGCGTCAGCCTTCTCGCCGTCAGCAAGAACCCTGACCTCCTCGCCTGCACGGCCCCCTCGATCATCCGGTCGATCATCGAGGCCGCCGAGATCGGCCTCGAGCCGACCGGATCCCTGTCGCGGGCGTGGCTCGTCCCGTTCAAGAACCGCGAGACTGGGCGCACCGAGGCGCAGCTCATCATCGGATACCAGGGCTTGCAGGATCTCGCCCGCGACAGCGGCAAGATCACGAAGATCTGGTCGGATCTCGTGTACGAGGGAGACGAGTTCGAGGAGACGAAGGGTTCGCACCCCACCCTGCGCCACAAGCCGATGCATCAGACGGAGGACCCGACCAAGATCCAGTTCGCCTACGCGGCGGCGAAGTTCTCCAACGACCCTGAGCCGCTGTTCGAGGTCATGTCCCACGCCCAGGTCGAGGGCATCAGGGCCAAGAGCCGGGGCAAGAACAGCCCATCTTGGACCCAGTCGTGGGGCCAGATGGCCCGGAAGACCGCCACTCGACGCCTCTGCAACAGTCTACCGCTGACGCAGCGCGCCGCGAGTGCCATCGAGCGGGACGACGAGCGCGAATACGGACCGGCGCCCGTGGCTGAGTCGCGGTCCTCGGACGTGAAGCGCAAGCTGCTCGCCAAGGTCGGCAAGACCGAGGCGCCCGTCGAGGAGCCCGAGGACGCTCCGCCGCCCACAGATGCCCCAGGAGACGCGCTGGTGGGCGAAGTGCTGTCTGAGCCCGCGCCCGACGAGTCTGCCAGCCAGCCGACGAAACCGGCGGGCGTGGCGGTCTGTGGCGACGTGGCCGCTGACGGGATCATGGACGGGGCGGCGTGCAACCTCAAGGCCGGGCACGCCTCGGTTCACAAGTCCGCGAACGGATCGTGGCCCAAGTGACCGAGCCCGCTGTGTTCACCATGCCTGACACGCTGGAGGAGGCAGAAGCCGCATGGGACCTGGCCGCGTCCGACGTGAGGACTCTTCAACTCCGTCTTAGCGGGATGACGGCACAACGCTGGATGTCTGGTGGCCGCATCTCTGATCCCGCCTACTGGAGCACCCGCGGCCAGATAGAGGCGGACCTGCTGCGTCGCTTGGCCCACCAGCGAGCTCTCAAGAGACAGGTCGCAAGACTTTCGGAGCGGCTCTCCGCTCCAGGCCGCCGCGCCTCGATTGAGGCAGTACACGCGCTTGTGCGGGCGTATCGGGCGGGCCAGCCCACGGGCGAGCTCCTCGTCGCCCTAAATGATCTGTGGGCGCTGCCCCTCGAGCAGCAGCCATGACGCTCTCTGGCGAGCCCTACCGCCAGATCGCCGAGTGGCAGGAGGCGCGGGTCAAGGATGCTCTCGGCCGGGAGTTCCGGTCGACCTCGTCCCGGATCGTCGTCCGGCGGCCGGGCTGGATGCCTGACCGCCTGTACCGCTTCCTCATGCGGACCATCGTCATTGAGGAGCGTCCGGCCCAGCGAGCGCCGCGCGCCCAGCGTCGGAGGCGATCTGCGCTGGGATGGCCATCGGATTCAT
>ERZ1292625.2072-Hain-H41-01um-R1-2072-length-19974-cov-19_pt1 | contig 19974 bp, 18 predicted proteins | sample MGYA00564400_ERZ1292625 | MGnify/ENA primary metagenome ERZ1292625 (study PRJEB36523, sample SAMEA6512639) | groundwater metagenome | collected 2019-01-08 | study: AquaDiva: Metagenomics assemblies of 32 groundwater samples
GCCGTAGGCGAGCGCCGCGGGCGAAAGCGCAGCCCGAGCGGAGAAGGTGATCGCCTTCCGGCCGCTTGGAAGGCGAAGGCGCGGTCTCTTGCGCCGCTCACCTTCGTAGCTCGGAGCGGAGCGGGGGCCTCCGGCCCCTCGCCCGCAAGCGAGCTGCCGTTATCGTATTAAGGACGCGCGCGCGCGGAGGATCACTGTACGTCCACTACGGATGCCGTTACGGACGTAAAGAGTACGTCCTTGGGTACCCACTGTAACACCATCGGGCGTGACTACGCTGTGTCGTTCTCCTTACAGGGTGAGTAGTCTTGGTTCTTTCTGGTGGATGAAGGGGGTATGTAGGTGGTAGGCCAATCTACCGCAATGTGAGGCAGAACTGATGAAAGTGTATCCGCAAACGTGAAGAGGCGGGACGTGTGCGGGGGTGCATTGCACACTAACCCACCCTGCCCCAACGATCAACTATAGATAGACTATATGTAAGAATGAATAAGGAAATGAAGGGCAAGTTCAATAATGATGAAGCTCATCGAAATGGGTGGCAAGGGATGAAATGGCCACCTTGGACCTGCGCGTCAGCCCCCCGCGGGGGCGCGTACGCAGGGGGGCCTCACCTGGAGCGAAGCCCCCACGTTCGGGGGGCGAGCACTCGTGCGGGGGGAGATTGCCGTAGGCGAGCGAGGACGAAAGCGCAGCCCGAGCAAGCAAGGTGAACTCCTCCGGCCGCATGGAGGAGTAGGCGCCGACGTCGGCGCCGATCACCTTGCGCAGTCTCGGAGCGGAGCGGGGGGGCAACGCCCCCTCGTCTGAGCGAGCTGCCGTTGCGGAACCTGGTGGCAAGCTCCCTTACAAAGGGTGCTGACCCGCCCGTGCGGCAGCGCGTTGTCTGATTAATGCGTTCGGGCGAGGGCTATCAGCCCGAGCGTCCGGCGATTGAGGTAGGCTCCCCTGGGATGGAGAAGGAAACCGATGGCAAGGTGTAGAATAGGGTCGTCTTCAAATGCCCGCGGCGTAGGGGACAAGGTGGTTCATCGGGGTCGGAGGGGGGTTTATCGGGACGTGACATAGGGGTCGTGGCGCAAGAGAGGGGGGAGGGGTAGAGGGGGTCTTTTGGTCTGGTGTTGTGTGTTCCTACCTCCGCCACAAATTCCCATTTTTTTTGGAACACTTCTCCGTGAATGTCCCAAGTTCTCGTCGATCTCGATCAAGGCAAAAGAGCGCGGGGTTGCTTTCTTTTTTCTCATGACGTATAATCGGCATGCCTGAGACCGAACGGTCTTGGAGCTCGGAGGACCAGATGGTCGACGCGATCCTTCGTCCCGCAGAGTTGACCCGCCGCCTGAAAGAGGTCATGGATTCCAACCTCCGTCCTTCCGGGGCGTTGACTTCCCTCGAGGCTCTCCTGTCCGAAGCGAACTGTTCTCAGGTCTACGTCGGGCAACATCCTGAGTTCATGGGTGTCTTAGAGGTGCGAGACCTGGTCGACATCGCCTACAAGATCCAGTGTTCCATAACCCGTAGACGATTCATGCTGGGAATCCAGGGGACCAAGTGACTCTCTCGGCTTTCCAGAAGCCGAAGACCGTCGAGACAGAGCAGCATCTCCGCGTTCAGATTCTGGTCAAACGACTCGTGGAGACGATGAAGCAGATGACCCCCGAGGACCTGGCCGAGCACGTGGACCGACTGGACAAGGCCAAGACGCTTGGCCCCGTCTTTGATCCGGTCCTGTGGGCCGCGAACAAGAACGCCGTCTTGTTTGAGGGCTACGTCTGCGAGCGTGTGATCGCCTTCTTGGCTGAGGTGACTGCGGAGGCCGCGAGGCTTGGATCGGAGCCGGAGATCAAGGTATGAACCTCCCGACCCCGAAGCGGGTGAAGGACGCCGTGCTCCTGTTGAAGCAGGCGTCAATCTTCGTGGCGGAGTGCGACGGGAAGGACCTTGAAAGCATGACCCTCCCGAGGTCTTTCCTTCGATCGAAGCGCGTCGCGCTCGTGATAATAGAGACCGGGCGTGGGTAGACGCGAGTCTCCGTCCTTCACCGGCAGGGACCCAAAGGTCCAGGCCGCGATAGACGAGGCGATCCTGGAGAACTTGCAGGCCCTAGGTCAAGCAATCCGGGAAAAGGTGGCCCTCGGCGGGCTGAAGAGGCTGGAGGTGGAGAAGTTGCTTGACCGCTTCACGAAGCTGGTGAACGCGGCGAAGGCTCCCAACAACATCATCATGGCCCAGGTGGCCCCGCCGGCACTGCAGCTTCCTGTTGGCCGGCGGGACAAGATCATCGAGGCCGACGTTCAGGACCCTGACAAGAAGTACCGCCTCCTCGACGCGCAGGAGAGGCTTCTCAACAAGATAGACGGCACATGAGACGACTCCAGCCGCGAGACCTCGTTGACCTCGGTCGGGCCGATCTCACCGCCTTCACACGATGGCCGCTCGGGATGCGCGGTGACTACGATCTCTGGTGGTGCCAGAAGGATTGGCAGCGCAGGATTCAGGAGGCGTACTTCGCGAAGCTGAAAGAAGCTGCCCTCCCGCTGGATCATCCCGACCGCGGGAAGGCGCGGCATCTGTGCATCCTTGCCCCCTCGGAGCACGGCAAGACCACGGCCATGTCCGTGCCGTTCGCGCTCTGGCTCCTGGCTCGGAACCGGAACCTGCGGATCATCATCGCCGGGTCGAAGGACGACCTGGCCGGGAACGTCGGCCAGGGAATGGACCGGCACTTCGCGAACAAGTCCGAGGAGTTGGGGCAGTTCGGGCTTCTGCGCGGCTACCCATGGAACAGCCTGGAGAAGTTCGTCCGAAGGGAAAATGACAACCTGATCCATCCCTCGATCCTCTGCGTCGGCCCGGAGACCGAATTCCAGGGCAAGCGCGCGGATGTGATTATCATGACGGACATCGCCACCTTCAAGAACCAGCGATCTCCAGAGGCCCGCCAGAAGCTCTCGGACTGGATCAACCAGACCCTCTTCCCCAGGCTTGAGCCGAACGGTTTCGTCCTGGCCGAGGGCCATCACGTCCACTTCGAAGACTTTTACACCGAGCTGGAGGAGGACGCAGACTGGAAGGTGGAGAAGTTCAAGGCGATCCTCTCTGAGCCCGACGACTCCACGAACGGCCGGGCGTCCGTCCTCGCCCCGGAACAGTGGACCTACAAGCAGCTCGCGGCGAAGCGGGAAAAGAAACCGGCGCTCTTCCAGCTCATGTTCCAGAACCTCCCGGTTGAAATCCGCGGGCTGGTGAACCGGGAGATTTGCGAGCGTGCCTTCGATCGCTCCCGGCCCCTGCTCTACACCCTTCCAAAAGACGTACGGGATGTTTACGACAAGATCGAGATGGGCGTGGACCCCGCCTTTTCCATCAAGCGCTGGTCTGCCTTTTCCGCCTGCTGGGTGCGCGGCGTCACCAAATCCGGACAGAAGGACATGTTGTCGGGATGGCGCTTGCGCCTTCTGCCGCATCAGCTACGCGCAAAGATCATCGCTACGATCATGACCTTCCGCCCGGACGACGTGTTCATCGAGGCCAACGCCGCCCAAATCTTCCTAGTTGAGGATGTGAGGAAAGCTCTTGGTGGACTAGCCACCGTGGTCAAGCCTGTCTGGACGCTGGGTGGAACAACCGACGACACGGTGGAGGAAGCTGTCTCCGAGCAGGTGACGCTCATCGAGACTGGTCAGCAGACCTTCCCCTACTCCGGTCAACCGGCTCAGGAATTGACCGAGCAGTACATGACCGAGCTCGTGAACTTCCCCACCGGCCGCTTCACCGATCTGATGATGGCCGCGCAGATCATGGAGCGGGGCCACAAGAAGATCGCGAACCTGGAGCGCAGGACGATCCGCTTCGCCGGGATCGCCCGCTCCGTGGCGGGCTACCGCCGCGGTGTCTCGAATGTGAATATTGAGTCGATCAAGCGCGCGGCACAGGGGCCGCTCCCGCTATGAGAGGCCACTGCTGCACCTGCATGCTCTGGGTCCCAACCGCGATTCGCTGCGCCATCTGCGGCGAAGAGCATTGCGCCGCCCACATCGGCTCGCACGTAGATTCGCACCACCAGAAGGTCCATCTGTTCCTTGCGGCGCATGCCGCGAACAACAAGAACATCCAAGAGGCCGCGGCCGAGCGGAAAGAAAATGGCTGAAGCGAGCATGCCCCCCGTCCACACAAGGACCGCGCCCGTGGATTATCAGACCAAGATGAATCCCTCCGCGCCCGACGCCGCGCCCTATGACGGTCCGACCACGCTGGAGAACATCAAGGAATGGCACACGAAGATGCGCCGGCTGTTCTCCCAGCGCAACGCCGAGTATCGGATCATGCGCCAGGTGTTCGATGGGCAGTACGTCTCCCGCCAGTCATCGAACGCTCTTGGCATCGGCGAGCTCCAGGACCGCAAGCTCCTGATGTACAACATGATTAACACCGCTGTGCGCCGCTACATGGATGAGCTGAGCGCCCCGGTGGAGATGCAGGCGATTGGGAAGGGGATCGACAACGAGGACCTGCACCAGGCCGAGTCCCGCCAGAAGCTTCTGATGGACTGGCTCGAGTCCGAGCACGCTACGGTGAAGATTTGCATGGCCGCGTTCTACCAGGCCCTGTTAGACAAGGCCATCCTCCACGTGAGGCCGGACCCGAAGCGGAAATTCAAGCTCGCGCTCGACCTGATCGTTCCTGAGTACTACCTCCCGATCCCGCTCACCGGCCATTGGTTTGAGAAGAAGTCCGTGATCCTAACTAAGGTGCCGTTTCGGATCAACGAGGAGGGCCGCAACGACCCGGACGGCCGGCACTACTACACCGAGGACTACCGCGAGGACTTGGAGTTCTGGTCCGACGAGGAGTACGTCCTGGTCGAGAAGGGCCTCGAGGCAATCCGGATCAAGCACAAGTGGGGGCGCCTCCCATTTGAGGAAGTCCACAACATCCCGATCCCCCACCGCCAGCGCGGGCAGGGCGACGGGGATCAGAGCGTCGGGTTGCAGGAGTACCTGGTTCAGGCGATCTCCGACCAGGCCGATGTGCTCGCTTACCTGGCGAATCCGATCGTCGTGGTCCGCGGCTCGAAGATGGGCGCGGGGAACCTGATCTTTGCCCCGCGCGCGGTATGGGAGCTGGAGCGCGACGGGAGCGCGGAGATTCTGTCCTGGATGGGGAGTCCGCCGTCCCTGGAGACCCAAATCCTTCGGATCATGCAGGGGATCGAGGACTCCACCGGCATGTCCGCCCCGGCCTTCGGGCGCGAGATTCCTTCCGGCGTGTCCGGCGAGGCTATCCGTTCGATCCTGGCCGGTTTCAACACGCGCATCGGCGCGAAGCAGACCTTCATGGGCGTGGCCCTGGTCGGCATTTGCGAGATTGCACAGATGATCTGGGAAAAGGAGTTCCCAAATGCGACCTTCGCCGTGGCCGGCGAGAGTGGGGAAGGCGATGAAGACACCCCCTACGCTAAGTCCCCCTCCCCAATCTACATGAAGCCGAAGGAGTTCAAGGGTTGGTACAAGGTGAAGGCGATCTTCCAGCCTCAGAACGAGACCGTCCGCGTCTTCACTGAGATCGAGAAGATGAAGGGCGGGGTCCAGTCCCGCCTCTCCACCATGCGGCGACTCGGCGTCCCGAACCCGCACGAGGAGTACGACCGGATCATGATTGAAAAGATTCAGGATGCGAAGATCGCGCAGATGATGCAGGGCCTCATACCGCAGCCACAACTCGGCGGGATGCCCGGCGGGGACCGACCGATCGTGATGGGACCGGATGGCAGGCCCATGACCATGCCGCAGGGCAAGGCTCCGCGCCAGCCGATCCGGGACCGGAACATCTCCGACATTGCCGCCGAGCTCAAGGGTGCGAACCCCGGGAACCTGAACGATCTCCTCGGCCTCCCGAACCAGGGCAAGCCGATGCCGGATCACGTGACTCCGGCGGACGTCATGGATCACCTGGATGAACTCCGCCACGCCGGGGCGCTGGCCGGCAACGTGTTCCTCGAAGGCAAAATCTTGGAGGAGGGCGGGACGGACGAAGGCTTCAACCTCCGGGTGGAGAAGGAGGAGGACATCCCCGCGGTGCGCGAGGCCCTTGGGCCGCTGGCCGACCGTGCCACGATCCGCACCGCAAAGGAAGCGCCGTACGGCGAGCAGCGTCTGCGGCTCGCGGGACCACGAAGATGAGCGATCCGGTCTCCGTGTCGTTCACGGCGGAGGTGTTCTGCAACTCGTGCTTCGCGCTCAACTCGATCATGTGCCTGGACGGAATCGAGAACCTGGGCAATCGCGTGGAATGCCCCCAATGCGGGAACAAAGACGCCGACATCCTGCGCCCGCGATGGCTCACGCAGGAAGAGGTTAGGCATCATCGGCGCGAACGCACCCTGGAGAACAGCGATGAAACGTACGATTAGCCTTCTGCTTTGCGCCGCAATCGGAACGATCCTCGGCGTCCTGTTAGCGAATGCCGGGACCGTGGTTTGCAGCACCGTCACCTACAACGGCGCCGACGAAGCGGGCTTCGCCGCGGCCGCGCTCCCGGAGGCCGGGGTGTGGGCTTTCGACGCGGTGGTGATCTCCACCCCGTTGACTACCTCGAGGCTGGACAGCTTCAAGATACACCTCGATCAGATGGGCGCGGACGGCTACTCACGCTACACGATCCCGAACTCCACCTTCACCGCCAGCTCGTACTGCACTCTGCTCACCGGCGGGAAATGTCTCTACTCCATCTTCCCCGGCGTGTACGAGGGCGGAAATGTCCGGTGTTCCTGGGAGATCACGACCGGAAGCGCCACCGTCAAGGTCACTGCGCGGAAGGTGGCTCCGTGATTGACGAGAAGCCGTCCTGGCTCAAGGGGCGGCAGAAGGGTTGCGTCACGCCTGCCGCCGCGCCCGCGGACTACGACCCCGCAGCCACCTACGACCCATGGGCGCTGGTGAAGATCGGGGACTTCGTCGCCATTCCACTCACCGAGACCCTAGCCGGACGAACCCCCGAAAGGATGATGTGGATTTACACCGCGTATGGGACGCGGATGACCCACACCTCGTTCGCGATGAGCCTGAACACGATCAACACCCTGGCGATCACAAGTGCGGCCGCGCTCACCGTGAAGTTCGCCAAAGCCTCCGGCGGGGAGAACTACGCTGGGAAGGTCGCGTTGAATGCCACCTTCGCGGCCACGAACCTGAAAGTGATGAGTAACTTGGCCTGGGTCCTTGACCCGCCGAGCAACGGGAATCTCACTTACCCATGGGCGGAGAACTTTACGCCGGAGACTGGAGATCGCATTTTTAGATGTCGGAAGCGCACGGTGGGGGCTTCTTCGCTCACTGGTTACACGACGCCCGGGAACTTCGGCGTCTTCCCGCGCGAACACTCGAACGCTCCATCTGACACCGGGTACTGGGAGGAACTGGTCGGCTACTCTCCCGAGGATGTGTCAGTCGCGCGCACGGACTGTCAGACGATCAATCCCTTCGAAGCACGCACCTGTGGACGGTGTGGGCGGCCGATGTGACCGCGCTTTGCATCACGAAGCAGGACGAACTTGAGGCGATGATCCAGTCCGCGGTCGGCGCGCGTCCTTTTGTGCGCGGCTATGCGATGGGCGAGAAGCCGAAGCACTTCGTCGTCGGCGACTTCCCCACCACCCGCGATCTCGTGCTCGGTCGCCCGTTCTCCGGCCAGCTTGCCGACATTCTCTCGATGGTCTTCCAGTCTCTGAAGTGTGAGCCGATGGACTGCTACGCGACCTATCTCGTGAAGGTGCGCATAGAGCTCGGCCACCTGACCGAGAAGCAGATCGTGGACACTTGGCTCCCGATCATCCATCGCGAGTACCAACTCTCCGGCTGTGAGGACGTGGTCGCGGTCGGGAAGGTGGCGAAGATGTTCGCGGCGTACATGAACGTGGTCCCGGACACCGGCACGGCTCCGACGCCGCACAAGCCGACCTTCCTCGAAAGACTGGAGAGGGCATGGCAGACGCTGAAACCCTGAGCAAACGCGCGATCGAACGACTCAAAAACCGAGGATTCACCTCAGGTCGTTTGGAAGAATACCAGCCGATCTACGAATATGCCGATGAGGGGAACTCCAAATTTTCCAATCGCGCCGGGTGGCTTCTTCACGGCACGACTGAAAGCGCCGTAGAGATCAAAAATAAATCCCTCATTTTACGATCCGCTTTTAGCAAATCTGCTGGAAAGGCTTTGGGAAGCGATGCGGAGCATGGCATTTCCTTCACACAATTCTTCCCAGTTGCGGCTTCCTACGCCGAGTCGCACTATTCCGACAGTCATAACAAGCCACCCGTAATCATGCGTCTCGACAGGAGTGTCATGCAGAGCCCGGGCATGCATCTCACTCCTCTAAATCACTGGGCTGAGCGCGTTTTTACTCGGAGCGTTTCGCGCAGCAAAGACAGTTTCAGCGTCGAATTTCCAAGAGGCAGTTTCGAGATATTCCGGCCAAAAGGCCCATCTTTAAGCAAATACGCCGAGCAAACAAAGAAACTCTGGCTCACTCCGCCACAAGAATTGATTCAAAAAGTCTTTGGCCGATTGTTCCAGGTCGCTGCTACCTACATGCCGGAGGAAAACCAACACGAACCACTTCTTGATATTACTCCTGGCGGCACACAGTTCTGGACGGTATTTGCCAATCGTGTTCGCAGCGGCGAAATCAATCTGGCCGAGTTGACTGGCCCTTCTGCGCGAATGGCAGTGAAAGAAAGAGTTGGCGACCCTAAAGTTGCAAGCGAAATCGAGTATTTTTTTGGATCTAAATTAAATGCAATGGGCGCCGTCGTCAAAGACATTCAGGACAAGATCGGGAAACAAAACTGGAATCTCGCTCTTGATCGCGCGAAGTCGAAGGCGAGCCAAGTCGCGGGCAACATCGGTAAGTTCGGACTCGTATTTGCTGGTGAGTTACTTGCTCAAGAAGCGCTTGCCTCTGGCGCCTCTGCCGCCGGATTCAATTCCGATGCCGAGGTGTTGGACGCTTTGAAAACAAAACTCGATCAGATCACTACAACAAGTGGAGTTCGGTCCCATCCTGCCGATCTCTCCATGCAGGGGTCCATACAAGCGAACCCTCCGCGCATGAAACCCGGCGACAAGGACGAGTCCGAACTCATGGCGCAGAACCGCGCCAATATCGCGTCCTCTTTCCGTGAGATTGCCAGGGACGCTGACCAACCAAAGCCAAGCGTCGGTCTCAACGTCCAGCCCGCCGGACCCGATCTTGCCGAGGAGTCCGATCGCTTGAAGCGATGGGAAGAGACGCTGGCCCTCGTGAACAACTACCCGAAGTTCAGGGCCGGGAAGATGCTGTACAACCAGATGATGGCGGTGCTCAACTGGACCCAGCGCCTCGTCATGACACAAGTCCTTCTTGCTGAAGACCCCCGCGCGACCACGCAACATTTCAAGATTCCCGCCTCACTCGGCTCCAAGATGTTCGGCTTCGACGACGACGGGTCCTACGCCGACATCCCGTTCCTGAACCCGATCGCGAACGAGAAGAACTGGGAGGTGTGGAAAGAACACCACGCCTCCGAGGAGGCGAAGGGATTCCAAGCCAGCAACCTACAGACCGTCGAACCCTTCGGTCGCCTCGTGTTCACAGCCTACAAACTTGGGAACTCTCTCTTCGACGCTGAGAAGTACCCGGTCTCGACCGCGGCGGAAATGGTCTTGACCGACGAACTCGGCCGGCGCTTCGGGATCAAGTCAGTCCCGATGCTCAAGCAGCTTCGGACCACCTTTAACTCCGACGACTATTACCAGTTCGCGAAGGACTTCGGCCCGATCGCGATCGACCTTCCGCTCCAGTTCCCGATCATCGCCGTCGATCCCATGCTCGGCGCCATGACCGCGTTCTCCTCCGGCGCTCGCGTGATTAGCCACGCGAAGAGCGTGTTCTCCTCGATGGGTAAGAGCGTCACGCGGCAGAACTTCGTGTCGCGGGTGCTCACGGAGTTCGGCGGCGCGCCGTTCACCGAGCACGCGCTAGAGAACCTGTACGGGATGGCGAAGAAGGGCGAGGTGAACCGCGCCGCGGTGTCCGTCGCCGGCATGGGTGCTTTCAAACTCGGCTCCGTGTGGGACAGCATCGCCGGCCCATGGTGGAGGAAGCCGAAGACCCGCTGGTCTCCAGCCATGCGCCGACTCATCGCCCAGAACGAGATCATGTCCGCAAAGGTGAACGCCGAGTTCAACCGCGCCGTGATGCTGAAGGACGAGCACATGAATCTCCTGCGCTCCATGACGCCTGAAGAGCGCGTGGACACGTTCATGGCCCTCAGCTCGTACGACACGGTGGAGAAATTCACCTATGGCGTAATCAACGGACAGTTTCCGCCGACCTCCAAGAAGGTTGTTGACGCCTTCAACCAGCTTCAGCAGATCGCTAGCGAGTCGATGCTGAAGCAAATGGACCCTAAGTGGTGGAAGAAGATGCTGAACATTCGCCACCAGGAGATCGACCAGCGATGGGACTCGTACCGCAAGTACATAAGCGACAAGATTGCCACCGCCTACGCGACTGGAAAGCCAACCAAGATGCTGTCCGCGAACCTCGCCGGGCTGAAGGGAATCTCCGCGAAGGACATGGTTTTGCGCGGAGTGACCACGCACCTGCGCCTCCCAACCCCGGCGATGTACAACCTGTGGTTCAAGAACGAGGCCACGCTCAAGTCGGACGTGCCCAAGTTTCTAGAGAAGCTGTCCAAGATGGACGACTCCCAAATCATCGGCATCTTGGACGACTTCGAGAACTACCCGGACGCGAAGGCACTCGACGATCTTGGGATCGACTTCAAGAGTATAGGTCTTCGCTCGGAGAAGATTCGGAAGGCCATCAAGAAGAGCACCGAAGGCACGCTTAAACAGGCCCCTGGTAAGATCAGTCGTCTCCAGCCCCTGAGGGAATTTGTCACCGACGAAATCTCCGGCGAGGCGAAGACGATGCAGCGCTTCTGGCACTCGGCCTCCGGCCGCGTCGCCCTGGCGAACAAGATCGCGAAGGAGACCCCCGCCGCCGGACCAGACTCCTTCCGCGCCACGCTTCGCCGCGCGCTTCTGGTCAACCTTCGAGAGCTGTTCAAGAAGGTCGAGGGCGAAGCCGGACTCCTCGAAAAGCACGGCGCAAACTATATCGAGGAAGTCCTCTTGCCGATCGCCGAGGGCGAGATCCAGGCGGCTGCGAACCTTGTGAGTGGCGGAACAGGCAAGTCATTCTATGAGATCGCGAACACGCCGCTCACCACGAACCTGAAACTTGCCACCGCGGGCAAGGAGATCGAACGCCTTCGCCCTACTCCTTCCGGCGAGTTTGCCGGCGACGTTCCGACCAAGCTCGAACAGTGGACGATCCGCCGGCTGATGGAGAAGCCCGCGGCGATCGCGTTCTACTGGCTCCAGGTCCCGGTCAAGGAGATCCAGACCGGCGAACAGTTCGTCGGCACCTTCGACAATCTCCAGTCTCATGCCAATTTTCACATGAACTGGAAGACGGCAAAGAGCGGGAAGGGGGTTTACCGGAACTTCCTCAGGTCCACTCCGCACGAGACGATTCTCGCAAGGTACGAGAAACTGGTCGAGGGGCTTGGGCAAGAGGTTGTCAGGACCGAAAACAAGTTCCGCTACGAGACCATGTTGAAGGCTTGCGACGAGGAACTTGCCCGCATGGAAGGCTTGAACCCGAGTCTGATGCGTGACGACATCATCTCCGCGATCAAGGAGATGCGCTCGAAGACCGAGGCCGCGGCAAAGGGCTTGCCGCCGGCAAAAGAGAAAGGCTACATCAAGTTCATCAACCTGGTTCACAACACCGTGAAGCAGGGCATGATCCTTCTCCCATTCCCCTGGTGGGTCGTGAGCAACATCCAGGAGAACTTCGGGAAGGGCTTCGCCCAGTTTGGCTTCCGCGCCTTCCAGGCGCCAAACGTCTACGGGATCGACGGGTCCGATCTTCGACCCTTGTTTTACAAAGGGGATGAGATCGCCGGAAAATTCGGCGCCGCTGGAACGGACGCAAAGTCCTTGTTCGAGATGTGGGGGCCGACGAAGAAGGTCGTCGACTGGGCTGGCAAGTCCGTTGCCGGATCGGAGGAAAGTTCTCGCGTGCTGGCTGGAACACTGGCCTATCACGCGACAATCGAACATCTTCAAAAGAATTTCCCCGACATGCCGGTCGACGAGATGATTACCGCCGCAGTTAATGCAGGGCGGCAGATAGTCGACAAGGTGCAGTTCTTTCTCGAAGAGATCGCCCCGCACCAGCAAGCGCTCGATAAGGCCATTCCATTCTGGGAGTTCGGAAAGAAGTCCGTCGCGTTCTGGACTGATACGGCGCTGACACATCCCCGAATTGCCACCGCGTTTTTGAATGCGAGAGACAAAATCAGTGAGAGCAACGTGCGTGGCGATCTCCGACTCGATGTTGGAAATGGAGTAACCTTGGGCGTTGAATCAGCGCAAGGGTACACACGCATTCTTAGTGCGCTTCAGAACACTCCTGGTCTAACGATCGATCCCAAGGAGGAACCGATCGCGAAGAACATGCGGGCCGTGACCGCGCTCGCCGGAAACATTTGGAACGAGTCTCCGTTCATCGGGTTGGCCGGCGCCCTCATGTCTCCGGCCTGGAACAATCTGGTTCACGGCGACCCTGAGTTCCATTCCGCCGCGGCGTCGGTGCTCTGGAAGCTGAACAGCATCGCCGCTCCTGCTGGCACTGCCGCGAAGATGGTGCAGCCTCTCACCGGCCAGCGCAGCCTGCCGGACATCATCATGTCGATGGGCGTGCTCGGGGAGGAAGAGCGCAGCAGGTCGAAGTTCCGTCTCCGCAGTATGGCGACCGAGCTGAAGCGTGCGTCGGAAATCGACGCAGCGAACGGAGTCGGGAAGCCGCTGTCGATCGAACAAGCGGAAGAGAAGTTGCTCATGATCGGCGCCGGAGAGACGCTTGCCAGGCGGTTCCTCGGTCTCGATCTGAAGCTGGATCAGACCGGGAGCCGGATGCAAATCCAGCGCATCTCCAATGTCTACAAGCAGATGCAGGACAGCGACATGCGCTCCGGTCTCTACTACTATCTCAAGGGTCCGGAGGGCAAACCATTCCTTGAGCACGTAGTTCCTCGACCAGAGAAGCCGCCTTTCAGCCACCCGGACTTCTCAGTTCTCGAAGAGTTCCAGAAGGCTCCGGATGAAAAGAGGATCGAGATGCTGCGCGAGGTGACTCCGAGGGAGCGCGATTCGATCTTCAAGAATCTCTACAACAGCATCCACGATCTTCGCCTGAAGTTCCCCTGGGAAGAGTTGTCCTACGCCGGAGACTTTACTCCGGACAAAAGCAAGGACATGGACAAAGACCTCCAACGTGCGATTGCTGACACGTCTAACCCGATGGACAAGAAGTCCATCGCAGACCGCGCCGTCTACGATCCAGACACCGGCGGGTTCCATGTCGGCGGCTGGACGCGCACGCTGGTCATGGATAAGAGCAAGACTCTTGCGGAGCAGGACCAAACTGCTAGGCTAAGTACAGACTACACCTTCGCATTCAACAGCATCCTCGATCGTTTCGCTGCGGCCATCGCGCACGGATCGCGTGATGAACTCAACGATTTGAAGACGAAGAAGATTCCTGTAGCGCGTCTACCTGATGGAAGATTCAGAACGCTCGATCCGAAGATTTGGTTCTTCAAGAAGGGTGAGTCTGGTAAGCCTGTGCTTTATGAAACGATCACCACCGCGCTCCGGGAAGGTGGCCCGCGAAGGGATGGAACGTTCGCGCGGATGCAGGCGAACACGGTTCTGAAGAATCTCCAGATGTGGCTTTACGACGAAACTCTCCCGAAGTCTTTCCTGATCGAAGAGCAGAAAAGCAAGGAGGCGTCGAATCGCGACATTCAGCCTCTTTTAAAGAGAATGGAAGACACGGTTCGCTATCCGAGTTCGGCGAATAACGCGGCTGTCCTCGCGTACAAAATTGACAAGGCTCTCTCCGAAGGCGACACCGCGTTCGCTCCAAAGGACTTCTATTCCCGCGCACTCAACAGCGGCATTCCTGGAGTCGAGCGCACCTTCGCCGAGTTCGCCGTGGCGCGCAAGGCCGAGTTGCTTGATTCTCTCTACACCGCCCTCCGGCCTAAAGGGAAGTTTAGCGAGAAGATCGCCGAGAACTACGTCGCGTACGGCTGGGGTCCCGAGATCCAGATGCTCGCCGCCCACGACAAGGACATCAACCGCTTCGTCGAAGACCACGGCGGCACGATGGACTCAAGCGTGATCTACGGCGAGGAGTTGCTGAAGTTCAACGCCGAGCGTGGGCTACCGATCAATCGCGAGATTTTCATCAAGGCCGACGTGGCGGTCCCGGACGTGGACCGCTTTGCCAGCTTCCCTGACCAGTACGAGCCGCATGTCCTGCCGGCGGGGACTCAGCCGTTCTCCGGCGTCGACGCCGAGGCGAAGGCGAAGTTCACGCCAAAGGCCGAGAACATCCTGATGGCGCTGAAGGACGTTGGCCCCGAGTTCTGGACCCGGGCAAAGCCGAAGGAGCAGTACATTCCGACCCGTCCCCCACGTACGCTTCCGGGCGTGGAGTTCCCGCAGTTCGGCGCCCAGTCCTCGATGGGCGACTTCGCCCGGATGTCGGCGGTCTCCACCGCACGTTTCAACGAGGCGAACAAGGAATACGAAGCGCGCATGAAGAAGTTGACCAAAGTCGATATCCCGGAAGAGAAGAAGGTCCGGACCAACATCTTCGCCGTCGCCGCGGCGAACCTGAAGCATCAGGACCCGGCGGTTGCGGCCAGGGGTGCGGCGAGCATCATGCAGCTCGGGAACGCGATCGGCTTCATTGGGTCGGACGAGCTGAGGGTGATCTACCGCGGGATCAACCAGGCGAGCATGATGGGGGCCGGCGAGTCTGTTGCAGACTTCGTCCTAACGGTCGGGGGTAACGCCGCCGCCTGGGCGAAGAGCCGTGGCTTGCCAAAGTCGGAGCAAACCTCCTGGGTCCATCCTCGAGATCGCATAGGTCCGATGACCAAGGACCAAGCCGCAACCGACGCGATGATGACCAAGGCCGGCATGGCCGGGTCGTTCCTCACGATGGCTTCCGGCTTTGCGGCTGAGGCCGGGGCTCCGGAAGAAGCCTCGATAGGAATGGGTGCGGCCGGCGGTGCGCTCCAAGGCGCGGTGTTCGGCGCGAAGTTTGGCCCCTGGGGCGCTCCGATCGGCGCTATCCTCGGCGCCGCACTCGGAGGCTTCCTTGGCTCGCAGGGCAAGGACGAAAAAGAGGACCGCTACGCCGAGATGCGCGAACTCCAGAAGGCCCGCCTAAAGCAGGAGATCGCGAACGCCGCGGAGCGCCAGCAGGCGTTCCGCGAGGATCGCGCCTCCCGCGAGATCCAGTCCCGGGAGCGCGCGCTGAACGTGCGCCAGTCGCAGCCGCAGGACGCGAGACAGCAGCTCTACAAATTCCTCCGGCGCCCCACCTTCGCCTCCAGCCAGGGGCTCGTGCGCCAAGTCGAAGGCTCGATGGCGCGCACTTTCACCCCAAGATGGTAGACCGTCGGCTTGACAAATTTGGAAACATGGTGTAACATCCCGGAGGAAGACATGCCCCTGACCACTGAAGAGTACGAGTCGCAGATCGAATCCCTGAACGCCTCGATCAAGACCTTGACCGAGGCCGGCGAGTCCGCCGCCAACGAGATCAATTCCCGCGACTCGAAGATCATCGAGCTTTCCGAGGCGGTGAAGAAGTCCCCTGCCGCCGACTACGAGATCGTGAAGGCCAAGGCCGCGAGGGCCGAGGAGCTGGAGAAGGCGAACGCCAACCTCCAGTCCGCGATCACCCTGAACGAACTCAAGTCCACGTACCCATCCGTCGATTTTACCCTTGTTCCCCCGGGTCCCAAGGAGCAAATGGCCGCGCACGCGGCGAAGCTCCAGCAGATGGTGGATGCCGCGGTGAAGAAGGTTGCCCCTGCGCCGCACGGCGCCGGGAACCCCAACCCGAACCTGAACCCCGGAGATCGTTGGGCTGGCGTACCGCCCGCACCCGGGGACACCGAGGAAACGCGCCGACAACAGGACGCCCAGGCCAACCTGGATAAGGCGAAGGCGTCTGGCAATGCCGGTTCCGTCCTCGATGCGATCGTGGCCGCCAACGGTGGCTCCGCTCGGGTATTCGGCGTGAAGTAAACCGGCTCCGCCGGCACACTGAACCAGGAGAAAAACCATGGCACTCGCTGCCTCTGACTCTCTCAGCACATTCGATCAGACGAACAAGCAACTCGATCTTGAGCCGGTCCTCGCGACCGTCCTGCTCGCCGATACGGCCCTGCTGGGCCTGGTCGGCATGGGCACCCCGGCGCTCGGGATCAAGCACGAGTTCAACGAGGACGTTCTGAACTCGTACTACATCACCGAGACCACGAACGCCCTGAATGCCACGGACGTCACGATCACCGCTTCGGCCGCTGACGTGGCCCGGATCAGGGCTGGCACCATCCTCAAAGATGCGGTCGCCGCACAGTCCGAGCTCGTCCAGGTTACGGCTATCGCTTCGACTACGACCCTGACGATCACTCGGGGTTACGGCTCTACGACCGCGGTGGCTCACGGCGCCACTGCGAAGTGGCTCATCGTCGGCGAGCCCGTGCAGCACGGCGACGAGACGATCACGGACATTAGCAAGATCCGCTCCACCGCGTACAACTACTGCCAGGAGTTCAAGCAGACGGTGAAGATCAGCGATCAGCTTATGGCCGAGGCCGCGAACGGCCTTCATCCCGGCGTCCCGGATGAGCTGAAGTACCAGATTCTCCACCGCACTCTGGAGATCAAGCGCGAGATGAACATGTCCGCGATCCACATGGCTCGAGGCAGCGCCGCGTCCGACACCGTGTACTCTACGATGGGCGGACTCCGCTGGTTCCTCACCCAGACCGGCGCGCAGCACTCGACCGACCTCGGTTCCCTGACCGAGAAAGCCGTGAACAAGATGTACCGGAACACCTTCGATCAGGGCGGCGATCCGGGCGACATGGTTGGTGGTCCCGACCAGATCACGCAATTCGCGACGTTCAACGCGGGCAAGGTGCGCGTGGCTCCGTCTGACCGCGTGGCCGGCGTGTTCATCGAGAAGTACCTGACCGAGCTGGGCAAGGAGATCAGCCTCACGGTCGATCGCTGGATGCCAACCGACGAGGTGGCCCTGATCGACAAGACCCGGGTCTATATCTCGCCCTTCAAGGGGCGGGCGCTGCTCGCCGAGCCGCTGGCCCGCATCGGCAACGCGCAGCGGTGGCAGATCACCGGCTCCTGCACGTTCGTGGTCAAGAACGCGCTCCTGGCACATGCCTACGCCTCGGCGCTGACGGTCCCGGCATAAGGGGGAAATGAATGAAGACCTTCCTGACGGCGGCGGTCCTGGCCCTGAGCCTGGCCGCATCGGCGTATGCGCAGGGGGATCGTTCGTTCAAAGTCCCCCTGGATGACAATCGCAACCTGGCCTCCGACCTCACCTTCGTCGGGGTCAGGGTGGCGTCATCTGTCTCGGTCGGCAACTCCGACCTGGACACTTCGAAGCTGTGGTACGCAGGAGAGGGCGTGCTCTACGGCGTCGAGGTTTCTACCGGAGAAGTGACCGCCTACGTGGTCTGCCTGGACACAGCGGCAACACCCTCGCACTTGGATCAAGACCCAAAGGGTCTGAAGCTCATGGCTCCGTGCTTCTTGCAAGCTACGAATTCACAGCAATGCGGCACGGGTACCACCGGCTCCGGCCATCAGGACATTCCGCGACACTTCACTCGTGGGCTGTTCTGCGTGAACAGGGGCTACACCGGGAACAACGGGAACTTCTACATTCCCCTATTCCGCAAGGCGAGGGAATAGATCATGACCTCGCGCCAAGAAGCTGCTCGCAAAGCATTAGAGCGCATCAAGGCGCAATCGGCTTCGCCTGCCCAGGAGGCGGCCCCTCCTGTGGCAGGCAAGCCGAAGGTCATCCAAAATCGCACGATCACGAACACGGAATACAGCGTGATTCGGAAGGATAAGGATTTTCTCTACTACCCCCGGCGACGGTCCTACAAGACTTCGTACTTCTAGTCTCGGGCCGGCCGGACGGAGGCCACATGGATCGTCTCACGCTCGCGCGGCGGCTGCTCGGCCCAGCCGTCGCCCTTCTTCTCGCAACCTTGGCCCATTCCGCAGATGATCTGAAACGTTCCGAAGACCTGGCCGGGGTACGCCGGATCGGCGTGACCACCACCGCGACCGAGGTCTTCACCCAGGCATTCTGGGGTGGGAAGCAGGTCGGCAGGAACGAGGTCTGCGTGATTAACGAGTCCACCGACACGCTCACCTCGGTGTACGTCTCCACCTTCAGCGCCGCCTCGGATGCCTCGATCTACGGCTGGCCGATCCGCGGGACTGAGAAGGAGTGCCATGACTGGGGATCGAACATCCCGCTCTGGGTCTGGAACAAAACCGGGGATGCGGCGACTCGCTACGTCCGGTTTCTGATCGCGAAATAACATGAACATCATTCTCCTCTTTCTTGCGTCCATCACCTGTGCGGCAGGGCGCACTTCAATGCCTGTCCTTCAGCTTCTCCAGGCCGGGCAGGTGGACACCGCGGCGATCCACGCCGACGCAGTCACGGCAATCAAGATCATCAACGGAGCCATCGAGAGCGCCAAGCTGGCGACGGATGCCGTGACGGCTAGGGCCATCCTGACCGCAGCTATCGAGAGCGCGAAGATCGCTACCGATGCCGTCACCGTCTCGGCTATCCTGAACGCGGCAGTCGAAACATCGAAGCTGGCGGTAGATGCCGTCACAGTTCAGAAGATTCTCAACAATGCCGTGGAAACCTCGAAGTTGGCAAGCGATGCAATCACGACCGCCAAGATTCTCAATTTCGCCGTCACTACGTCCAAGCTCGCCGCTCTCGCTGTGGATTCATCGAAGCTGGGCGCGCTCTCTGTCGACAGCGAGAAGATCGCCCCTGGCTCCGTCCAAAAGGTCGCTTTGGGTGATGCCGCCGTCGAGACCTCCAAGCTCGCCTCCGACTCCGTGACCTCCACCAAGATTCTTGCCGGGTCTGTCGGGGCAAATAAGCTCGCACAAGACTATGAATCATTGACGAGGGTGGCGAGTACGGCCTTGAGCATTCAGGGACCGAACCATCAGGTCGTAGTAGGAGCCAGCGATGCGACGGTGCCGTTTGTTTCGCGCGGATCAGCGACGTTCTATAACACGAACGGTCTGCGCATCTTGCGAGAGGCAGTCGTCGAAAATACTCCCGCCATGTTTGACTTTATGGCATCGGACAGCGCGAAGGCTTACTGGCGCTGGCAGACTGGGACCACGCTGACCGTTAATGACGTCATCAACATGGACAACATGACGGTCTACAACATGGGGACAACAGCCGGGTTCGCGTTCGGCAGCAACAGCACGATGTACGCCCCGTACTTCAATGGCAACGGCGCGGCTCTGACGGCGATCAATGGCGCAAACATCACGGCTGGCACGGTGGACACCGCCGCGCTCAAGACCGACTCCGTGACCAGCGCGAAGCTGCTGTCCAACTCGGGCGGGCTGACGAAGGTGACGGGAGGGGCGGCGAGCGTGAGCAACGGTAACGTCGGCGTCGGGACCGCGAGCCCTGCCTCGTCATTGTCCATCGGCACTCCCCGTGACGCAACCTTGAGTTACACGCAAATCGACACCCTCAACGCCGATACCGCAGGACCTCCCGCCGCTGGTGACTGTGACGCGGCAACTGAGGTCGGTCGTATGATTGCCTCGACGCGCTACACCGCCACGGCGGATTACAGCCTGTGGGTTTGCGTCCAGACCGGGGCCGCAACGTACGCTTGGTACAAGTCCGCGCTGGTGGTCCCGTAATGCGCCCCCTCCTCGCCGCCCTGGC
>ERZ1292625.1149-Hain-H41-01um-R1-1149-length-33777-cov-24_pt2 | contig 19962 bp, 17 predicted proteins | sample MGYA00564400_ERZ1292625 | MGnify/ENA primary metagenome ERZ1292625 (study PRJEB36523, sample SAMEA6512639) | groundwater metagenome | collected 2019-01-08 | study: AquaDiva: Metagenomics assemblies of 32 groundwater samples
CCGGGAACGTGGCAGGGAGCGCACTTGCCGACGAAGATGGGAAGAATGTGCTTTTTGAAGCTCAGCGAAGTCGCAGGGTACGACGCCAGCGAACTCTTCCGCGACGACCAGGCCGCGCCGGTGCTGCCGAAGGGCGAGTGGTGCATGTTGCAGCTCATGCGCGGCGACGTTCCCGTGGCCCCGCCGATGGGGGCGATCGTCACCATCTGCCGCACCGCGCCGTCGGCGTTCTTTACCCAGGCCTTGTACTGCCAGGTCCGGGAATCCGCGGCGCTCGCCGGCGTCACCGAGCCGTCGGAATTGACGGTATAAAGCAGGTCCGTTATTCCACTGTGGCTGGCCACCGCATAAGGGTTGCTCGCGATCTGCGCAAAGGTCCAGAAGTTCCCGGACTCGTTCGTTGTCATGCTGAGGACGTTGCCGCTGATGTCCTGGAGTATCACCTCGGCGCCTTTGAGGGGTTTCCTGGCCGCCCGGTCCGCGTAAATGGTGCCGCCGACGGTGAAGACGTAGTTCCCCGCTTTGCCGTACGGGGTATGGCAGATGCCGCAGTCCTCGCCGGAATTGTGCAGGCCCTCCCCGTCTCCGTTGTCCTTGCCGGGAACGTGCCCCGCCGGAGCGGGCTGCAGTTTTCTTCCGTCGGCGCTGAAGTTCGTTGCATCATAGGTCAGCCTTTGCGCATAGAGCATGCCGAAAACGGCGACAGAGAGCATGCTGATGATTATTGAGGCCATCACTTTTCGTTTCATGGTGGAAAATTCCTCCTTGGATTTTTGTCTCGATCAATGGCAGTCGCCGCTGCCGCCGGTAGCGCCGCCGCTGCTGCCGCCGGCGACCTCCTGTCCTGTAGCGGGATCGACCATCATCACGCCGCCGGTATCCCTGTTCGAGCGCGGCCCGCCTATCAATAGCTTGCCGCTCGTGCTTTTAGCCAATGACGAGCCGAACTGCTGGTTCTTCACCACGCCTTCAAATGCCGTCGAATTGGCGATGGTCGTTGCTGAGGTGATGTCTTTTCCCTTGAAAAGGTACACCTTGCCGCTCAGGATGTTCTGGCCGGATGTCGTGGTGACGTCCGCCATGGGGGCCCCGACTGCGAAGTCGGGCTTCCCGTCTCCATCCACATCTCCCATCGCCTTGATGGACGCTCCGAACCTGTTGAACAGGCCCGCGCCGTCTATCCGCACCATGAGCGAAACGGGTGGCGTTGCCGCGTCAAGGCTTACCGTACCTGTTGCGGATCCGCTAACGATGTAAACGCTGCCGGTATCGCGATAGCCGTTGATCGCCGCGTTCGGGGCGCCGACTGCGATCTCGCCTTTGACGTCGCCGTCAAGATCGCCGATCACTGAGATGGCCTTGCCGAAACCGGATGAAGCGCTCGTCAAGGTGATGTCCGGAGAATTGACTACAGGAGCGAAGGTTGTTCCGCCGAAGAACACAAGGACCTTCCCGCTCGCGGACATCAGCAGATCAGCGATGCCGTCGCCGTTCACGTCTCCCGCGGCTACGCCGAGGCCGAGCGCCTTGTTCGTGGTGGACGCGTAAAGCGCAACGCGCGTCGTGAAATCAGGGGCGAAATAGACATAGACCGCGCCGCTCTGATAAAGGGCAGGATCATTGGTGTTGAACGGAGCGCTGACGATGAGCTCGGGCCTTTCATCACCGCTGACGTCTCCGGCCGCAAGGGCATAGCCGAACTTGTCCATGGGGCCGTCACCACTGATCTTTTTGATGATCCGGCCGCTGCTGCCGCCTTTGTAGATCGTGACGGTACCGCTCAGGGACGTGTCGCCTGCGTCGCCGCCGCTCCCGTGGATCGCGCTGATAGCGAAATCCGCCTTTCCGTCACCGTCCACGTCGCCCATGTTCACGAAGGAATATCCGAAGTTATCGTTTCCACTCTGAAGCAGGGCGGTGTTGGTGGAGCTGTACCCCGATGCTGTACCCGTATACACGAGAATAGCGCCGGTGGCCGATGCGGACGCGGCGTACGGCGCGCCGACGATCTTGTCATCAATGCCGTCGCCGTCAACGTCGACAAACCCGACGGCCTGGCCCTGTTTGCCGCCCACAAGATTTACTGATGCCTGGTTCGTAATGCCGTTGTTGCCGCTGCTACATCCCGCGACCGCGAAGCCCGTCAACGCGCTCACGAGGACAACCAAAACGGTTAGCCTGTTCATCTTCCTTTTCTCCTTTGTCCAAGAAAACATCCGCTTAAAAACCGTAAGACAGCCCCAGGAGCAGCCGGTAGCTCGACACCAGTTGGATCCCGTTGACCCGCTCCCACACCGGGACCTGCACCTTCAGGTCGATCACGCCGTTCCTGATGGGGAGCGCCTGAATGCCCGGTGAAAACCAGAGGCTGTTTCCGCCGGTGTTCGCAGGGTCGTCCATGAGGCTGGTCAGGTCCGTATACTGCCCGTCCGAGTCGCTTGCCTTCCCCCCGTGAAGATAGGTGAGACCTGCGGTGACGTTGAATTCCTTGACAACGGCATATTTACCGGACAGGTTCAGGGCCAGCGAGTCGCCGAATTCATAGCCTTCGCGGCTTTTCGTTGTATATTGATAGGTCCCGTCGGCCTGATACAGGATGGATCCTGCCATTTTTGTGTAGATGAGGGAAACAAGAGGGTCCCATGAGCCGGTGCCCGGCTGCATGTGGGCATGAACGAGACTGCCGGTGTCGCTTATTTCCGTATTGGAGCCGGTGGGCGTTTTCAGACCGAAACCGACGGTGACCGCTTCCGTGGGCCTGATTTCCCGGTCCCTATAAATACGATAGAGCCCCATGAGCGTAATATCCCCGAGGCCGGACACCGGTTCCATGGACATGTCCATCCAGCCCATGCCAACCCCCAGGCTCATCGTCATGTCCATCGTATTGCGGAGGTACGGGATCGCGACGAAGGCCTTCAGGTCAGGGCTGAATCCATAGCCGATCGTCGTTGTATATTTCACCATGTCCATCGTGACCGGCAGGGACGTGTACGGCGTCGTTGCCGCGGCCTGGTCGAGAGAGCGCGTTTCCGATCCCTGTTTCAGTTTGTCCATGCGGGTGAGGCTGTAGGTGAACTGAAGCGAGAACTGGTCCGTAGACGGCGCGGCCACACCCGACATGCTCTCCTGCACGCCGCTGGACAGCTGGCAGCAGAGGCCCGCGGCGAAGGATGTAACGGGAAGTAAGGCGCCGCCGGCAACAATAAAGAGCATTCTGAAAACGTTCACGAGCATTCCAACCTCCCTGAGAGCGGTTATTAACGGTCTCCTAATAATATCGACATCCTTGATTTTAAAACCTCCTCGCGTAGGATAGGTGATACCGCATACAATTATAACGGCACCCGGAGACTGAAAAAATGACTCCGCTTCAGAAATATCATAAATAACGTATGAAAATGGAGGATATTGCCGAAGCGGAGCCGAGCTTCACAGGCACGCGCACACGTGCGCATACCTCTTCCGGGGAGGAAGACCCACAACTTCGGTTTTGAACTACTGATCAGCTTTTCGGAGGACGTTCGTCTTGGAAAGTAATTAAGAAAGGTCTAAAAGGGGGATTGGCGGTTTCGGAAACTGCGTTCTGTGCAAAGGGAAAGGGATTGGAAGGGCATTCGGAAATATACGGCAACTCCGGATTGACTCCGGCGATCTTGCTGTGGCAGACATCGAGCATTTGTATGGATACGGTTGTGCCGCCGTCACAGGGAGAAAGAATTGACGCCGGCGAAAGAACGGAAAAACATATGATGATCAAAACCAGTACCGAGGCCGGTTTCATGCCATACAATAATACAGTGTTGCCCGCCGTGTCAACGTAAAGTTCTGATTTGAGGCACTTCGAAAACGGAATGAGGTTGTCTGCCGCCGCGCACTTGTTTTCTTAATACGGAGTTATGCAGGACAGTAAACAAGAGCAATCCTTATGAAACCACGGGTCAAAGCCGCAAGTTCTTTGTTGACACCTCCTGGTAAATGCTGTAATTTTAAATATGACGGGCATTGTCCTTTCAGGCGGGGGGAGCAGGCGCATGGGGACGGATAAGGCATTTCTCGAGCTCTCCGGCAGACCCATCATCGAGCACATCCTCGACGTGCTCCACGGCGTGTTCGAAACGGTCATCATCGTTACAAATTCCCCCCCGTTGTATGCGGCGTACGACACTGTCGTGGTCACGGACGCACTTGAAGCGCCCGGGCCGCTCACGGGCATATATTCGGGACTGCTTGCGTCAAAGGACGACTATAACTTCATAGTCGCCTGCGATATGCCGTTCCTGAATCCAGCGCTTCTCTCGTACATGACGGGGCTTGCGGAAGGATACGACGCCGTAGTGCCGAAGATCGGCGGGTTCTGCGAGCCGCTTCATGCCGTCTACTCCAGGGGCATGCTGCCGAGGATCGAGAGCAGCATCAGGCGGAACAGCCAGCGGCTGCACGGGCTGTTCGAGGGTGTTCGAGTGAGGTATGTTGCCGGAGAAGAGATCGACCGCTTCGATCCGCAGCGGCGGTCGTTTAAAAATCTTAACACACCGCAGGAATACAAGGAGGCAGTATGTTCGGACTTGGAATGCCGGAATTGATCGTTGTTCTCGTGATCGTGCTGGTCATCTTCGGCGCGACCAGACTCCCGCAGCTCGGCGAGGGGCTGGGCAAGGCCATCAAGGGTTTTAAGAAGGGCATCTCCGACGACAACGATGCGAAGGGATCGAGCAAAAACGAGGGTAAAGGTTAAACACGGGCGGCCGCATGAAATGGGTCCTCGCAGAGCCTGATGCAGGCGCCGCCGCCGCGCTTGCGGTCCGGGCGGGGCTCACTCCTCTGGTTGCCACGTTGATGGTGAACCGGGGGATTACAGACGCCGAAGCGGCCCGCTCTTTTCTTTCGTGCGAGCTCTCCGCGTTGTCCGACCCGGCCCTCTTCCTCCACATGGACAGGGCGGTGCGGCGCATCCGGGAGGCCCTGTCGTCCCGGGAAGCGATAACGGTCTACGGGGACTATGATGTCGACGGCGTGACGGGCGCCGCGCTCCTGTTCCTGGCGCTCAGGGAGTTGGGCGCGAACGTGAAGTGTTACATCCCGGACAGGATGACCGAGGGCTATGGCCTGAACAGTGAAGCCGTCCGGAAGATCAAGTCCACGGGCGCCGGGCTAATCATCACCGTCGACTGCGGTATCGGCGCCGGGGCTGAGGCCGACGCGGCGCGTTCCCTCGGTCTCGACCTTATCATAACGGACCACCATGAGTTTATAACGCATCCTGAATCGAAAACCCTCAACCCGAAAAACGAAGGATTCGTCGAACGATCAGTATCCCGGATTTCTGATTTAGAGAGCGCCTTACCCGATGCCTACGCGGTCATCCATCCTGCACTCCTCTCACCTCACGCTCCTGAGCGCGTGCGAGATGAGGTAGGCTGCCTTACGGGCGTGGGCGTGGCGTTCAAGTTGGCGCAGGCGCTCCTGGGCGCAAAGGCTGACGATGAGCGTCTCACACAGTACCTTGACCTCGTCTGCCTGGGCACCGTGGCCGACGTGGGCCGGCTGAGCGGGGAGAACAGGGTCCTCGTAAAGCACGGTCTGGAATATCTGTCTACGGGCGTTTCCACGAAAAGGCCCGGCATCGCCGCGCTCAAAGAGGCCGCCGGCCTGAACGGCAAGAAGATTACGGCGGGCATGGTGGGGTTCACCCTTGGTCCGCGGATCAACGCCAGCGGCAGGCTGGAGAACGCAGCCATGGCGTTCCGGCTGCTCACCACGGAATCCCGTGAAGAGGCCGCTGAGCTGGCCCGCGCCCTCGATGCGGTGAACAGGGAACGCCAGTCCGTCGAAACGGCTATCTGGGAAGAGGCGCGGCAGATATGCCGGAAAATGGACCTGGCCGGAACAGGGGCCATCGTGCTATCATCGGAGAAGTGGCATCCGGGCGTGGTCGGCATCGTGGCGTCCCGCATAGCCGATGAATTTTACCGTCCCACGGCGCTCATCTGCGTGAAAGACGGCGTCGGCAAGGGCTCGGCCCGGAGCATCCCGGGTTTTGACCTCTATGCAGGCCTGGCGCAGTGCTCCGACCTGCTCCTGGGCTTCGGCGGCCATACCTATGCCGCAGGGCTCTCCGTCGCCGCGGATAAGCTACCGCTCCTCCAGGAGCGGCTCAGCGCCGTTGCCCGGGAACGTCTCGGCCCGGAGGGGTTCGTGCGGAAACTGACCGTGGACAGCGCAACGGCGCTCGGCGACATCACGATCGACGTCATGCGCGAGATCGAGCGGCTCGCTCCCTTCGGTCAGGGCAATCCCGAGCCGAGGCTCGGCGCGAGGGACCTCGAAGTGGTGTCCTCGAGGATCGTGGGAGGAAACCACCTGAAGCTGAAAGTGAGACAGGGGGAAGGGTCGCCCGTCGGCGCCATTGCCTTTAACCGCGGCAGCCTTCTCGGCAGGCGGGTGAGGGACGGCGGCCGGATCGCCGCGGTCTTCACCCCGCGCCTGAACACTTGGAACGGCAGCACGTCGGTGGAACTGGAGATAAAGGACGTAAAGACGGAGAAATAGAAAGTCCAAATGACAGCTTTCGGCTCTCAAATAATTTCCAAACTCCAATATCTGATGAAGTCGTAAAAACTAAAAATCCACCGCTGAGGCGCTGAGACGCTGAGAAGAACGTATTGAAATTAAGGAGCTTTTCTCCGTGCCTCCGCGTCTCTGCGGTTTTAAAAAAGACCTTTACGAGACCGTCAATATATAATGCTCAAACAATTTGGGATCTGATAGGTGGTGTTTCCTGGTGATCCGGTGCTTGGGTCTTGGAGCTTGTGTTAGATTATGCCTGTTCGTCTGGAAGATATCGTTGAGCGTTTGCAGAAGTCCCATCCCGACGCCGATGTGGACCTCGTGAAGCGCGCCTACATTTTTTCGGCCAAGGCGCACCAGGGACAGACGCGGCTTTCCGGAGAGGCCTATCTGAACCACCCCATCGAGGTGGCGGGCATTCTCGCGGACCTGAAACTCGATGCCGCCACGGTGGCTGCGGGCATCCTCCACGATACCATCGAAGACACCACCTCTACCCACGAAGAGATCAAATCGCTCTTCGGCGAAGAAACGGCCAAGCTGGTGGACGGGATGACCAAGCTGAGCCGCATGGAGCTCCAGACCCGCGAACAGCGGGAGGCCGAGAACTTCCGCAAGATGATCGTGGCCATGGCCAATGACGTCCGGGTCATCCTCATCAAGCTGGCCGACCGTCTCCACAACATGCGCACCCTGAAGTTCCTTCCTCCTGAAAAGCAAAAACACATCGCCCGGGAGACCCTCGATATCTATGCTCCCCTCGCCAACCGTCTCGGGATCGCCAAGATCAAGACCGAGCTGGAAGACCTGTCGTTCATGCACCTGAACCCCGAGGCCTACCGGGAGATTGCGCGCCAGGTTGCCCAGAAACGGGTCGAGCGCCAGGCATACCTCGACGAGCTCGTCGAGCTCGTCAAACGCCGCCTCGCGGAGCACGGCTATAAGGGCGAGATCACGGGAAGACCCAAGCACTTTTACGGCGTCTGGCAGAAGATGCAGAAGCAGGGCATCTCCTTCGACGAGGTGTACGACCTTATCGCCATCAGGATCATCACCGACACCAAGATGAACTGCTACGCCATTCTCGGGCTCATCCACTCGCTCTGGACGCCCATACCCGGCAGGTTCAAGGACTTCATCGGCGTGCCCAAGTCAAACCTCTACCGGTCCCTTCATACCACCGTCATCGGGCCCCGGGGCGAGCGCGTGGAGTTCCAGCTCCGCACCGAGGACATGCACCGCGTCGCCGAGGAAGGCATCGCGGCCCACTGGCGATACAAGGAAAAGTCCGCCATCAGCCAGCGCGATGAACAGCAGTTCGCCTGGCTCCGCCAGCTCCTTGAATGGCAGCAGGACCTCCCGGACGCCAAGGAGTTCATGGAGACGGTCAAGGGAGACCTGTTCCCGGACGTCGTCTACGTGTTCACTCCCCGGGGCGACGTGAAAGAGCTTCCTCTGGGCTCCACGCCCGTGGACTTCGCCTACAGCGTACATACCGACATCGGCCATCAATGCGTCGGCGCCAAGGTGAACGGCAAGATCGTTCCGCTCAAGTACCAGCTCCAGAACGGCGACCGCATCGAGGTCAGCACCCAGGCGGGCCACACGCCGAGCCGGGACTGGCTCAAGTTCGTCAAGACCTCCAAGGCCCGCACGAGGATCAAGGCATGGGTCAAGGCCGAGGAGCGCAGGAGGAGCACCCTGCTCGGCAAGGAGCTCCTGGAAAAAGAGCTTCGGAAACACGATCTGAACCCGTCCAAGGTGTTCAAGGCCGAGGACCTTCCCCGCGTGGCCCAGGAAATGTCCCATAACACCCTGGACGACCTCCTGGCCGCCATCGGCTACGGCAAGGTCTCCGCCCACCAGGTGACGAACAAGCTGACGCCGGACAAACCCCATATCGAACCTGTTCCGAGGAAACCGCTGAAGAAAGCCGCGTCGAAGTCCGCCGGCGGCGCCATGAAGATCAGCGGCATGGACAACATGCTCATCCACCTTTCCAAATGCTGCAACCCCGTGCCGGGCGACAAGGTGATGGGATTCATCACCAGGGGCAGGGGCGTGTCCATCCACACCGCGGACTGCCCCAACGTTGCGGACCTTGCCTTTGACCGGGACCGGCTGGTGGAAGTGTCCTGGGGAGATTTTGCGGCCGCGCCCCATGCGGTCAAGATCACGGTCCGGACCGAAGACAAACCGGGCCTCCTGGCCAGTATTTCGTCCTCCATCAGCGCCGCCGAGGCCAATATTACCCATGCCGAGGCGTCGATCGGCGAGGACAGACAGGCCACGCTCAACTTTACCATCGACATCAAGGACGTGGACCACCTGAACAGGATCATCAAGAACATCGAGGCCATCAACGGCGTGCTGAATGTGCAGCGGGTGAAGACGGGATGAGAAAAGCGGTAGGCGGCATACAGTAGACAGCAGGCAGGGAAAGGCTATGAAAAAAATCATGAAAACAACCGGCGCTCCCCAGGCCATCGGGCCGTACTCGCAGGCCGTCGAGGCGGGAGGGTTCGTGTTCGTCTCGGGCCAGATACCCATTGATCCTGAGACCGGCGCGTTGCTCCAGGGCGACATCAAGGAACAGACCCGGCGCGTGATGGAGAATGCGAAAAACATCCTTGCCGCCGCCGGGTGCGGCATGGCTGACGTGGTGAAAACAACGCTCTACCTCAAGAACATGAATGACTTCGCCGCCGTGAACGAGGTCTACGGCGGCTACTTTCCCTCCGACCCGCCCGCCCGGGCCGCCGTCGAGGTTTCGCGCCTGCCCAAGGATGCTGCGGTGGAGATGGATTTTATAGCCGGCAAGAAAACATAATTTGCCACAGGGACCACCGGGCGCGTCCTCGAAGAGCTTGCGCAGGGCGCGGGCCGGGAAGACATTTTGAACCGCCATCCCTCGCTCACTCCGGAGGACATCCAGGCCGCCCTCGCCTATGCCTCGGAACCGGCCCGCGACGCCATTATTCCCGGGTCCGCTTATCCCGGAGCGCGGTTTCTCCGCCACTTCCGCACCTGATCGCGTCACGCCTCGCCTAACTAACAATTGACTTCCCCCTCGCACCTTGCTAATATACGGACAATGTTACGGTTTCCTGCGAGAAGGCCGGGACTGGGGCTGGAGATCACTTCTTCCGCTCTCAGGCTGGCAACAGTGTCCGTCGGCAGTGCCGGCACTACGGTGATAGCGGTAAACACGGTCAACCTGCCGGCCGGCATGGTGGGCGAGAACTACTCATCTCCGAACATTTCCGACCATCAGGGCTTTTCCGCCCTTCTGCGCGAATCTCTGGATACCACGGTTCCCGGAAAAATACGGCGAACGGCCGTGAGCCTTCCCGACGGCATTTTCCGCGTCCAGGCCCTCGACTTTGATGAATTGCCGTCACGGGCGGCTGACCGTGAGCGCCTCATCCGCTGGAGGCTGGAGAAGGCGGCCACCTTCGACTTAGCAGGCGCCGTTTTACAGTATCAGATCAGCCGGCGTCAGGACCGGGGCATCACGGTGCTTGCCTGCGCAGCGAAGCGGGACGTCATCGCGCAATATGAGACCCTTCTCACCGATCTGGGACTGGAGCCCTGGGCTGTGGGCGTTTCCTCGTTTTATACGGTCAATTTTTACCACGCTGCGCTTTCGCGCGCTGCGGCGACGGTTGCCGTGGCCGTGGTGGCCCGGGACTCTTTCACCGTCGTTGTCATGGAACAGGGACAGCCCAGGTTCTACCGCTTCAAGGAGCTCAAAGGCGGAAGCGCTTCGGAGGCGAGAGTACGGCTCGTGCGGGAGATCGACGACTCCCTACACTTCTATACGCATATGGACCGCAGCCAGCAGCCCGAGCTGGGGAGTCTCTCCCTTGCCGGCGACCCGGCGCTCCTCGATGCCGTTGCTCGGGAATTGCGGTCCCAGACGTCTTTGGCCGTTGAGATCCTGTCTCCGTCCACGGTGCTTTCCTCCGGAGGAGAAGCATTGCCGGACCTCGCCGGTTCACCGGCAATGGCCGCGGCATTGGGCGCGGGGAGTTCGCTATGATACGCCGCACGGCCATCGATATCAATTTTGCGTCCAGAAATTACCGTCTTTCCGCCCGGGTCTATTCCGGGCTGATGGCGGCAAGCGTCTTCCTGGCCGTGCTCGCCCTGTTCGTGCTCGGCAAGACTTTTTCCTATCGTGCCGGCATCGCCGTCATGGATGGGAAGGTGAAGGAGATGGCGCAGATCGAAGAGGAGGTGCGGCCGGTCTTGATGGAGCGCGAACAGCTCACCCGCGACCTTTCGGCCATGTCCGCCCTCATGGAAGCAAGGAAGTTCTCGTGGACGCGGCTTCTCACGGACATCGAGTCCGTTTTCCCCGTGGGGGTGGCGCTCAGCCGGGTGGGCTTTAATCCCCGGGACCGCAGCCTGATGTTCGACGGCACGGCCCTGTCCCCGGAGGCGCTGCGCAACTTCATGGTGGGGCTCGAAAAGTCGCCGTTGTTCAGTGCCCCTTTTTTAAAACACCAGTCCGTAGACAAGGGGAGCATATCATTTAATGTTGCTGCACGGTATCAAGAACCTCAAGCTGCCGCCGTGGCTCCGGTATCCGCAGGCGCTCAGGGAAAATAAAAACCTCCGAAGGGCCTTCCTGGTTTGCGCCGGGCTCTGCGCGGTGGACCTCGTGCTTTATTTCGCCCTCGCCGCGCCGTCCGCCGCCCGTCTGGCGGAGCGTGAGGCGACCTACGCCGAACTGAGAAAGAGGCACGCGGAGGCCCTTTTGTTCCAGAAGCAGAAGAAGGCCTTCGCCGGGATCAAGGCGGGCATCTCGTCCCAAAGGGACATGCCCCTGCTGGTGAAGGAACTCGTCCAGACGGCGCGGAAGCTGAAGCTGTCCGTGGCTGCGGTGAGCTACGATATTCCCCTGCCCGGCGGAGGGGGGCTCACCATGCTCTCCTTTTCCTTTCCCGCCGAAGGCGCCTACCCGGCGGTGAAGCGGTTCATTTACGAGATCGAAACATCGGACCGGCTCGTGGGCATCCAGGACCTCAAACTGGATGGGGACCGGGGGAGAGTAAGGCTCCAGTTGAAGCTCGTGACGTATATCAAGGCCAGTGAGGGATGATGGCGCTTTCTGCTGAACAGGAAAAAAAGCTGCTTCTCGGGCTGCTGGCGGTCTTCGCAATGCTTGTCGCCTACCGGATACTGAACGCCGAGAAGCCCAGGGCCGTTCCCCTTGTCTACCCGCCGGGGACGACGGCCTCGTCGCCTCTCCGGAGGGGTGTGACGTCGCCGTCGGGCGGAACGGACCCGCTCATTCTCCTGCTTGCGCGCAGAGAAGAAAAGTTCCCCGGCGTGGCGCGGGATATCTTCAGGATGGCCAACCCGGCGCCTAAACCGAAGCCGGCCCCCGCACCGGTGGGGCCGCCGCCGCCGGCGGTCCCGGTGAAAACACCGGAAGAGATCGCTGCCGACACGGCGCGGGCCGACCTCTCGAAGTTCCGGCTCCACGGCTATCTGAACGAGAAGGACAGCAACCTGTTCCTGTCCAAGGACGGTGAGACCTTTATCGTGAAGAGCGGCGATACCATTCTCAAGAACTACCGGGTGAAGGAGACCGGCAAGGATTACGTGATCCTGCTGGACACGGTCACCCGCGTGGAAGTGCGCGTGGAGCTTTCCGGCAGCGGCGATCAGGGGTTGCCGAAGGGCAGATAGATCAGAATCACCTATAACCCGGAGAGGGCGGAACCAACTATGCCACGAAGACGCGAAGGCACGAAGCAGGCAATGCATAAGTCAAATTTCAAAATGCAAATTGCAAAATTTCGGTATGGCCTTAGGCCATGATTTTATGTCCTTTCATTTTGACTTTTGCATTTTGCACTCTGCATTTTGCATTCATCAGACTTCGTGCCTTAGAGCCTTCGTGGCTGAATTTTGTTTCCATTTCGGGTAGAATTTGATAAGGGTGTTTTTCACGAACGAGGGAGCGAGGCAGGGCTATGGTGAACGATGGGGGAGTATGTCAAAAACTCAGTGCGCCGGGGTCCATCGTATCAATCCAGCCTGATGATGCCGGGAGGGGAACGATGAAAAAAATCGGGATGCTGCTGCTGACGGTCGCCCTGTCAGCGGCGCTTGCAGGCTGCGCGGGATCCAGGTCATTCCAGCGCGGCGAGCAGTATGCCAGACACGGCGAGTGGGACCTTGCCGTCAAGGAGTACCGGGACGCAAACAACCGCGAGCCGCAGAACATCGAGTACCGTTCCGCCCTGCTCCGGGCCGAAGAGACGGCTGCGAACCACCACTACAAGCGTGCGCGCAATTTCGTAAAGGAGCGGAAACTCGACCAGGCCATCACGGAGCTCCAGCAGGCCCTGTTCCTGAACCCCACGAACGCGGCGATCCAGAGCGCCCTCAGGTCCATCCTCGATATGAAACAGGCCGAAGAGCATTACCGCGCCTCGTTGACTTTCGCGGAACTGGGCAGGCTGACCGAAGCCATTTCGGAATTGAACCAGGCCGTGGAACTCGACCCGGAAAGCGTCAAGTACCAGGAGGCCCTGAGCAAGCTCCAGAAGAAGAAGACCGAGACCGAGTTGGACGAAGCCCTGAGCCTCGCCTCGGACAAGCCCATTACCATCAATTTCAAGAACACCAATATCAAAGATGTCTTCGAGTTCCTGTCGAAGCTCTCGGGCATCAATATCCTCTTCGACGAAGAGGTGAAGGCGCAGCCCGTTACGGTCTTCGTGAAGGACGTGTCCTTCCAGTATGCCCTTAACCTCCTCCTCTCCACCAACAAGCTCTTCATGAAGAAGATCAGCGCCGACACCATCATCATCATCCCCAAGACCAAGGCGAAGATGGACCAGTACCAGGACCTCATGGTCAAGACGTTTTACCTCAACAACGCGAAGTCGAAGGACATCGTGAATCTTCTCCGCTCCATGCTCGACACGAAGAAGGTATACGTGAACGAGGTGCTCAATTCCATCACCGTCCGTGACACGCCGGAGAAGATCAAGCTCGTGGAAAAAGTGATCGCGGCGAACGACCTCAAGGAGGCCGAGGTCATCCTCGACGTGGAGATCCTCGAGATCTCCCGGAGCAAGACCCTGAAATACGGCTGGAACTTCTCGCCATCGCTCAGTGCCTCGGCCTCGCTTCAGGGCACGTCGTCCACCTCGACGAGCGGGATATCCCTCGCCGACCTCAGGAACTCCAATAGCAATATCATGCTGTCGCTCCCCAGCCTCGTGATGAACCTCATCAAGCAGGATTCCGACGCCCAGACGCTCGCGAACCCCCGGGTGCGCGTGTTGAACAACAAACAGGCAAAGTTCCATATAGGCGAAAGGATCCCGATCCAGACCTCGACGATCCAGGCGACCACGGTGTCCCAGGTGACCTCCACCTTCGAGTACAAGGACGTGGGCATCAAGCTCAACATCGAGCCGACGATCCACCTCAACAACACGGTCTCCCTCAAGATGAATATGGAGATCAGCAGCCTGGGCGATGCCCTGGATTTCGGCACCAGCGGGAAGCAGTACAAGTTCGGGACGAGGAACACGGACACGGTGATCAACCTCCGCGACGGCGAGACGGTGATCATCGGCGGGCTGATCAAGGACGAGGAGCGCAAGGGCAAGATAAAGATCCCCATCCTGGGAGACATCCCGCTCCTGGGAAAATTTTTTTCCTCTTCCGACGACGGCACGATCAAGACGGACATCCTCATGTCCATCACGCCGAACATTGTCAGGAACATGGAACTCCCGGACAAGGACATCCAGGGTTTCTGGTCCGGCACGGAAGAATCCTACGACACCAAACCGCTCTTCGTGACCTCCGCGGCCAAGAGCTCCAAGCCAGTCGAAAAGCCCGTTGACAAGACGGCCGTGCTCGAAAGCATGGCCAAGAGAGAGGCGCCGACAGCAGGCGCCGGCGAGGCGCGGAAGCCCGCGCTTCCGGCGGGCGGCGTGGAGCCCGCTCCGGCCGCTGCAGGCACGCCGGTGCTCGAAATAAGGCCGCCCCAGGTCCCTGCCCAGGTCGGCCAGGAAGCGAGGTTCGAGATTGCCGCGGGCAACGTGGCAGGCCTCTACGGAGCGATCGTCACCCTGGCCTATGACTCCAAAGTGGTGGAGTTTAAAGCGGCGAGCGAAGGACCGTTCCTGAAAAAGGACAGCCAGCAGACGTCGTTCCTGTTCTCGAACAATATCAAGACAGGCCTCGTCGACATCTACATGACCCGCATCGGTGACGTGGGCGGTATTGACGGGGCGGGAATCCTCTGCTCCATCGTGTTCCAGGGCAAGTCCGCCGGGACGACGGACGTGGCCGTCAGGAGCGCCAAACTGACGAACTTCAGCCGCGAGCAGATCAAGGCGGAAATCAGGGGAGCAAAGGTGATCGTAAAATGATTACCCGGCAAGGCAGCGTCGGGGTCAATCCCCGACGATACTGCTGAATGCGAAGTGCAACGTGCAAAATGCAAAAGGACAAAGGCTTCACCCTCATAGAGCTCCTCGTGGTCATCGCCATCGTGTCCATCCTGGCAGCGGCGGTCATGCCGCTGTCGCGCATGACCGTCAAGAGGGCCAGGGAGATGGAGCTCCGCCAGAGCCTGAGAATTCTGCGCACGGCCATCGATGACTTCCGGAGGGATTGCGCCCCCGCCGGCGCCACGGCAACTACGACGAAACTCTCCCAGGACTACTGCAAGACGGACCAGAATTACTATCCCGAGTCCCTGGAACAGCTGACGGAGCCGCTGAAACTCGCCGGCGCCGTCGATAAAACAAAAAAATATCTGCGCAGGATCCCGCGGGATCCCATGACGGAGCTCGAATCATCGGACAATCCGAACAACTGGGGACTCCGGTCATATGGCGACGAGCCCGATTCCACCCAGTGGGGCGGGGGGAATGTGTTCGATGTCTATTCAAAGAGCGAAGCAGTGGCGCTCGATGGATCGAAGTACAGCACCTGGTAAATGCAAAATGCAAAATGCAAAATGCAAATTGAAAAATAGAGGAAAGTCCGAGGTCCGGGGTTCGGAGTCCGGAGTTGTAATTTCGCACTCCGCATTCCGCACTCCGCACTCGAGAGGTTTTACCCTCATTGAGCTCATGATCGTGATGGCGATCATCGGGATATTGCTTACCATCGCCCAACCGAACCTCAGACACGCCCTCATCAAGGCCAGGGAGGCCGTGCTCAAGGAGGACCTGTTCCAGATCCGGGACGCCATTGACCAGTATTATGCGGACAACGGCAAATACCCCGCCCAGCTCACCGACCTCGTCAATCAAGAGGACAAGGCCAAAAGCTATTTGCGGGACATCCCGAAAGATCCTTTCACCGGCGCCCAGGATTGGGTGACCGTTTCCCTGGAAGGCGAGGAAACGGGCATCTTTGACGTTCACAGCGCCAGCCCCCTCGTCGCGGCGGACGGCGCCACGCCTTACAATACCTGGTGAGACGCCCTATCCCCCGGCGCTCAAAAACCCTCGTCCTTTCACCCTCCCCGTCCATTTTTGCGCTATAATTACCCATCAGGAACGGATTTTCCCAACGTCCCGCAGCCTGACCCATGGTATGGACGACAGCAAAAACATAAAAGCAACCTCCCTGCACCTCATCCTCCCGGCCGCTTTCATCATCGTGGTCCTGTCCGTCCGTCACTACGCTCCGGACAGGTTCTTCCCGATCATGCTCGTGCTTATCGGCGGCATGGCCGCATCGGGATACGGCCTGTACCGCGCCCTCCAAAAAAAAAGAGCAGACCGGTTTGAGACCCGCCAGGAGTACTACCGCGGGATTCTTGAGAGCGGACATGAGAGTATTCTCGTCGTGGACCGCCAATTCCGCGTCCATGACCTGAACGAGAATTTTTTAAAGGCCACGGGCAGGAGGCGTGAAGACGTGGTCGGCAGGCCGTGCTACGCCGTTTCGCACGGGAGGACCAGCCCCTGCCAGGGGAGCGGAGATCATCCCTGCCCGGTCCTCCATGCGTTCGAGACCGGTCGGAGCTGGAGCGGTGTCCACACCCATTATCGCGAAAATGGGGAGCCCTTCGAGGTGGAAGTGTCCGCTTCCCCCCTTCGGGACGGGAAAGGCCGGACCCTCCTCGTCGTCGAAACCATGCGGGACATTACGGAACTGAACCACCTCAAAGCGCTCTTTCTCCAGGCGCAGAAGATGGAGGCCGTAGGCAGGCTGGCGGGCGGCATGGCCCACGATTTCAACAACCTTATGAATGTGGTCATCGGCTACAGCGAGATGGTCCTGCACCGGCTGCCGCCTGATGATCCGAACAGGCCCGCCCTTGAGAGCGTCCTGGATGCGGGGGAGCGGGCCGCGAACGTGACAAGCCAGCTCCTGGCGTTCAGCCGCAGGCAGATCATTGAACCGAAGATCGTGGACCTGAACGGGGTCCTCACGAACATGGAGGGCATCCTCCAACGGGTCATCGGTGAAGACATCGAGCTTGCGTGCATGTACAACGCTGAGCTCTGGCGGGTCAAGGCAGATCCCGGCTTGATCGAGCAGGCCGTCATGAACCTTGCGGTAAATGCCCGCGATGCAATGCCCGACGGCGGGAAGCTTGTCATGGAGACGGCGAATGTGGAACTGGACGAAGGATATGTGCGGACCCACGCCGGAGCGGCGGCGGGCCCCTTCGTGATGCTCGCGGTTTCCGACACGGGAACCGGCATGCCGAAGGAGGTAAAGGCGCGGATCTTTGAGCCCTTCTTCACGACCAAAGAGGTGGGGAAGGGGACGGGCCTGGGACTCTCCACGGCATACGGTATTGTGAAGCAGCACAACGGGTACATCATGGCCTACAGCGAGCCGGGTCATGGTACGAGCTTCAAGATATACCTTCCCCGTGCCGAGGGAGAACCGGAACACGCGGACAAGCGGACGCCGGAAACCGTGCCCCGGGGAGACGAGACGGTGCTGCTCGTGGAAGATGACGAAGGCCTGCGGACCATGGCGACGGTGATGCTCGAGGAACTCGGGTACCGGGTGCTGCCGTGCGCCTCGGGCGAAGAGGCCCTCGCGCAGTTGTCGCGCCGCAATGGGACGGTTGACGTCCTTTTCACCGATATCGTCATGCCGGGCATGAGCGGGACGGTCCTGGCGGAACGGGCCGCCGGACTGCATCGCGGGCTCAAGGTCCTCTTTACCTCGGGATATCCCGACAACGCCATCTCCCAGCGCGGCGTGCTTGCTCCAGGGACCCATTTTATCCAGAAGCCCTTCACGTCGGCGGCCCTGGGACAGCGGATGCGTGAGATCATCGATCAGTAGCTCTTTCTCCTTTGGCCGCTGACGAGGCACGGTTGGGGAGACAGATTTCCCGTGCCCTGACCCTGCCGGTATCGTGGCAGCCCTCAAGCGCTCTTCGGGACCGTTTTTTAAAAAAAGCTTGCAACCTCCCCGTAAAATCAGTAATATTACATACCGTGAAAAAAATTAGGGTTTTTTTCAGAAAATATTTCATTACCGGTCTGCTCGTGATCATCCCGGTATGGGCCACCTATTATGTGCTCAGGGGCATGCTCCGCGTGATCGACGGCATGCTGGGCGATCTGCCGAGGCAGTTCCTGGGCCGGACGTTTCCCGGCCTGGGCATCATTACGCTCATTGTCTTCGTTATCCTGGTCGGCATGCTTTCCGCCAATTACATCGGCAAGCGCCTCGTCCGCTACGGCGACTACCTGATTCAGAAGGTGCCGCTTGTGCGCGGGGTCTATACGACGTTCAAAAAAGTCATGGAGACCTTTTCCCTGAAGCAGAACTTTCATGGCGTGGCGCTTGTCGAGTACCCCCGCAAAGGCTGCTATACCGTCGGGTTTCTCACCGGCGAAGTGCCGGGCGAGAGGCTGGGACTGTCGGGGAAGTTCGTAACGGTCTTCGTCCCCACCACGCCGAACCCCACCGCCGGCTTTCTCCTCATCCTTCCCGAAGCCGATGTGGCCGCGCTCGATATGACCGTGGAGCAGGGCATGAAGTTCATCATCTCCATCGGGCTTGTATCGTTGAACGAGACGGAGGCGGAGAAATTGAAGCTCCGGAACCGGGCGGTGTCGTCGTGAAGCCGACCGTTGTCATCCTTGCGGCCGGCCTCGGAACCCGCATGAAGTCCGGCCTCGCCAAGGCGCTCCACCCCCTTGCCGGACGGCCGCTGGTCCGGCACGTCCTGAGCGCGGCAGCAGGCCTGGGGCCTGAGAAGATCATTCTCGTCCTCGGCCATCAGGCCGACAAGGTGCGGAAGGCGGCGGAAGAGCACCGGGCCGAGATCGTGCTTCAGTACGAGCAGCTCGGCACAGGCCATGCCGTACGCCAGGCCGGGGAAGCCATTGCCAGGGCGTCGGGTCCGGTCATTATCCTTTGCGCCGACACACCGCTCCTGACGACGGGGACGCTGGAACGTCTCGTCGAGCTTCACAACCGGTCACGCGCGGCAGTTACGCTCATGACCGCCGAGGCGGCCGACCCGTTCGGATATGGAAGAATTATTCGCGGCAAGGCCGGCGTGATGCGCGTGGTGGAGGAGAAGGACGCTGCGACGGCGCAGAGAAAGATCCATGAAGTGAACGCCGGCATCTACTGTTTTGACAAGACGTTCCTCCTCTCCGCCCTCGACGGGATCGGAAGGGAAAATGTCCAGGGAGAATATTATCTTCCCGACACCATCGCCCTGGCGCGCAAAAAAAAGCGCGGCGTGGCCGCCCTCCTGTGCAGCGACCCCGATGAGGTCATGGGTGTGAACACACGGTATGACCTGAGCCGGGCCGAAGGGATCATGCAAAGCAGGATCAACCGCCAATGGATGCTGGAAGGCGTCACCATGCTTGATCCCGGCGCGATCTTTGTCGGCAGCGACGTCTCGCTCGGCCGCGACACCGTTCTCTACCCGAACGTACGGCTCGAAGGCAAGACCGGCCTCGGCGAGTCCTGCACCGTCTATCCAGGCTCGCGAATCGTGGACAGCGCCATCGGCAGCGGGGTCACGGTGAAAGACTGCTCGGTCATCGAAGAGAGCAGCGTAGCCGGCGGCGCGACGGTGGGCCCCTTTGTTCATCTGCGGCCGGGTTCGGTGATCGGCGAGCGTGTGAAGATAGGAAATTTCGTCGAGGTCAAGAAGTCCGTCATCGGCGAAGGGAGCAAGGCGAACCACCTCTCCTATATCGGCGACGCAACCATCGGCAAAGACGTGAATATCGGGGCAGGCGTGATCACCTGCAATTACGACGGGTTCGAGAAACACCCGACGGTGATCGAAGACGGCGTCTTCGTCGGCAGTGATGCCCAGCTCGTGGCGCCGGTGACCATCGGCCGCGGGGCTCTTATAGCGGCCGGCTCAACCATCACCCGTGACGTCCCGCCGGA
>ERZ1292625.2074-Hain-H41-01um-R1-2074-length-19961-cov-9_pt1 | contig 19961 bp, 34 predicted proteins | sample MGYA00564400_ERZ1292625 | MGnify/ENA primary metagenome ERZ1292625 (study PRJEB36523, sample SAMEA6512639) | groundwater metagenome | collected 2019-01-08 | study: AquaDiva: Metagenomics assemblies of 32 groundwater samples
TGATAAACTATATCCACAAATACATCTTTTGTGCCTGCAAATCCATCAATCACCCCGCTTCCGTCATAATTTATGATACAGTAAACGTGGGTGTATCCTGGCTTATTTGGCGCACACGCCGCGATGCGATACGTGACTCCTAATCCACAAAGACCCGCGAGGCAACCACACAGGAGCGATGTGCAGTCGCAATCTGCCACACCATAAGAAAGTACGCGCCCAGGGCACTGAAGTAGCTCCCGACTCTCGATGCGCCCATTTTTCAGAAAAACGGGGTCTTTTTCGTAACGAATGACCTGCGGGTCTGACAAGCGATCTGCAAAAGTTTTCATGTAGTCTTCTCGATCCGTTACTCCTTTTTTCTTCAACACACCTTGCGCCCAATTTTTTAATAATTTTCTATCATTCGCAAAAAAGTCATCCCGCAAATACTGGATTGTAAGGTCGCGCATCTTTTTCGCCGTTCTTTTTATCCCTTCTGACCCAGACGGTATCTCTTCTCTATTTGCTCTGGATGGTCTATTCAAATTAATTTGCTTCTCTATATTAACCTTACCGTGACCATCCCAATAATTACTCGAATTTCCTACGGCTACCCAACCACCCAACCCATCTATCATTTCAAAATCAGATATTCCACTTTTCGCCGCAAAATCTTTTTGAACATATTGAACAATTACTGGATTATTACCATCGCCACCTATCTTTATTACATTTCCGAGCGCAAGAGCAAAAGCACCGATAATTAAAGGTCTATCTACTCGATCATCACCTGTAAAATCAACTGATTGCCCAACTAATTTTTTTGCCTTTTGATAATTATTATTATCAGAAAAAGCATGACTTAAAGTTTCAAGTTCAGACCGATAATCAAATTCAGGCACGCCATACCGCTTAAATAAGTTGCCTGCAACGGCTCTCATTTTTCCAATTACAACATCATTGTCTCTGTCGCTTCCTGCGCTTTGTTCTTCGAGTAGTTTGACAACCAATTGTTTGTTATTCATTAGCCAGGAGTAGGGGTAGTTCCTTCTGTTGTAACAGTATTGACTTTTTTAACTTTTGAAACTTCTTCCTTATAATGAGCCAGCAATTGTACCGCTTCTTGCGCATCAAACCTAAATTTCTTACCACCCGCAACATTAACAGTACAAGATGAAACTTGATCACCAGCCTCTATAGGAACTTCCGTAATCACTCCACCGCTTGTTATCTTAGCCATAACAGTAGTGTAAGGCTTTTCAGTAGTATCGATATTATCAGGATTTATATAAATGGAAGAACCATCATTCCGAACCACTTCGTAAAATCCCCCTATCAAATTCACTAAATCATCAATCGCAACGAATCTTCGACCTGTTTCAAAATTAGGAGAAACAACAAAAGCATCACGAGTTTTTACAACCTCAACATCACAGATACATTCAACATTATAATAATAATTACCACATTTTATCAATCCGGCTTTTCCTGGATCGAATTCATCTTTCTTGACATCGTCTTTGCCGCTTACGGTAAAAACAAGATAACTTTGTCCGTCTGGATTTTCTACTACATACCTGATATTTTCAGTATGGATATACTTTATATTTTTATTTCGAGTGATTTTCAACATTTTATTTTATCTCCAAAAATTATAAATTTTAAGAATTGATTAGTTTTTACGTCTTGCCTTTGGTTGCCTTCTTTAACACAATTTTATACCTGGCTGTGTCTGTACCAGTTAATGTATGATTACAAGACACTCGTAAAAAATCACCCATCGTGCGAAGGGTATTGAATGTAATTGAACCATTTCCACCGACACCACTTGCTGTGTTAAAAATTGTTGTAGTACCAGAAAACCATTGAGTGTTCGTACCGTAATTATCACCAGCAGACCAATAACCTGTTGAAGAACCATTTGTTGCCGTTGCGTTTGTTTGAAACGTGTTTGTTAGCTGTACCATTTGAGACGAAGTAATAGAACCCCAAGTAACATTGTCTAGCGATTGTGCCAATTCAAAACCAACCGATCCGACCGAAACGCTTCCCACCACAAATTGTATTTGTAAACAATCAATGTTTGCACATTTCACAACATGAACATTTGTTGTATTAGTTCCAGAAGTAAGCACATTAACTGCATAGAACGCATTACTTTCCGATATTTTCATCGGATCGTTAGTGTCTTGCATATTAATCGTTGCACGAGTAATATCGGCAGCCCTGCACGGATTTACAGCAAACAAACAAGCCGAAATAGCAACTATCCCCAAAGCCATTTTCTTTATTTTTCTACTTATCTTCATTGGCGCTCCTTTTCATAATAAATTTGTATAAATTTTAGATTATTATTTTCTTTTTTCTCGATTTTACAAAACTACTCATCACAACCATGTATGTATCTATAATATTTTTTTCTATACGTTTTTCTTTATCAAAAGCTTCTTTCTTTTTCGCTAAACCCCAATTATATGCCCATCTGGCGCAACCAGCATTCTTTTTTAATAAAACTATCTGTGCATTATTAGGATGTAACTCAGTTTTAAAAGCTTTTAATATTTTCACACTTTTTTATCTCAAAATTTATTAACAAACAAAAAAACCCCCGAAAGCCATATTTCAGACTTTCAGGGGTTCGTTCGTGCGAATGCCCTACAACTGGTCAGATACCACCAAAACAGTATTATTGACTTTTAATTATTATCATTTAATTCTATTTTTTTCCCTACATATTTACCAGAAGCATTCGCAGTCAGAGTTATGGCAACTTTTGTATTTGATTCACAAACACGATTTTTCGTATCTTTTACAAATTTTACATAAAAAATCCTCAATGCTTTTTCAAATTTTTTATATTCATCATCAAATAAAATATTATTTGTATTGTTTTCTATCATATTAATCGTTATTTGTCAAGAGAAATTTTTAAATAGTGATAAATTTATTTCTTTTTTCCTGTAATTTTGAAAATCGTCGTAGCACAAACTCCACATTTTCCTTTAATTGCATTCATGCCATTACTCATTATAACTTTTTTACCACTTTCGATCATACGTTTAATTTTACATCTCAAGCAATATCCCTTTTCATTCATATTCAGTTCCTTTCTCTCTTCTGATAAATTTATTTTTTAATTAAAAACAATTCAATACTTTTAACTTCGCCTAGATTTTCTCAACGCCATATCCTTTCCGATATATTTATCCATATTTTCCGCCCATTCTTTCCCTACTGTATTTTCAACATACGCCAACCATCCGTCTTTGCGATAATTTTGTTTCTTCATATCTGAATCTTTTTCTAATAATATACATAATTTTCCATTTTCATTTATAATGGCTTTACAACCACTAATTACAATTATACTCGTATCTATCAACGCCCCCACGATAAAAACATTCATCTCCTGAACCACTTGTTTTTCTATTTCACATTCAATTTGTTCAAACAAGCGTAAATTTATCAATATCTTTTTAAATTTATCATTATAAATTATTTTATCCAAATTATCCCTCCTTTTTCTATTTCTTCTTCCATTCATCACCTTCATCATTTTCATCATGTTCTGAACAACTATCACAATCTTCCATTCCCAAAACTTCTGGTAATACAAAAATAGCTACATACTTAGTTTGAAAATGAAATGCTTCTGGTAAAACAAGACTACTAGAAGAAGATAAAATATACCCAACCCTGGCATATTCGCTACACATACCTTCAAAATTCTCACTACCCAATACTTCTACCGTTACGACTGGTCTTGGTTCGTCATTTTCTTTTTGTACAATATTTTCATTCATAAAAACTCCACTGAAAAAAGTTAAATCATATCCATACTTATCAATTTTCATTTTCTATAATTTCATTATAAACCTTAAATTCAATGTCTTTGTCTGGATACATATCACAAAGAACTATTCTATCCATAAGTAATAAACAATGAGCAATATTCAATATTTCTGGCACTTCTCTAAGATTATGTTTTTCCAAAAAATTAAATAAATCTGTTTCTCGTTTCACATTTTCTTCTTTCAATAGTTCAAGAATAGTATCAAAATTTTCGCTAAACACTCCATTTCCATAAAAACATTGATCCTTATAAGTTTTCTCATTACGAATTACAAACAAGCTACAAGTCATACCAATTTCCCTTTAATCAATTCCAATACCTTACCCATCGTACCATAATTTTTAGTAATGCTTCCAATGTTCCCTGCGCTTATCATTGGCATCAGCTCTTTCTTGTCTTTAGCCAATATACTTATTAATTTATCTTTATAAGCTCCATATAAATCAATAACACTATCTGCTATTTCTTCGTGAGATTTTTTATCATCTAAATAACCTGCTATGTCTTCGATAATATCATTTAATAATTCCTTTTCGGTTATTTCGTTATTCTTTGGAACGTCTTGAATATTTTCACCACTCACAACCTTCTCCTTTTCGTTTATATTATGTCCAGAAATATTATCATTATTTATAGGGAATTGATTACTGTTACGCATCGAACCGAATAACTTTGCACCGGCTTCCATATACTGAGGAGCCTTACTTATTATTTTATCCAATACTGTTTCGGATTCTTTTTCTTCGACATCCTCGCCACCTTTTAAATTATTTAATTCTTTCATCACACCAATAGTATCAGTAAAACTCTTCATCAAACTACCCATTAATTGAGTATTAAATCCAGAAGTTAGGGTTTGTGTCTTAAATGCTTGTTCAAGGATTTTATTAACCGTATCAAATCCAATCGCATCATTAGGATTTTTACCTACTTGCATTTCCTTGACAACTAATAGCATTTTTTCCTGCATTTCAGCCATCATTTTCATTGTTTCTATTTTATCATTACTTCTCAATTCCATGCTTTTCGTTTGCATTTCTAGCATCATACGATTCATATCAAGCATCATCTGTGATATTTTATTAATGGAATCGTTAGTTCCTTTCCCCATATCCTTCATTCCTTCTGATACAGATCGAAACATTTCCAAGAAAAGACCATTATCATTCTTTTGTTCTGTTGGTTTAGTCGCAATAGCTTGGAGTGTAACTTGAAGTGTTTTCGCATTCTCTTGCATCATAATAGACATTAAACCAAGCATGTCATTGTTACCGCTCTTGTTGTCGTTTTTAGAAACAAGAGCTTGCGCAAGACTTTGAACAATACTAGGATCGCTAGATTCTTTCTTATTATCTGACATATCTAACAACATTTTATTAGTTCTGTCTACATGACTCAAAATAGCTTCCGTATCACTGCCTTTATTCTTTTTATTATCTCTAACATCCATTTCATTATTTCCCCAAAAACCATCCAACTCTCGAAATATTTCGCCATCTTCCTTATAATAATATTTCCGTTCGGGTTGTTTCGGTACAACCTTTCCATTTATTCGTAATTGACACGTATATGCATACCCACCTTCGGCTCTTTGTCCTAACCAACGTTCCATATTCTCAATCTCTTCGCCGTCTTCGTCGAAAAAAGTTTTTAATGGTTCAGTACCAATAAGTGTTTGAGAAACACCAAAAGAAGAACTGCGCAAACATTGATAAAACCAAATCTCAGAAACTTGTTCAACATTTTTCGACCAAGTTTTTAAAATATTGTCAAATTCCTGTTCAACTTCTACATCTCTTTTTTTCTTCTTTCCTTCTTTTGAAGAAATTTCTACAGTACCGTCAGCATTAACTTTAACAACAGAACCAGATGGCTTAGAACCAAGAATATCTTCTAATCCAACCTCACCTTTAATTTGATTATCAACAGTTTCGCTCATTTTTTATTTACAACTCCGTCAATAAATTGAAATTCTTTCACATTCATAGCAAATCCACAATTCGGACAAGTAACCTTATCATTCTTCTTAATAAATCCACGACCAAGACGATTCCAACGTTCTGCCTTTTCTCTGCCCTCTAGTGTTATTTGATATTCCTTAATTCTGTTTTCGTTTGTACTAAGTATTCCTTCTTCTAATTTTACATACCTACATCTGACTCGATTGTAACGCTTGAGATAATGAACATGCTGATAAAATTTTGACAAAGGAATATTGAAAAGATTTACAAAATTTTTAGAAGTTACCCATTCATCTTCTTTTAATTCAGCAAAACACCACAGAACATACCTCCATGAAATATATTCTGGTTTCATAATTTATCAACAAGATTATCAATGTCGTTCAAGTTTTTACTATTAATTTCTTCTTCGTTGCCGTCTTCTTCTTCTTCGGGATGAAATTCTTCTAAATGTTCGCAAGCATGTCTACACATTCCATGTTCGTGACACCATGAATCGGCACACTTATCACCCATACACTCAAAATAATATGGTTTATAATTTATTAATGTTTTGCCTGCACCGACAGCACGGGGAACTACTTGCGGCTGAAATTTACTACAAAATCCCAAAACAATTTTTTCTGCTTTCTTTGTTTCGGTTACAAATCCTACATCCTCTGCATCACTCACATTACCTCCCCTTCTTTATTTTTGATATAATTATACTTTTCTGCACACATACCTTCTTCTGTATACCATAATTCACATTTTTCTCTGTAGCAATTGATCTGCTTCATATCAATTTTGGTTTCTACACCTACTACAGTTTGAGCTTGATACGGAATTACTATTGGCTGGAATCGATGACATATTTTCTGGTCTGATTTAATTTCATTCTTGTTTTCACCAACAATTTTTATCATCTTGTCTATTATTCTCCTTTCGTTATAACCAAATTACCAACAAGTTGGAGGGTTTTACTTATCGGGGTAATGTGATTGTTCTTGTATAAATTTGTACGTAACGTCATATACAGGACGCAACAACATGCAGTCGGCTGTTGCCGACAATTAATGGTAATGGGAGAGATCGAAACGCTTACGACCTCTCCCGCATTACCCCGCTTAGCTGGGTGCGCCCCCGCAGAGCCAGCTTTTATTTATTAATTTCTTTTTTCTAACCAATAGTTTCCGTGAAGATAGATTCTTAATATTGTATTAAACAAAAAACTATTAAGTTTTTTAAAAGAAATAGAATCCGTACCGGAATACGATCTTTTTAATTTAATATCAAATGTTTCGTTTTTTTCTATTCTGGTAAACGATCCCATATTTATGAATAAATTATTGCTTAAAACGGTAAAGGGGTATTTGAACAATCTGCCGATTGTCAAAATTTCTAAATAACAATATTGCGTTAAGTATTTGACTATTTCTTCTTTTTTTAAATTATCACAACTTAATATTTCCCACGTAATATGGTATACATCAAACCTATTATGGAAACCTTTTACAATATCGTTATTGGTTATATCTTCACAAATAGTAATATCTTTATTTAAAAATATAGCATTATGTCCTCTAGCACGATGGAAAAACTCTACACTTGACCAGTTGTCTCCAAAATCCAAATTATTAGTATAATAAAAAATACAAGGAACTATATCATGTTTCCCAAGAGTCAGGTCTTCGGTACGCAACGTTTCGGTATCATGCAATGGTACAGCCATGGGAATGTTTAGGCTTTCCTGTTGAAGTTTTATATCTTTATCATTAATTTTTAGTTCGATTTTCATAATTAATATTTTCTAATATTTCGTTAATCCGAATCTAATATATTTTTCAACTCTTTTCGTATTTTATTCTTACTACGTTCTTCAACGCTAAGAAAAAATTGATTAAGCCATACAGGCAATTTACAAACTATCGAAAAGTCTTCTAATTTTATAATATGATAATTGCCGTGTTCGTTTGCATCAATATCATAAATACCATCAAATTCTTCTACGTAATAATACGATGAGTTTTCTTTGTCTTTTTTATTAAACTTTTTAACGAAATTAATAAAGTTCATCTTGCCTTTATCCATTATGATTAAATTTCGTATAGTTTTTTTAATTTTTTTACAGAAATAACCACGCTGTTTTTAATTCTTCAATAAATAATTCAACACTGCTTGTGATACATCTTCTTTGTTTTGTACAGCTTTAAATATCGGCTCGCAAATAGTGTCTTCCGCAATCATAGGTATGATAGATACTGTTCTATGTTCCTGTCCACCCGTTGCTCTTTTGATTCTTCCATTAAACTGATCGCAATCATCAAATGAATGAGTCAAGGAAGTATGAATACAATAATCAATATTTTCTAAATTAACACTATATTTTAGAACTTTTTTATTTGCTATTAAATATTGAATATTTCCGTTTTTGAATTCATCAAGTGCTTTTTGTCTTTCCGTATCTTTATGACGACCAGAAATCAAGGCAACCGAATGTCTTTTCTTAATAAGATAGCTAGCCATTAATTTTTGTTCTGCATCGAAATTACAACCTATTAATACTTTTTCGTTGGGAATAGTTTGGAGAAAATTATATACCGTTTCGTAGAGGGCTGTTTTAATAACAATTGTCTTGTTCTCTGTATTATTAATGTAAAATCCGCAAATAATTTCCAACGCTTTGGTTGTTTTCGCTATTTCTGGCAGAAGCGATTGAATTGGTAAATCTTTATGGGTTTGTACACAATCTTTTATATCACTCATTACAATATTATAATATTCTCGTTGCTTTTCATTTAATTCAAAATATTCTGGGGACACTATTTCTTGCGGCAAATCACTTTTCTTGCCATCAACATAGACAGAAACAGTCCTCAGCTTTTCCATGAACTGTTCTGAATCTTTCAAAATGTAACTGCCCAATTCTCCCTTTTTTTTGTTTGCTCTTCTGAAATAAGTGCTTAAAAAATGTTCAAAGCTCGTGCCGAATAAATTTTTATCAACTAATCGTATCTGAGGAAAGTATTCATAAGGATTGTTTGGCGCTGGAAGTCCACTAAGAGGATAGATATATTTGAAATTATACTTTTGATCGGCTTTCGAGAATGATCTGGTTAGGTGTGATTTATGATTACGCAAAAGACTTGATTCATCTATGATGATCGTACCAATTCCCTTGCAAATAACGTCCCAATACAGTCTAAATTTTTCATGGTTGATAAAGTAAACAGGTACATCTATCAAATTTCTGCGTGCTATCAATTCTTCTTTTTTGCCGCTTTTGTTAAGACATAAATCAGTATATAAAAGATCAGGGGCGATCCATCTAAAATGATCGAGCCAACCATTCGGAGAGCGTATTGTAACCTTCCGAACAACGATTAAAACTTTACCAAATTGTGATTTTTCCTTTGCTATAATAGTGCCTAATATAGTTTTGCCGATACCTTTTTTCCAGAAAAAAGCATATCTGTTTTTTTCTCTGCTTATTTCTATTGAAGGAACTTGATAATCACGAAGAAAATCGTATTGCTGTTTTATTTGATATAAAGACGAGAGGGGGGCGGGAATGCTTAGTTCTCGCATATAAGAAGTGTTAACCGTTTGTGCCTGCGGAGACAATAAATTTATCATTATTATTTATTGGTATTTTTTGTAGTTTTTTTTAGCCGTGTCATTGCCCTGTAGGAGTAGTGACGGACGGATAACAGGGCAATGACACCAAACAGAAAGAAAGAGGTTGTTTCTGCGAATATATATATACTATAAATTTTCAATGTTGTCAATGAAAATTTTTAAATAAAATAATTCTCATTTGACATTAGCGACACCAGTTCTTAATTGGTTGTGGCAGTTCACATATTTTATTTGTTATGGATATTTGAAACATTTATCGCTTTTGATTAAATTGTTTACTCCTATGTATTCGATTTCATCTCTAGCAGTACAATAAAAAGGACTTAGCTTGCCACGACAATATACAATGGTTGCAATATCATGGTTACTCGTTGAGTTTGTTTTAAAAATTAATACATGCCCACATTTTTTATCCCAAACCACATGATCTTCACATTTAAGATTATATTTTTGATTACAAAAATAATAACAGTTACAATTATGATTTGTATTATTATCGCTATGCATTGATATTTTAGTTTCATTATATTTTAGTGGAGCAAAATTTGTGAGATAGAAACACTCTCGGTCTTTCCAGTTCCCATCATCCCACAAACTCCTTGCCAATATAATAGATTTTTTGTTGGAATCTTTTAATTCCATCAGGTTTTCGTTGTAGGAGAATAATTCGTAATATTCATTCATGTATTCTTTGCTAAACTCTGTTTTGTTTCGTGCTGGTACATCACGATAAATTATTTTTCCCGCAAGATATTCAAGTTGCGTTACTTTTAGATTGTTGAGTAGAGGAGCGGGTAAAAAGTAAATGTCAGCGTAAACAAACGACAATTTAGACAAAATGATTATCAATACTATCAATATAATTTTTTTCATTATTTTCCATTCCTTTCTTAAAAAAATCCCTTCAATCAAATTATTCGCCATATTTCAGCGTAAATCTTTCGCAATGTTGAGATTAAATGTTTTTGTCCAGCCATTCAGAGAACATGGTTCCCGCACTTTTTATAGTTTCTGCTTCTATTTTTTCAAACACATAGTTTGTTTCTTTTGAAATTATCTCAAATAACATTGATTCCTTCTCATTCTTTAAAATTGTCCATCAGTTCTGTAAGTAATTCTTTTTATATTTTCGTATTCGTTCATTTGCTTTTTGCCTGTTTCTCGATCCAAAATATAATAATAAAAACAAATACACAGGCAAGAGATGTTCCCCAAACCGGAGAACAAACGAACCACCATGTCCAATGGATAATGTTTGCTAATTTTAATCCAAGACAAACAAAGAAGCCAGTCCAGGCAAAAAACGCAATCGAAAAAATTTCAGTCCTCATTCTATTTTTACCTCTAATAATTAAGTTCAGTTGGATCTTTTTTATTCTACTTTTAATTTATCAGCCAGATGTTTAAACATTCCAGCAATCACACTCGATTAGATATTCTCTTATCCCATTTTCCCACTCTGTGATAACTTTTTGATTCCAGTATTGTTCTAATCTTTCTTCTAAGTATTTAATTTGCTCTGGAAATTTTTCTGTAATTTTATCCCACCCACCTTCGATGCAATGAGAATTGATATTATAGACGGCATCGAGAAATAGCCAGCGTCCTCTTTCTATTTCGAGACTATTCATTTATTTGAGAATTCAGCAAAAAAATCACCAGAAAACCAAAATTTATTAATTTTATCTACTTTTAAATTTAGATTACTTTTATTGATTGTATATTTAACCTCAATGTCTGTTATTCTGGAAATATAAAAACCTCCTCTCTGTTCGATGGAAATTCCTGTTATTTCGCTATTTTCTATGTTTTCATATTGTTTACCAACTTCAAATCTTTTTTGTTCCCAATTACTGTTCAGTTCTAATTTTGTAACAAGATAATCAAAAGCCATACTTTTTCCTTTCCTTAAAATTCTACTTTAATTGCATCCCGAAACCATTTTGGAGTAAACTCAATAACTGAATCAAATTTAGCATCGAGTATATACGTTTTTGACCAGTCATGGATTCCGCGAGTCGTCCGACCTGACATTTGAGTAATGGTTTGGGCGGTAACGGCTCTATACCAGAGCCTTCCAAAGGGACTGCTGTAAATTCTCTTAGATACCACTTTGTCGGTTGTATTCGGGAACGGAACTTTTGGAATTATATTAAATCTTGCCAAATCCCCATGTAAATCAAGCCCTCTTTCGCTTGATGGACTTACAAACACACCGTCTTTGGAATCATAATATTGTCTTATCTTTTCGTTCTTATCATAAGTATTATGAATAATACAACGGTTGCTAAGACTGGCTATCGCTTTCGCGCGAGTATAACTAACACCGTGAATAATTCCTCTGACTCCTTTGTTTTCGTCTATTATTTTGATCGTTTCTCTGTAGACATCATCTTCGGATTCTCCATATTTTAATTCTTTGATAGGCTTATAAATAATGGGTCTATTTGCTATCGGAATTGGTGAATCTATTTCGTAGTAATCCACATCATTGACATCTAATCCTAGCAATTTACACGCTATAATTTTCGGTAACATGGTTGCAGACATCATAACGAATCTTTCCGCATGTCTGAGTAAATATTGTTGGGTAAGTTTCGTATCGAGCCATAGCGGCTGAAAGCGAAACTTGTCACCATGCTCGAAAATCCAATCTTCTGTTATGTCGGTTTTTAGCATGTTTAGTTTCAGGCACATTCTCGATAATTTATTCAGTTCCAATTCTGATTCTCTGTCTAGGTGGTCTTTGGCGGCTTCTAATTTTGTAACTTTTTCCCCTAGTATTTCCAGTGTTTTGTCTGCCCACTCTTTCCAAGAGTCTAATTTTGTAACGTATTCGGGCTGATCCAGCTTGAATTTTTCCAGCGTTTTCGGATGAATATCTAATGCGATAAAATCTATTAAAACGTCTTCCAGTACGTCCGCTTCGTCAATTATCACAGTTTTACGCTTGGAAAATCTGCCGGCGTAATTGGTCTCGTTTTCGTAATAGTGCATATTGAGAATAGTAAAAGTTGATTGTAGTGCAGTTTTTTTCGCGTCTTCGTAGGCGCAATCTATCTCCCCACCTTTGTATTCATCACATTGTTGAAAACACCTGTCTGCATTATACGAAGGTAATAGGCTGCATGGATAATTATTCCTACCCTTGAGTTGATACGCTTCTGTAAAATCTTTTGCTAACTGATCCTGTAAAATTTTTGAACTACAAAGATAGAGAGACTGTTTCGGGTAGTTTAGATGATGAGCGAGAGTCATTCCGATCGGACTCTTACCGCTATTATGAGTTACTGTGTAATCTCCTAAGCAATAAAGTTTGTCGCCATCTAACCTAAAACCATAATAATTATCCCTACCTGTTTGTCTGATTTCAAATTCTGTAAATTCGATTGCAAAATTTTGATCTCCTAACGGTTCGATACGGTATAAATAATGATTTTGTTTAAATTCAAATGATTGTTTAAGATAATCTTGTAAATCCATATTATAAACATTGATTTTGCTTTCTGACTCAAAATTTAATAATGATAAAATATGAGTTGAATTTATTATAAAAGATAATCCTCCGTCTTTCGGTTCTATTACAAACATATTACCAACACCCCTACACAATTCCAACACTTTCCTTTGTTGTTCATATATACCCATCAATACATCACCAGCAATTACGTCTTGTACCAATTTAACAGTATTGTCAAACATTCTGATCGGAGTATCTTTTCCGTGACAGCCAGTAGGGGCATTTATCATTACTATTTTCTTTCTACTTTCCAACACATCTTTGACAATTTTGTGCTGAAACGATTCTAATCCATTTTTAAATTTAGGATTGGAAAATGGAATTTTGTTCGAGATTTCCATTATTATTTTTTAATTTCAAAAGGATTGTTATTGATGTTCATTTTTTTTACAGTTAAAGAAGCAGATTGCAAAAGCTTTGACAGTCCCCCTTCTGTTCGATATTTGAACCTTGCAATAGCAGTGGAATTGATTCGTATTTCATATTCTTGCATTCCGGCAATTGAATATTTTTTACTTATATTGACTATCGTTATCATAATCGAACCTTACCTCTTCCTGTTCGGTTAATTGTTCTAAAATTTTAAACCGATCACCCTTGATAAATTTTTCCAGACTTTTATATTTTTTTGAATTTACTATTAAATTTCTTCATAAATTTTTTCACAAACAGTACACCTAATTTCTGATTCATTACTCTCTACGATAGGAATGATTTTTTTCGCAATTCCACACAGAGAATAGGTACTAAAATTTATAATCACATCACATATCACATGAACTTTTTTATTTCCTTTCCACCTTCCGTAATAATATTTCATAGTATTGTTCTGTATTTTTACAATTATCGAAATAGGCAAAATTCTGTCTTTTCGCCTTTTCAATTTTTTCAACTTTTTACAGAATAACTGCTGTTGGTAGTGATTCATTTTTTCTTAATGTTCTGTGTTGGTTTTACTTCGGTTCGGTATTTTCCAGGTATCCAAGATAACGGTTCTTTGTCTTCTCTGATTATTTGATTCAATTCTTCTTCGGCTTTTATTAAATATTCTGGCAATTCACCGTCCATATCTTCCGGTAATAAATTTGAATAAATTTCGGATAGATTGATTTCTTTCGGATAAACAGGTTCGCAAATTACAAATCGTAACGATTCAACAGCGACCCCCTCTTCTTCGCAATAATCAAATATTTCCTCGCTATCATAGAAATATTTCTCCGCTATTTCTGAATACAAAAAATCAGCACCATTCCATTCTTTAAACGGCATCGCTCTATATTTTTCAAGATTAGATTTAATTCTACATGCTTCGCAAGCGGTATATTGTTTTTCTGCAATCATACCACAAGCACAACGAATATGAGTACAACCCATATATCTTGCAGAACGTTCATCATTATCGTAGAAAAAACCATTACCGGAAACCCATCCCGTTACAGTTTTTATCTGTGCTGCTTCGTCAGAATCAAGCATAATTATTTTGTTTTTATCCATACCATTTTTCCCTTCTATTCTTCTAATTTTTCATTTTTACTCAATTTTTCAATCTTAGCTTGATGTTGTAAATCACAAGTATCACATTCCCACATCGTTTCATCTTCATTTAATTTAATACTTCCGCCGCACGCACTACATTGATAATGTTCATAACCATCTGCTGGGTCTTGGTCAAATGGCATAAGAACCTCCTTTGTAATAAAATTTACAGCAATTAGTTATATAGTCTCTGTACAATTCTTTTTTCTCGGTACAAGACAAATCTTTTTCAGTAAATAAAACACAACCAGAACAAATTTCTATGATTTTAAAATCTTCAAGAATTTGTGGGAGGTATGGCATTTTTATCATTCTTCCGCAAACGTTTCGTTCTTCTGATCGGCTTTTTGTGCTTTTCTTTCTTTTTTTAATCGACCATAAGGCATATAATAATAAAGCGAACAATCTTCTATCTCGCAATCGATTCGCCCCTCCGTCTCAGAGCAAATGCAATCCAAGCACTTTTCCCTAATGGCTTTCGACATACTCGGTCTATTTTTATCTCTGGTTTTTTTAACCAATCCTGCTTTTAATTTTCTGTGATATTCTTCCAGTCCTTTATTAGCCATCAGAGTAATTCTTTCTTAAATTTTTTGAATTCATTACTGTATTTATTCATTAATAAATCGATTCCGTCTTTTACGAGTTTTGCTACTGATAAATTACCATCATTCGCTATTTTTTTCAGTTTTATATATTTTCCTATCGGTATGCTAATTGTGATATTTTTATTACCCTCTATTTCAGTTTCAGTCATAACAACCTCCAATTTTTAATAAATCTGATACAAAACATTTTAAGCAGTGAGTACCTTAACTAATTTTATTTAAACTGTCAATAGCAAAAATTAAGTAATTTGAAAAAATCTATAACTAATCTCAACCTACCGGTTGAGGGTTTTGTTCTTCGGGGTAATGTGTCGGTGTTGATATGAATCGGCAATCAACATCATGGGCAGGACACAACAACTCAAGTCGGCTATCGCCGACACCCACCACAATCAAAAACAATCCAATACTATGCGTTGTTTTCATTCAAATTAAGCATTTAGATACTATTGCTCGACCAATACACGCTGAAATGAATAAAACTCTTCAAATCGCTTCCTGTAAACAAATTTCAATGCTATTTTCGATTCAACATCTTTTACAATTTTTCATCCCATGCCTACTGCATAATTCTTTTGCTGTAAAGTACGATCCGCAGAAGCATTCAGATACTATCCTATCATTTATCCTTACATACGGTCTCAGACAGAACGGACAGCATGTCGGCTTGCTATTGATCATATTGCCTGGATTTATCACTTTTGAATACTCCTTATTCCGTTGACATAGCTCATCACTTATTCATTTATCCAAGTATCATTTATGCAAACATCCTTTATACATTTATAATTTTGAAATTCTAGGCAGACGTAAAAATATCCCGAAATGGGGAGCTTGCAACTTTTCACGCCTGCAAACCATTGATTTTGCTGGGTACTATTTTTCTATTTCTTTAATAATTCTTTATCAAGTTCTTTGTTACACGTTCTCTCGTTAAGGTGGGACGTATTAAAGTGGATTATCACTTACCATTTATCCCTTATACAAACATCCCCTGTCCATTTATCCTTTATCCAAGTATCATTTATACAAACATCCTTTATACATACAAAAAACACGAGACCGACTAGATTTTTACATAATTTTCAGCGCTTAACATCCTTTGTCTATTTATCATTTATCATTTATCATTTATCTATCTGTCCCTTATCCTTTATCATTTAGGCAAACATCATTCATACATTTATCGTTTATACAAACATCACTCGTCTGCTTATCGTTTATCCTTTATCCTTTTTCGGTTTTAAAAAAAACTTTCCACAATTTTTAATTGGTTAGGGTGGTTCAAATTTGATAAATCACATTTTTAATATCGAACAACAAAGCCGCAGAATAGTATTCGTGATGCTTTTGTAATGTATCGGAAGTTATCCACTTTGAGATAATATATAATCCAGCAATATGTGCGCCTCTATATATTTCAGATTTTGTATCATTTTTTCTGTGTTCGTATTTTATCCAATTATTAAGATATGCAATAATTTTCGATACGTAGGTATCTATTCTGCAATTGTCATTACCTCTTTTTAATTTGTACATATTCTCATTTAATTCTTTTTCGCAGATAGACTTAAATTGCGATGTATTGATTTTTATTATTTTTTTATTTTCTGTATTTTCTGCTCTTATACACAACATCATACCCAAGACATTGCCGTATTTATTGTTGCCGTACAAATTTACAATATCTGTCAATTCTTTTTTTATTTTGCATATGTGCACATTCTTGCACGAACAAATATATTCAATTTCTTTTTTTAATAACTCAAATCCTTTACCATCACTATCTTTAAGTATTTTTTCTATTTGTTTATCGGCGATACCATAAAACTTTGCCAAGGACAACATTCCAAGACTCACGACCGCTCTTGTTATGTTTCCGAATTTCTCAGTACCAAGAATAGACGACAGCCGCTCTCCTATGGTATAATGGAAATCACTTATTGTATATCTTGCTTTTTCCGTATGACACTCTCGATCTGTCCAGCCCATCAGATTAAAAAAAACATCAGGAGTGAATAAATTTTCAATGTTATGATATATTGAAACTCGTTTCTCAGATTTTACTGTAGCCACGAATATTTCCTTTCTATATTTTAAGAGACCGGTTATTAATTGCTCATCGGCATCAATAATCCGATGCCACCATCAAATTTTAATTTTATACACTTTGCCGAACTGTCTTGCAACGCTATTTTGATATTTGGTAGGTCTTGGATCATTTCCAAATACATGCCATTTATCATTATCTCAATTTCTTCATAAATTCCATTCACACGAATATTAGGTACTACTCTTACAAATGCTTTAACGATAGGATTTGTATATTTTTTGTATTTTCCAGTCCCTTCGCAATCTTCGCATTTTCCATCTGAATTTATAACTCCTTTCCCTTCGCAGGAAAGACAATCCACATCATAAGCATTATAAATATTGCTGAATTGCATACCCCCAATACCATTGCATTCTTTGCATACAATAAGCTTGCCAGTTCTTTTGCATCTAATACAATCTTCTTCTACTGTCTCAAATCTAGGCAAATCAATCCAGATTTCATTTCCATTGATTTTATTATTCTCAAATAATTCTTCAACTTTTAAAGTATTGATAATTGTAATTTCTGGTATACTGTCAATTCTTACTAAAATTTCTCCATTGGTGGCATAGGCATAATTACCCTTTGTAAACGGTTTTTCAAAAGAACTATTCAGAACATTGTTACCACAAAATTTTTTAAGGTCTATTTGCATATAAAACTCCATAAAAATGTCGGCGATAGCCGACTACAGTTGTTGCGTCCTCAATACAATATTACATACGAATTTGTGCAAGGACGCCTTCATTACCCCGAAGAGTAAAACCCACCAACTCTGTTGGAAATTATTATAGGTCAGAAACTGTAAAAGTTAACGCCTTGTCTGTGCAGTCTTGTTGAGGGGACTATCCAATGCAGGTCTTTTCGCTGGTAGGTTTCGACTGTATATCATTTGAGCTTATTTACTGTTTATCATACTTTTTACAGTTTTTACATTCATACCAAATATCGGCTCAGTAAAGCCCTTATCCTCTTTGAATGTGAAAGCACAGACTTGCCCTCTATTTTATTGGTTAGATTTCATTTCGTATTTTTCTATTGCTTCTCCACAGGTCTCTACATTAAACGAATCGAACACCCAGCACCATTTAACCGCTTCCATTCTTTCATATCCATAGTCAGAAATTAATTTAGCTACGAATTTTTGCTTTTCAGTAGGTTCGTATTTTTTTGAAGAACTACCAGATTTATTTGATTTTATTATAGCCATTTTTTATATTTTATACTTTGCGATTCAAGTCGTATATGTAGATATGTTTTCTTTCTTTATTTTTAACTTCAATTCTTTTATTTGGAAATAATTCTTTTAGCTTATTATAGCCGCTTGCACCAAATTTGGCAAAAGCGGTTCTGCTGTGCATTTTTTCTCCATCAATGAAAATATCTCTACTTCCTCCGCCGCGCTCCGTTCCCATGTATTGAAAATTACTTGCTTTGTATATTATTCCTTTGTGTCCAAAATTAGGATCGGCAAGACTTATGCACCTCTTATATCCTAATTTTTTAATAATTTTAAGCGAATTACCAATGAAATAACTTTCTGTGTTTTTTGGTGTTTCATCTATACAGCACAATCTTCTAAGTTCTATATCTACATTATAACATTTTTTTTGATTTCTCATGGCGGGATCACCATAGCAAATCACACCAATTAGATCGAAGTTGTTGAAAAGTCCAAAATAGATTTTTCCTGTTGGACAATTTTTTGAATAGTGCCATACTTTACAAAAATCAACACATTCTTTATATTTTATCTCATATATTTTAAAATATTTTACTCTTAGGCAATGATTATTTAATTTAATTGTAGGCATTTACATTTTCTGTCGGCGTTAGCCGATTACACCTGTTGTGTCCCACACGCAATACTAATTACCTATTTATACCAACAGCGCGCCCCATTGCCCCGAAGAGCAAAACCCTTCGCCGAGAGGCTGAAAACAGTTAAGGTTTATTTACTATTTTAAATTCTCCGATTTTATTTCTTTCCATATGACAACAATTATAATTATATTAAGTTTTTTTTCTTTTACTGTTTATTGAATTATCATTTATTTTTATAAGTTCCGGTTCTGAGTGAAGAAGTGTCGGAAATTTGTCGCTTATATTTATTTTTCCATCTAATCTGAAACTGGTAGTAACTCTATTGTAAAAATATATCACAATTCTATCTTCGTTTATTGCTGTTATTTCGCCTTCGCCATGAGTAAATGCCCAAACCTTGTTTCCAATTTTATCATTTGAAAAATCTTCTTTCACGTTACTTATTTTCATAATATATTTTCCTTCGCAGAACTTTCATCAATTAAATGCATATCTTTCAAAACAATGCAATGCTTATTTTCTATTTCTTTCTCTCCAACTATTTCAGCGACTAATTGAAATCCTTTGCTAACTAAATATTCTTCGACTATTTTCTGTTGTTTTTCGTCTAGCAAATTAAACTGTTGAATAAATACATATTTTAGTTCAGGATTGAGCGAACTGATAAGAACAGGTACTATTCTCAACAACTCACCTGTAGCAAAGTATTGTTCTTTGATGGGCTTACCGGATAATAACAATTCACCTTTTTCGTTTATTTCAAGATTATCGAATGGTAATTTTTTAGATCGAATATAATCAATTTTAGCTTTTATCGTCTCTGATTGTCTCTTTTTGTTATTATTAAGTTCCGATACCCTTAGATCATATTTTTGTTTTTGTTGCAAATAATGTTCATAGTCAATACTCTTGTTATTGTTTAAAGTTGCTTCTTTAATTTTATTGTCTATCTCTTCGCTGTTTA
>ERZ1292625.2075-Hain-H41-01um-R1-2075-length-19954-cov-13_pt1 | contig 19954 bp, 19 predicted proteins | sample MGYA00564400_ERZ1292625 | MGnify/ENA primary metagenome ERZ1292625 (study PRJEB36523, sample SAMEA6512639) | groundwater metagenome | collected 2019-01-08 | study: AquaDiva: Metagenomics assemblies of 32 groundwater samples
AACCTTTCAACACCTTTATTTATAGGAACTTAGTGACTTTGAGTGAACCCTAATTCACTACCAGGTAACTCTGTTTCTGTGTGATGGACGCACATGAGGAAAAGGAAACCTAGTAATAGTTGAGGAAGAGCTAATCAAACCGGATTGCCTTAATTGGATTAATCCTTGTGACAATTGCAGTTGGGAGTAACAATACAAATGTAACCACCACAAACACTGCAACATTCAAAAGAATTACAATTTCCCAATTCCACCCAATCGGTACGTAGTTCATATAGTAGTTATGCGGGTTGAGTGTGATAAATTTAAAGGTGTCCTGGAGATAGCAAAGTCCAAGACCGATTATATTTCCATAAACAAGCCCTTTTGCTATAAGATTAATTCCATTGTACACAAACACGGACTGTATCAACCGGTCTTGCGCGCCCATTGCCTTGAGTAACCCTATCATTTGAGTACGCTCCATCACAAGTATCAAAATCACAGAAATCATGTTGACGCATACTACTGTGAGAATAATTCCGAGTAAAATATTTACTTGCCGGCCTAATAAATTAAGCCAATCAAACACCTCGCTATATTTATCGCTCACCTTTTCGAGATAAAGATCGTAGTCCATACTGTCACCAATGATGGTTAAGGCCTCATCTACTTTGTTAGCATCCTTGACAAAAATCTCCAGACCTCCCGCAATACTATCAGCGGAATTATTAAGTCGTTGTACCATGCGGATATCTCCCAGCACTATTTTATCATCAAAGTAATCTGAAAGGTTTGTCTCATAAATACCTGTCACCTTCAGTTTTCGAAAACGGGGAGGGTTTTGAAAGAAATGAATAATAATTTCATCTCCTACTTTTGCTTTTAGTTTGTTCGCGATGATCTCACTTAACACCACTTCACGGGCATAACCAGAATCGGGGAAGTGAATAAACTCTCCCTTAATCATATTTTCGCGAAAACGATTTAGATCAAAACTTTTTCCAATACCTTTAAACATCACCCCCAACACTTCATCTTCTGTTTTAATCAGCCCGGCTTTATGACTAAATTCCTGAATGTGGTCAATAACTCCCAACTGTTCCGGATGATTGTAGATATCAACATTATAACTGAAAGGCTGTTCTTCCATCGAATTGTTCATGGTGAACTTCATTACAATAAGGTGAGAACTAAATCCATAAATTTTGTTTTGCACCGTTTCCTGAAATCCTTTCATGATCAGAAAGGATACAATGGCTGCGCTTAAGCCAACCGCAATGCTGGCTACCGCTATTTTATGAATTGTCGAAGAAAATCCTTCCCGATTCACCTCGGAATTTCCCTGGCTTATTCTTTTTGATATGAAATACGAAAGGTTCAAGGAATGGCTTAATTTTGGCTTTACAATGCCAAAATAAAAAGAAATGATCAGGTTCTTCGCATCCCTACTTTATTTGTGCACTATTATTTCAAGTGGTGGTCAACCTTCCACACGGGTTGTAACTGGTGCCGATCAGATTAAAGACCTGACAGATAAACTTAAAAACAAACGAGTTGGTTTGGTTGTTAATCACACCTCATTGGTTGGGGAAACCCATTTGGCTGATACGTTAAAAAGTTTGGGCATTAATATTATCCGAATTTTTGGACCTGAACATGGCTTTCGGGGAAATGCTGCAGACGGGGAGCATGTTAATGATAGCACTGATTCTAAAACGGGCATACCAGTAGTTTCCCTTTACGGTAAAAACCGAAAACCTTCCATCGCGCAATTTTCAGACCTGGACGTGGTGATATTTGATATTCAAGATGTGGGTGCAAGGTTTTATACTTACATCGGTACAATGCACTATGTTATGGAAACGTGTGCCGAAAGCAAAAAGAAGCTTATCATTCTTGATCGGCCAAATCCAAATCCGTATGTAGACGGTCCTATAAACGAAAAACCAATGCAGTCGTTTGTGGCTATGCATCCAATCCCGATTGCACATGGCTTAACACCAGGCGAACTGGCACACATGATAAATGGTGAAGGGTGGCTAATGGAGAAACTTAAGTGCGATGTCGAGATTATTAAATTGAAAAACTGGCAACATTCGGATGAGTATCTACTGCCCATCCAGCCATCTCCCAATCTTCCAAACAATCAGGCCATAAAACTTTATCCTTCCATTTGTCTTTTTGAAGGAACCACCATAAGCGTTGGGCGGGGAACATCAGCCCCATTTCAAGTTTTAGGTAATCCTGAGTTGAAAAACATGGACTATCAATTTACTCCCCTTACCATTAAAGGCGTGGCCGTTAACCCTCCCCACGAAAATAAGGTTTGCTATGGAATTGATTTGAGGAATGTTCCTATTGAACGAAAAATAGACTTGAAGTATCTATTCGCGATGTACAAAGCGTATCCTGATAAAGAAAAATTCTTTTTACCCTACTTCGATATACTGGCCGGTACGACAATGTTAAAGCAACAAATTGAAGCCGGACTTACCGAAGATCAAATTCGTGAGAGTTGGAAGAAGGGCTTGGATAATTATAAAGAAATGAGGAAGAAATATCTACTCTACCCCTAAACTTTTGGGAAGACAAATAGCTCAAATTTTCTGTATTTTTGTGTACACCTAAAAGATCAAATATGATTGTGAAAATTTCATCAAAAAATAGCTCAGAAGAAACCAGGAAGACACTTAATAAGCTTGCTAAAAGCAGAAGCAAGAAAAAAAAGAAACTTTCAGATTTCTATGGCAAAATGCCTGGCGCCTATGGCAATGGTCTTGACTATCAAAAAAAAATAAGAAATGAGTGGCCTTAAATACCTTGCTGAGTTACCTGACGCCCTCATTGCCGCTACCGCCATCTTTCATAGTCTTCCTTTGTTAACATTTGACAAGGGCTTCTCCCAGATTAAATCCATGGATTTAATCTTGCTCGAATTGTAAGTTTCATGACTAAACCTGAAAAAGTTAATGATATACTCCACATCCTTGGAAAGCTCTATCCAAAGCCAGAAGTTCCTCTCCAACATAAAGACGCTTACACATTATTAATTTCTGTCCTCCTTTCTGCGCAATGTACCGATGCACGGGTTAATCTAGTCACACCACATTTATTCAAACTTGCCGATAATCCATACGGCATGATGAAACTCTCGATAGAAGAAATAAAGGAGATCATCAAGCCCTGCGGGCTTTCTTCCATGAAATCAAAGGGTATAGCAGGACTGTCGAAAATAATAGTAGAGAAGTACAACGGCAAGGTTCCTAATACATTTGAAACACTCGAAGAGTTACCCGCAGTAGGTCATAAAACAGCCTCGGTGGTGATGACACAGTGGTTTGGAATTCCAGCATTTCCAGTGGATACTCACATACATCGACTCGCCTATCGCTGGGGATTAACGAACGGTAAAAATGTAGAGCAGACTGAAAGAGATTTAAAACGACTAATACCCCAAGAGAAATGGAACAAAGTACATCTTCAAATTATTTACTTTGGAAGGGAATACTGCCCGGCAAGAGGACATACCTGGAAAGCTTGTCCAATTTGCAAGAAGTATTTGAGGAAGGAATTAAGGGACTAGTTACTTAAAAGCCGTCTCCTTCACATAAGAACCACCACATCAAACCCTTTCAAGGTCTGGTACTACTTTAAAAATATTTTAACCAATTTAGCCCAAGGACAAATCATGAATTATTCTTATGTGCCTGATTTTTTTCTCGCTGAAACAACATCCCGTTTATAAACTCATCATTGCGGCTAACCGCGATGAATTTTATAACCGCCAAACAGCCGTGGCTGATTTCTGGCTTGATTACCCCAACATTTTAGGTGGAAGAGACCTTGAAGCCAATGGCACTTGGATGGGCATGACCAAATCAGGAAAGATTAGCTTACTCACCAACTACCGTGACCCGAAAAATCTCAACCCCAATGCTCCATCGCGCGGATGCCTCGTCTCCGACTATCTAGAGCAAAAAATCCCACTCGTAGATTATTTAAAACAGATTGAACCTAGAGCTCATGAATACAATGGTTTCAATCTGTTAGTGGGCAATCCTGAAGAATTCTTTTACTTATCGAATTATAAAACAGGAATTGACAAAATTACCTCTGGTTTGTATGGCCTGAGCAACCACCTTTTAGAAACTCCCTGGCCAAAAGTGATGAGGGGAAAACAAAAATTGGAAGAGCTTTTAAAATCCAACCTGGTTACATCGCAAAAGTTATTTGAGTTTCTCTATGATGAAGAACAAGCTTCCGATGATCAACTGCCTGAAACGGGTATTGGTCTTGAACGGGAACGGGTATTGAGTTCGATGTTTATTAAATCACCTGATTATGGATCACGCTGCTCCACAGTTATTTTAGTTGACCAACAGAATCAAGTAGAGTTTTCCGAACGGGTGTATAATTTAAATACCTTTGAACACTCAACCAAAACATTTCGATTCAGTATAGATGGGTGAACGATTCTTGGTGTTTTGGTGACAAGAAAGGTTTGACAAAGCAGAAATGACCAAGAAAAGGAAAGATCATACGCCTCTTCTCCTAAAGATTATCCGGTGGGGATTCCCAAGCCTTGAAAAGTTATTTCCGGCTATTGCCCACCGATACGCTATCAACTTATTTTTTACCCCATTTCACTTTACCATGCCCTTGAAAGAGAAATAATTTTTAGCAACATCGGAGAAATTCATCGTCACAGTTAATGGAAAAAATGTACAGGTCTACTCCTGGGGAAATGGGCCTGTCGTGTTATTGGTTCATGGATGGGCTGGCCGGGCGGGCCAGTTCAGAAAATTTATTCCAAAGTTATTGGAGAATAACTTTCGTGCTGTTGCTTTTGATGGTCCTGCCCATGGAAGTTCGGAAGGTCGCCAAACTAATATTCAGGAATTCGAAGCAGCGCTTCATAAAATCTTTGAAAAGGTGGGTATCCCTATTGCCGCGATCGCCCACTCATTTGGTGGCGTTGCTTCCATCTATTCCATTCGCAATGGATTACCTCTCACTAAATTAATTAACATCGCTAGCCCTACTATCGGAGAAGAGATTATTAATGGATTTCTAAAAGTGATCCATGCATCGCCCGCAACTGGCAAAGCTTTTAAAGCCTATATCTTGAAAACCTTTCACATAAGCTTTGACGAACTTTCTGCATTAAACCTGATTACGTTCTTACCCCATGAGTTGAAACTGATGTTGGTGCACGATGAAGAAGACAAAGAGGTCGCGATCAAACATCCACTTGAACTTCAGAAAGCCTACCTGACAGCGATCCTATTTAAAACATCAGGCCTGGGTCATAGTAGGATATTAAGAGATGAGGCTGTAATTCAAAAGTGCGTGGAGTTTATTCAAGTTGATGGTAACAATACCCACAGGGACGCGTCTTAACCTAAAATGGGTTTTGCCAGAATTACTTAAGTGAGAGGTAGGCTAGTTAGCTCTGATAGGCCAGGAATAATGACCATTCGAGTCTGATTGTTTGATTCGGGAGTAATATTGGAGAATTTGACGGTTATTTTTGTGCAAATTGAGCCGAAATTGAAACCAAATCGTCATTCAGCAGTTGAAGCATAGGTAAAGTGTCAACTTTATAGAAAGAAGAATCATCATTAGAACATCAAAATAGCTCCATGCCAAATATTATCATCGAGACAAAAAATATCTCCAGAATGTACAAGATGGGGACCAATATCGTGAACGCGCTTCAGGATATTTCAATTACTATTAATAAAGGGGAGTATGTGGCGTTTATGGGACCTTCGGGTTCGGGGAAATCAACCCTGATGAATATCGTAGGGTGCCTGGATACGCCTTCAGGTGGTACGTACATGCTCAACAATCAAATGGTGAGCGAGATGACAGAAAATGAATTGGCGGAGGTACGTAATAAGGAAATTGGTTTTGTGTTTCAAACATTCAACCTGTTGCCCCGCGCGTCAGCCTTGGAAAACGTTGCTCTGCCTTTGATCTATGCTGGCTACAGCAAAAGTGACCGACAAGAACTGGCTATGGGTGCTTTGGAGAGTGTAAGCCTTGGAGATCGCTGGCACCATAAACCAAATGAGCTTTCAGGGGGGCAACGCCAACGTGTAGCGATTGCCCGCGCCCTGGTAAATAAACCCTCCATCCTACTGGCCGATGAACCAACTGGGAATTTGGATTCGAAAACTTCCTACGACATCATGACCCTTTTTCAGGAGCTACATGATAAAGGGAACACCATTATCATAGTAACACACGAAGATGATATTGCGCATTATGCGCATCGTATCATACGTCTTAAAGACGGTTTGATAGAGTGGGATAGAAAAAACGAAAACTTTAATAGGCGGCCAACTGAAGCGACTTTAGCTCATTGATTCATCAAACACAATGATCTCAATACCCTGGCTTATGGCCGGGGTTTTTCGTTTTAGGACATACCCGGGCAAATCTTGCTAGCATTTCTTGATAAGAAAGAGCCGTTTGACAACTAAACAAATGGCAACATAGGAAGGTTACTCCTGATCATGACACTCGAAAAATAAACAGGTGAACTTAGCGGGAAAAGATTCCTCCTTTCATTTAATACATTTTTAAAAAATCTGAATCTATAATTGAGGTTTCTATGCAATCCAATTTCCTTCCAACGATTTAAAGGTTAATTTTGACATAGGGCATTCATGGAAAAGACAGTAAAACTTTCGGCTATACTGGTAGCCTACCAGATTGACATTAAAGGGCTCAAATCCTTTCTTGAAATCAAGCCAACCTCGGATTCTTCCACTGAACTTTTTTATAGTTTCGGTGAGGATCGGTATCAGTATTACTTCAATTATGGTGTCATTGTATTTTCCGGCCACTCCGAAGAAGAGTTCAAACTCGCTGTAAAAACAGTACAGCCTTATTTAAAAAATCCAACCACCAACTGGCTTCGAGATGAACATAAAATAAGAGTCGGAGAAGTGGGAGAAATGGAATTTGAGTTTGACCAAGTCATTATTGACCACCTGGATGCAAAGGTTTTTCGAATTGCCATGCTCAATCTTGCGCAATCCGTAGCGCTAGATCACTATCACGAAGTTTGCGAAAACCTGTTAACTGAAATTAAGGGATTCACGAATCATCTTGAGCAAACCGGACGGCTGAGTATAAACCGCAGAAACATGCTCAAGTTCATAGGCAAAGCCTTGAACACTCAAATTGAAATTGCTGACAACATCTACATATTCGATGCACCTGAGCACGTTTGGGACGATGAATATCTGGATAGCCTGCACAAGGGGTTGATGAAACATTTTGATCTGCGTGTGCGCTTCAGTGAAATTGAATACACACTTCGTATTATTGAAGGCAACCTGAGCGTATTTCGCGAAATTTCACATCATCGCGAAAGCAATATGCTGGAGTGGATCATCATCATTCTGATCTTGGTTGAGGTCTTTAATCTATTGATTTCAAAAATCTTCTAACATGTCCAACCGCCAGGCTTTATTTTTAAATTTTGATATCAAGGCACAACCAGATGAGGTGACCTGCGGCCCAACCTGTTTGCATGCCCTTTACCAATATTATCAAGACTCCATTTCATTAAAGGAGGTGATCGTAGAAGTTAAGTCGTTGAAAACGGGTGGCACACTGGCTGTAATGATGGGCAATCATGCACTTAAGCGAGGATACAAAGCTCATATTTATACGTATAATCTAAATGTTTTTGATCCCAGTTGGTTTAAACAGTCCTCCGCAAAAATGATTCAGAGTCTTAAACGGCAGATGAAATACAAGCATAGTAGCCGAAAGCTGCAAGTAGCCTCAAAAGCCTATATCAAGTTTTTGGAAGCTGGTGGAGAAATACTCTACGCTGAATTGAATGAAAGCCTTATCAAGAGCTACCTCCGGAGGCAAGTGCCAATCTTGACAGGCCTCAGCGCAACCTATTTATATGGTACCCAACGGGAAATATCCTCAACCAATAAATATGATAGCATTAAAGGAGAACCTGTAGGGCATTTCGTTGTCATTAACGGCTACGATGAACCCAGCAATTGTGTGTACCTGGCAGACCCTATGAATCCCAATCCGCTGAAAAGCCAATATTATAGTGTGAACTTTGACAGACTGATTAACAGTATTATGTTGGGTATAGTAACTTACGATGCCAATCTACTAGTAATTGAGAACTAATTCATGCCAAAATTAATTGTAGTCGAAAAACCTGAAAACTGGAAGTTCAGTCTGGAAGATGTTGAAGTGATCAGTCCAGACAGATACATTTCCGATGAAACGTATCAGGCCGGAAAGAATTTGAAAGTACTTAATCTCTGTAAGTCTTATCAATATCAAAGTGAAGGGTATTACGTTTCATTACTGGCAGAGGCACGGGGTCATAAAGTGCTTCCCGGAGTTTCAACAATTCAGGATTTCCGATTTCCCTCTATTTTACGTGATGATTCGCAGGACTTTGATGCCCTCATTCAAAATACATTTAAAAGTGAACCGTATGACAGAATAGAGTTCAATATCTACTTTGGCATCACACAATCCGAAACCCTTAACAAACTCGCGCTCCAGCTTTTTCAATTGGTGCAAGCGCCTTCTGTGAGGGCTGCTTTTTCCAAAAAAAATAAATGGGTACTTCAAAGTATTCGTCCTATTAGTTTAAGCGAAGTACCCGATATAGATAAACCGTTACTCGTTTCTGCTCTTGAAAAATATCTGTTACGTAAACGCGATTACCGGCCAGATAAAAAAAAATACGACCTGGCCATTTTAGTCAATCCGGAAGATCCCTACCCTCCTTCTGATGATCGGGCATTAAAGCGCTTTTATAAAGCAGCTCTCGAAGCAGGTTTTAATACTGAGTTCATTACCAAAAACGATTTTGATCAGATTATTCAATATGATGCTTTATTCATTCGTGAAACAACGAATGTCAATCATCATACATTTCGCTTCGCAAAAAAAGCGGCATCGCTGGGCCTTGCTGTAATCGATGATCCCCAGTCCATCTTGAAGTGTACCAACAAAGTATATTTACACGAGCTTCTTCATGCCCATAAAATTCTTACTCCCAAATCTTTTGTAACAACAGAGGAAAATTGCAATTCCATTCCGGAAAAAATGGCCTTCCCTTTTATCCTCAAACAACCGGATGGAGCTTTCTCAAAAGGAGTGTTTAAAATTAACAACCTGGAAGAATTCAAAGATGTGAGGGAGATCATGTTTGAGAAATCAGATCTGTTGATTGCACAGGAATTTTTACCTACCCCGTTCGACTGGAGGGTTGGCATTATTGATAGTCAGGTGATTTATGTCTGTAAATATTTTATGGCCTCCGAACACTGGCAAATCGTAAATTGGAGTGCCAACAAAGAAGCCACTCGTGATGGTGATGTGGAATCAATTGCGGTTGACCAGGCTCCGTCAGGATTATTGAAAACCGCATTGAAGGCAACATCGCTTATCGGAAAAGGGCTGTATGGTGTGGATATGAAAGAGGTGGATGGAAAATTTTATGTTATTGAAATTAATGACAATCCTAACATTGATGCAGGTATTGAAGACAAAATTCTAAAAGACAAGCTTTACGACATCATTATGGAGGTTTTTTTGAATAAAATAAAATTTGGTAAATGACGCAGCCCTCGCGCCTTCACCTCTTCCAGGGCTACGGAGTAGAACTGGAGTACATGATAGTAGACCGTGACACCTTAGAAATAAAAGCCATTGCGGATGAATTATTGAAACACGAGTTGGGCGGGTATGGAAGTGATTTTGATAATGGCGTGGTGACATGGTCCAATGAGTTGGTTTTGCATGTGGTGGAATTGAAGTCAACAAAACCGGAGTCTGATGTTGAAGCACTCCAAATTTCATTCCACGAAAATGTCAGGTTAATAAATAACATCCTATCTGAATGGAATGCGATGTTGTTGCCCACTGCAGCACATCCCTTCATGGATCCCGTCAAGGAAACTAAACTTTGGCCGCACGATAATAATGAAGTGTATGCTATCTACAATACCCTATTTGACTGCCGTGGTCATGGATGGTCAAACTTACAAAGCACACATTTGAATTTACCCTTTGCCAATCAGGCAGAGTTTGCAAAACTACACTCAGCTATTCGATTGGTATTACCTTTACTTCCTGCACTCTGTGCCAGTTCACCCATTCTGGATGGAAAATCTTCCGGCTATCTTGATACACGCCTGACCTACTACAAAACCAACCAGTCGCGCATACCTTCCATTACTGGTCTGGTAATACCAGAAAGCATTGATTCAGAAATGGACTATCAGGAAGTGATTTTCAAAAAAATAAAAAATGATATTGCACCATTCGACCCTGAAAATATTTTAGACCCTGTTTGGGTAAACTCCAGAGGTGCGATCACCCGATTTGATCGGGGTTCCATTGAAATTCGTATCATGGATGTACAGGAATGCCCTTCTGCCGACTTAGCTATTACCACGCTGGTGATTGAAACATTGAAGGCTTTAACCGAAGAACTCTTCATCAGTAAGAAAGACCAAATGAAATGGGATGCTGCACCACTGGCTGAACTTCTTGATAACACAATTCAAGACGGACCACGCGCCAATATTAATAATGCCGATTATCTAAAAATATTTGGAATCCACAAAGGGCTTGCATCAGCAAAAGAAATTTGGCAAACTATCATCAATCATCTTATTGAAAAGGGAAACAGCCATCTAAAAAAATGGATGCCAGAACTCACCGTGATTTTAGAGGAAGGTACTCTCTCAGACAGGATATTAAAATCACTAGATGGTGACTTTTCAAGAGAGAATCTTAAAAAGGTGTATAAACAATTGGCCCTTTGCCTCGCGGAGAATAAAATGTTTCATACGGTGAAATCCTGATGCCTGCAAACTTAAGATGTTAACTATTTCTTAGTAGAGTAGCATTTGCTGGTCAGAAGGGGAAACAGGAAAGCCCATGCACACGATCAAGGATGGCTATACAATCAAACAGTCACTTCTTTAGATTCTTTGTTTAGCAAACTACATTTTCTAATCTTTACAAGATCGATATGAGCTTATGAATTCATTATTATCTATGCTCTGCAGAAACTGGTCTTTTACTTGTCTGGTGATACTTACCGCTTGCAGCACCTCAACTGTTAAAGAAACTGATAAGGTAAAACGCCCCAATATTATCGTAGTCATGGTGGATGATATGCGATGGGATGAATTTGGTGAAGCAGGGCACAATTTTATTAAGACACCGAACATTGACAGGATCGCCAAAGAAGGAGCCAATTTCAAAAATGCATTTGCGACTACACCCCTATGCTCACCCAGCCGGGCTAGTTTTCTCACCGGGCTTTATGCCCATACTAATGGTATCATCGACAACCAGGCCCATAATGAACAGAGTCACCAACTTAACACATTTCCGAAACAACTTCATGACAATGGCTACGCCACTGCATTCATCGGCAAGTGGCACATGGGTAATGATGACTCAAAACGTCCTGGCTTTGATTATTGGGTTTCGCTAAAGGGCCAGGGAGAAGCGATCGATCCTGCTTTAAATATTAATGGCGAACAGCAAACTGTAAAGGGATATGTAACAGATATACTGATCGATCACGCCCTTCAATTTATTAATCAAAAACGTGATCAACCCTTTTTGCTTTATCTAGCCCACAAGGCGCTTCATCCCAATTTAGTGCAGCGCGATGATGGCTCGACAGTAGATATCGGGGAGGGTGGTTTCATTCCTGCGGAACGTCATTTGGGAATGTATGACACAGCCGTATTCAATCGAAGACCCAACTATAATATTCCTCCGGTCGACAAGCGGGCACTTGTCCGAAGGATTGAAGGGCTTCCTCCTTTGAGTCAGGAAACCTCAACAAAAGAAAAAACCATCCGTGAGCGGTCTGAAATGCTGATGGCTGTAGATGAAGGCCTTGGAGCGATGCTAAAAGCCCTTGAAGATAAAGATGAGTTGGACAATACCATTGTGGTATTCACCAGCGACCATGGTTATTGGTATGGAGAACATTGTTTGGATTTTGAACGAAGACTGGCCTATGAAGAGGCCATTCGTATTCCCCTGCTTGTCAGGTATCCACCAACCATTAAAGCCGGAACGAAGCCGGAAGAAATGGTATTGAGTATTGATCTTGCTTCAACACTACTTGACATGGCCGGTGTAATTCCCGATCCTCTCCTCCAGGGCAAATCATGGGTGCCAATTTTTAGCGGGACCATCAATGATTGGCGGAACTCATTTCTTATTGAATATTATAGCGATACCGTGTTTCCTCGCATTGTCAAGATGGGCTACAAGGCTGTCCGAACCCAACGTTATAAATACATACACTACCTCGATCTGGAAGGAATGAATGAACTCTATGACCTTGTCAACGATCCCTATGAGCTTCACAATGTAATTGATGATCCTGAAATGTCTGCCGAACTCAATGAAATGAAAGAAGAATTGAACCGACTTTTACAGCAGACAGGAACTGAGAGGCTACCCTAGAGGACTAAACTTTAGCTTCTGTACAAAGTTTTCTATTCTTGTCTATCGTTGTGTTAGCAACCTTCACATTGCAGGCAGAGTCGTCAATTAAAATCTTGTCTTTGTATTTTTGTCGACCGACATTGATTTGGAAGCAAATTCTTATCGTCAAGCGGTTCACTTGTCCCGAAGCAAGTGCCACAGTAGTAACCATGATACAGCTAGTTGAATTAATATTCCAATCAATAGTAAAAATTATCGATTACTTAGTTGATGTTAGGTGTAGTGCCTTTCAACTTGATATTTATTAATTATTCCTTGCTATTTGAGTTACCGGTTTGTTCGAAAGACTTATAGTTTCTCTGATATGTTCATTGTTTTCGATTATCGTTAAGAAAAATCGTTTCTTTCATCCTCAAAATAAAAGGACTGAGTGATGAAATAAAATGATATTCATCATCGCTTAAAATGATATTCATTGATTGTCTCCTTCCTCGCGGAGCCTGGGTCGGCCTCACTTTCGGGTTGGTCTTACCTTATTACAAGTTTAGTTACTCCGACCTTAACGACCTTATCGGGTTAGCAATAGATGCTCTAACTGATCGAAAACCCACAGTCAACATGGCAATTAGAAATGTAAAGGATAATCCTGTCAGAAAGATAATCGGTCCAATACGCTTATTCTTTGTTCCATTTCTTTAATTATTTTCTGAAGGTCATTATAATGCTTATTCGTCATTTAACGAATTAACACCTTGTTCTTTAAGTTTTTCTAATCCATCCTTCATCATCTTAACTTGTTCTGTTGGGTGTCCTTGCCAAATTGTAACTTCACCAACAACTTTAAAAGGGTGTATTGAACGATAAGATTTTGTTGGATTACCTGGGAATTTTTTATCTGTCAGGTCAGGGTCGTCCTCGATTACTCCTGTTGGTTCTATTAAATAGATTCTTTCTTGTCCTTCACCAAAGGCAAGTTCAGCACCCCAAATAGCAGCGTCTAATGTCGCAGTCAGGAAAATGTATTTTGCATTTTTCTTTTCTCCATAGTTCGAGTTGAAACCAACTTCAATTAGGTCACCAACTTTTAAGTCAGCCCTTGTCCCGTGAAAATAAGTTTGAGAGAAAGGTGTTGGACTTTGTCCATTTGATTTGTTGTCGTCATTTTTTTTCATTTCAATTTTACTTGAATTCATTTTGTCTGAAAGAATTTTTATTGCTTCTGCCTAAGGAGTAACAAAGTTGATATATCTGCCTTTGTTACTTTCATAAATGAAGTCATTTAAACTTTTGCTTGTGTGTTAGCGGCTGGTTTACTTTCTTCTCTGGTTGCATTTTTCCATATTTATTCTTCTAATTCTTTATTGTCTGGTCTTATTTTGAAATATGACGTAGAAATAGGATGAAACAGTAGCACTGAAACTATAATTAATAGAACAATGTGCGTTATCATTTCAGATGTTGAATGGAATGCACTTAGTAAGATATGGTAAAGCAACCATGCAATAGCGAGCCATCTTGCCCAATTAATCCCTAGGAATAGAAGGAGTCCGCAGACTACAGCTAAGATTCTCAGTAAGAGAACCCAAATTAATCCATATAATTTAAAATTGGGTTCAAAGAATTCTTTAACATGATAAGAGAATCCAATGCAACCCGTAAGAATAAACAGAATGGAAACAATAATAACAGGAATAGGACGTTTTTTCATATTATGTAAGTTCAACTAATAAGTGCAACACAAGAGGTTAAGAGAAAGGAGGATTTCTCCTCCCTTCAATTGACCAAGTTAATTAAACTTGTGTTGCGATGACAAATTATAAACAACTTGGTCAAGAGCAAAGGTATGTAATTGACCGGCTACTCAGAAGAGGTAAAAGCCAAAAGGAAATTGCTGAATCATTGGGGTATGATAAATCCACAATTAGTCGAGAGCTTAAACGGAATACGCCAAAACGAGACAGGGGAGGCAATATCTAAATCAACTGTCTACTTTTTAAATTGACTTATACACGTGATGAATCAGGGTGCTTACTTCTTAGTCATCGGTTGCAAATGTTTTGTTAATTGAAGCCTGGTAACGTAACGGTAAGTTTCTATCCAATTGAAAAACGCACCTCAAATTCCAATGTTCTCGGAAAATAACATTTCCACGAGTCGCAAGCCTGATAATGCAGATTTCCTTTAAGTAAATAATCGCTTGTTAATTTTTCATTTGAAATCGTGAGCGGAATTTTGACATCAAGCATTTCATCAAATACCCATAATCTATTATTTGTTCCTTCCATTTTAAATTCCTTCCACTCAGGGAAGATTGGTATCCCATAAGAGATTCCTTCGCGAGTCTCCATTTCCAGTTTTACCGGGATCAAACTGTCGTCTCTAACTTCATTTGCCTGAATGTGGTATCCATCCTTGATTTGGAATGAAACAGTAATAGCACTTTGTCCACCAATCTCTACGTTAGTCGAGCTGCCGCCCTTGAATTGTATAAAATCATTACTACTCGTTTGCCTGTACGTATCATCCTTTAGGAGTTCATCCATTTTATTTCTGAGCGCTACTAGTTTAGCATCAAAATCATGTGTGTCAAGTAACGACATGTACTGTATGTTCCCATCGGGGTCTATAATAAGATTGGATGCCAGCATTACTTCATCACGCTTAAGATCAGGCAGTGCATCTGTTGGTGCGAAGCGAGTGGCAACCGCTCCATCTTCATCTAGTAGAATCGGGAAAGTGAGATTGAATTTGTCTCTCAGTTTTTGCACGACTAGATCCTTAGACTCAAGTACGTCAATGACGAACACTTGCACATTCCTATTTTTGTACTCCTGGTAAAACTGTTCAAGATTTGGTGCTTCGGCATTGCAGAAGGGACACCAGGTAGTAGCAAAATGCATCACTACAAATTTTCCCCTCAGAGATTTTGACTCTATCATATTCCCGTCCAGGTCGGGTAATGTAAAATCTGCTGCAACATCTCCAATGTTAAGTGGTGCTATGGTTTTATCAGTTTTGATATGCTCATTTCCAGAAGTGTTGTTTTTGCCACAGCCGCTAAGCGTTATTACCAATAGCCCGATAGCGGCATTTGCGATTAATAAGTTTTTCATGGTTTGAATTTTTATTCCGCGTCAAGCCCGGAATGTTACAGTCCGGTGCCTGAGGGGAATGGTTAAACATTGTGTTTAATTCTTAATTAATTTAACAGTCACAGGAACAGGATTACGAACGATGTCCAGTACAGGAGATGTCTTCTGTACATAGGCAATTAGCTCATCTAGTTTTTCTTTAGGCACATCTGCATCCATGTTAACAGTGACCGTGATATTCTTGTAACCAGGTCTTATGTTTTCCGATAAACCAAGAAAGGCATGAAGGTCAAGTTCTCCTTCAAGACTAAAGCTTAGTGCTTTGATCTTGATGTCCATTGCCGAAGCGTTGTACACAATACCTACCGATAAGCATGAGGCTAAAGCGTGTAACACAGCCTCAACAGCGTTAGGACCGATATTTTTTCCCAACAAAACTGCTGGTTCATCACCATCTAAAACAAAGGGTTTCGAGCGCGATGTGTCTTCCTGTGTGGCCCCATAGAAACTTTTTATTTCAGTTTGACAGTGACCACCACTTATCCACTTTGTTTTTGATCTGAATTTGAATAGTGCAATGTCAGCGTTTTCTTTTACCGCATTGATGGTTCCAAGGAGTTGGTCTACATTAACTCCGTTCAAAGATTTGATTGCTACCTCATTCATAATTTTAAACTTTTAGAAGGTTAAACATTTATTTAAATAGTATATCAACTGTTCTATATTCACTAAACTCATTGCTTAATAGCAAGCAACGAAATGCTTTTAATGCCATAATCTTTTGTGGCCCCTTTTGCACTGTTGGACAAAAATTGATATGGATTCTCTTTCACTTTAATCACCTTCATTCCTGCGCCTTCAATAAGCGCATAGTATTCATCTATTTGCATAGCCCCGCCAATGCATGCAGCCCATAACGTAGCATTGCAACTGATGTTATCAGGGAGCTTCACTGTCGTAGCAATATCGGATAAAGCAAGACGACCTCCTGTTTTCAAAACACGGGCCGCTTCCCGGAATACCTTTTCTTTTTCGCTTGAAAGATTGATCACTCCATTACTGATCACCGCATCAATACTTCCAGAAACAACCGGAATACTTTCGATGTAACTATTTCTGAAAACAACCTGCTTGAAATTATATTGCCTACTTAAGCTTTCGGCTTTGTTAAGCTGTTCGGTAGTCATGTCAATTCCAATTACTTCACCACGATCACCCACTTGTAGAGCTGCAAAGAACGCATCCATTCCAGAGCCGCTTCCAAGGTCAACTACATTCTCCCCATTCTGTAGTTGAGCAAGGTCAAAATAGTAGCCCACACCAGCGAAAGAGTCAATGGCTGAAGATGGAATGTTGTCTAGTATTTGTGAAGGATAGCCTAACCTTTCTGCCAGTGCTCTTCCCATTTCGAAATGATAGGTTACCTCCGGATGCAGTGCTACTTCACGATACATCTTTTTTACTTTTAGCTCGAGCTCTTCCCTATTTACATTGCTTCTTGTTGCAGTCTCAGTATTCATGATTGTATTGGTTTAAGGGTTAATCAATTTTCTTGTGATTAGTTTTGAAAAAACGAATCATTCACAGAGCAAAAGTATATAGGGCGAAAGCGTCTGGCTTTACCTATCGTTGCAAAGGCATTAAGCTTTGTAACCAGATATTGAACATTGTTTCGAAACCATTAAGTATTGTTGCATGCAGGCAATAGTAGATTGTTTAACTTCATAATTGTCAATACCTTAGGTCTCATGAAATCAATTCTTCAGAAGTTCGCTTCTTTAGGCCACCATCCAGGCGATTCTGATGACGTGAAACTGAAGAAGTCAAGCTTATTGGTTACGGCAGGACTGACCACGATGGCAGGATTAGGTTGGGGACTGCTTTACTTTGCTTATGGATTGTATATTCCTGGCTCGATACCCTTTTGCTACGGCATTCTTTCTTTATTAAGCATATTAGGATTCAGCGTTACAAAAAAATACAAGACTTTTCGGAATAGTCAATTACTCCTCATCATAATCCTTCCTTTTGGATTGCAAATTAGTCTTGGAGGATTTGTACCAAGTAGTGCGGTTGTGTATTGGTCACTTATTGCCCCTGCTGGTGCTATGTTTTTGGATAGCGTAAAAAAATCGGCCTATTGGTTCGGAGCCTATATTTTACTAGTTATTGTAGCCTACTTGATTAATGATTTATTACCTGATTATGTAAACTGGAATTTATCAGAGGGTTTCATTAACGTGCTTTTCCTGATGAATATCATTGGGGTTTCAAGTATTATTTTTGCCATCATGTATTATTTTGTTGGAAAGATAACGGACCTCAATGTAGAGATTGAACTGAAGAAAAATGAATTGGAAGACCATGCGGAAAAACTAAAGGAGATGGATAAAATTAAGTCCCGATTCTTTGCCAACATCTCGCATGAATTCAGAACGCCACTCACATTAATTCTTGGTCTTGTAAACAAACAAATTACCAAACCTAACAGTCCGCCTGATCCAAACGATAGTGACACCATTAAGCGAAATGGTCAGCGGTTGTTACAATTGATCAACCAGTTACTTGATCTATCCAAAATTGAGTCAAGTGAGATGAAAATGGAAGCATCCAAAAATGACATAGTAAAGTTTATCGAAACCCTATCTTCACAATTTGAGTCTTTGGCATTTGTAAACAAAATCACAATCACCTTTAATGGTCAGGATATAAACGTTCAGCATTCGCATCAGCCCATTGAATTATTTTTTGACAGAGAGAAACTACAAAAGATAGTATCCAATTTATTATCCAATGCTGTAAAATTCACTCCCCCAAACGGAAGAATAGCGGTCGAAGTAAAGGAAGAAAAGGATAGTGGAGAGGACGCCTTCGGTATGGTATGCATCAAAGTAAGCAATACCGGAGAAGGAATTCCACAAGATAAAATCGCATATGTGTTTGATAGGTTTTTTCAAGCGGATAGTGCCAGTAACAGGCAATATGAAGGAACGGGAATTGGACTGGCATTAGTAAAGGAATTGGTGCAAATCCATCATGGAAAAGTATCGGTTGAAAGTAACCTGGGTGTAACCAGCTTTACTGTTAAACTGCCTTTAGATGAAGGATACCTGAAAGAAGATGAGAAAATTACTTCCATTGATTTCACATCCGAAGAAAAAAGGGAATCAATGGTGCCCGATATCAGCACACATTCAATGATCGAAGGAGATAGTGACATAGCATCGATATCAGAAGCAGTTGACCGACTTGAGATTCTGATCGTAGAGGATAATCACGACTTACGTTCCTTTGTAGGTAACATCCTTCAACACGATTACAAGATAATTGAAGCGGTGGATGGTATTGACGGAGTAGAGAAAGCAGAAGCAACTATTCCGGATTTGATCATTAGTGATGTGATGATGCCCAGGATGGATGGCTTTGAATTGTGCAAGAAGTTAAAGGAGAATGAAAAGACAAACCATATTCCGCTGATTCTTTTAACTGCAAAAGCAGCAAGGGAACATAAACTGGAGGGATTGGAAACTGGTGCTGATGATTATCTGGTGAAACCTTTTGATGAAGCTGAACTTCTGATAAGGATAAAAAACCTGATTGCTATTCGGCAAAAGCTACAGAGAAAATACCAAGGCGAGTCGTGGCAAAAGCCAAAAGTGGTAACGGTCATCTCGGTTCATCAAAAATTTATTGAGGCGTTAAAAAACGTTATTGAGAAAAATATTGACAACGAACTATTTGGCGTTGAAGATCTTGGTAAGGAAATGGCAATGAGCCGGTCGCAGATTCACCGAAAATTGAAGGCCCTGACCGATCTATCCGCTACAACTTTCATTCGCAACTACAGACTTCACCGGGCAGCCGACTTGTTAAAGCAAGGCGCAGGCAACGTAACCGAAATAAGTTACCAAGTAGGTTTTAATAGTCAAACGTATTTCAGTTCTTCTTTCCAGGAATTGTTCGGGTGTTCTCCAACAGAATACAAACACCAAACGATGTCAGCGAATAATTATAAAAATATTTCATAAATCTCCTTCTTGATTGGTTAGACTTTATTTAGCCCGTTGCACGCCCTCCTCGTGGAGTCTCCGTCTCCGCGCTTACTTGATTATTTACCATCTAATACCTCCCTTGTTAAATCGATATCTTTCAATTCACCACAATGAGTTACGGAATAAATCATACTGCGCGGAGTCCCAGCTCCGCCCGGCCAATCGCTCCCTGGAGACTCCGCTCCGAATAAAGTCTTAATTCTCTGATTTATTCATCTTTCTTATCCACCTCCAATGCGTTGCAAAAAGAGTGACACATATTGCGATTAGAATGAGGCTGATAATTAGGGTTCACTCAAAGTCACTAAGTTCCTATAAATAAAGGTGTTGAAAGGT